>Ga0079223_10001337_pt1 | contig 14507 bp, 14 predicted proteins | sample Stecom2011_FD_75072 | JGI IMG/M metagenome (GOLD analysis project Ga0079223, IMG submission 75072) | Agricultural soil microbial communities from Utah to study Nitrogen management - Steer compost 2011 | ecosystem: Environmental > Terrestrial > Soil > Agricultural land | place: USA: Utah... | reverse complement strand
GTCGGAGCTCGGCGTCGGGGTCGGAACTCGATTCTTAAACCCTCAACTCCTAAATCGCTTTTCATGGTATGGTATTGAATTACAGAAACTCAGTATTGTTTATCTGTAATCACACTGTTTCATGATTCGATTCCGATTCCGACCCGGAATTCCGATCAAAGAATGAAAAAACATACCCTGTTTTTATTTTCTCATTCCTGTTTCCAATCGGAGTCGGAGCTCGATTCTGTATCCCTTATTCCTTAATCGCCTTCATTCAGGCACAAATAAAAAATAAGGAGACAGAATCTGTCTCCTTGTCCAACTTTTTACTGGAATACCAGACTGCAAACTATCCAAGTAATCGCAACACATTTTGAGGAACCATGTTGGCCTGCGAAAGCATAGCTGTACCAGATTGAGTAAGAATCTGATTTCTGGTAAACTGGGAAGATTCGCTTGCGAAATCAACATCCCTGATAAGTGATTCAGCAGACTGCTGATTGGTATTGGAAATCATCAGATTGTTTATCGCATGCTCGAGACGATTTACATACGCACCCATATCAGACCGCATCGTATTCACACTGTTTATTGCTGCATCCAGTTTTGAAATTGCCTGAACTGCATCAGACTGCGATGTGAGAAATGTTGCAGATGTTTCAGAGCCAGTACTGAGACCTACACCATAAGATGAAAGAGTATCGATAGTAATAGTTATACTGTCCACACCATATTCAGTGTTGGCATCAATCCACAAAGTCGAACCCAAATCATCATCAGAAGTATCACTCGATAACCCGAACCGATCATTTTTATTTGCACCTGCAATTTCAGATATCAATTTCATGCCGTTGTAATTGGTTACATCAGCGATTCTGTCGATTTCTTCTATCAACTGCTGAAATTCCTGGTCTGTATAATCCCGTTCGGTTGATGTTAGAGTATCATTTGACGACTGAACTGCCAGTTCACGCATACGCTGCAAAATAGCAGAAATCTCGTTTGCAGCACCCTCGGCAATATTTATTGCAGCTATCCCGTCCTGGGCATTACGCATAGCCTGTGATGTACCCATCACCTGTGTACGAAGATTCTCTGATACACTAAGACCTGCAGCATCATCTGATGAACGATTGATCCGAAGGCCTGTCGATAACCTCTCCAGAGACTTACTCATACTCCGGTTTACCTGAAACATGGAATTCTGAGTAGCCATTGATGAAATATTATGATTGATACGCATAGGAAACCTCCTTGTTATAAATGATACTTAACACAAGCTAAGTATCATTTATCATTCCTGTTCTTTTTGTTATTGGCATCCATGCCATTTTGTTTTATCGCTTGAAATAAGTTCCAACATAATTATAAATGATCAACGACCTATCCCAATAACCGCAACACATTCTGAGGAACCATATTTGCCTGCGAAAGCATAGCTGTACCAGATTGTGTAAGAATCTGATTTCTGGTAAACTGGGAGGACTCGTTTGCGAAATCAACATCCCTGATAAGTGATTCAGCAGACTGCTGGTTGGTATTGGAAATCATCAGATTATTAATCGCATGCTCCAGACGGTTTATGTATGCACCCATATCAGACCGCATTGTATTCACACTGTTTATTGCAACATCCAGTTTTGAAATTGCCTGAACGGCATCAGACTGCGATGTCAGGTAAGTTTCTGATGCAGTAGCAGAACTAAGACCCATACCTTGAGTAGAAAGGGTATCAATTGTAATTGTTATACTGTCGACACCATATTCAGTATTGGCATCAATCCACAATGCACTGCCATCTGCACTTTCAGCACCTCCTTTAATTCCGAACCTGTCGTTTGAAGTATCGGTACCTGCAACTTCAGAAATCAGTTTCATGCCATTGTAATTGGTTACATCAGCGATTCTGTCGATTTCTTCAATCAACTGCTGAAATTCCTGGTCGGTATAATCCCGTTCAGTTGATGTAAGTGTATCATTTGAGGACTGAACTGCCAGTTCACGCATACGCTGTAAAATAGCAGAAATCTCATTTGCAGCACCCTCTGCAATGTTTATTGCAGCTATCCCGTCCTGGGCATTACGCATCGCCTGTGATGTACCCATCACCTGTGTACGAAGATTCTCTGATACACTAAGACCTGCCGCATCGTCTGATGCACGGTTGATCCGAAGACCTGTCGATAACCTTTCCAGAGATTTACTCATACTCCGGTTTACCTGAAACATGGAATTCTGAGTAGCCATTGATGAAATATTATGATTGATACGCATAGGAAACCTCCTTGTTTTGAATGATACTTTGCGCGATTTTGTATCATTCCTGTTTTTATGTTACCGGCATCCTTGCCGGGTTTGTTATCTTTATTCTATAAGTTTCAATTCTGATCTTTTTTCGCTCCTCTTTTTCGTTGTTCATTACTGGTTATCGACCAATAATTTGCCCGACTTTAACAGTTTTTGATTTTTAACCAGAGTTGTATCATTTCGCAAATTCAAAAAGCCTGAAAACAACTCTTTTCTGTGCATTTTTGTTATTTCCTCTATTTAATTTGTTATGGATTAATTTTAAATAAGCCGTACAAGAATAATTTAAACTATAAACCGAAAATATTAACCTTTTTACAAATCTGTTTAAAACGGTGCGAATAAGTGTGTTCTTCAAGAATTCTCTTTCTGGCACAACCGCTGATACGTTTGCGTTCTTTTTCATTGCGGAGGAAAAAATTCACTTTTTCGATAAGCTCCTCAACACAAGAATAAACCGCAACTTCTTCATCATTAAAAAGAGATTCAAGATCCTTTTGCCTGTCTGTTAACAAAAAGGCTCCACACGCGGGCACATCAAAGACACGCTGATTCACGGCGGTTGGCATCTGAGAGCTTGTAATATTGAGATTAATATCGATTCCCCGGTAAACTGAAGCCAGGTCAGTACGATAATCAATATCCGGTTCTGCCGGAAAATTATCCCCCAACAATTCACGCCACCCCCCAGGATCCCCAAAAGTTTTGAGACCCGAAGGAATAAGTTCTTCAATAATCTGCTTACGCTTTAACATGGATGCAGTATGAATTATGTATGATTGAAACCAGACCAGATTTCTTTCATCTGTAAAAGGTATCCGCAATCCGAGCCGGATACACTCCTGCTTGACAATTTCTTCAATTCCCGGTTCTCCATTCTCCATTACTCTTTTTGCCGCAGCATTAACCAAAGACTCCAGTTCATTTTTCCACAAAAATTTGCCGGCAATTCTTTCAAGAAATTCCCTTCCCATTGAACTGCCTGCAAACCCGATATTTGCAATATGTTTTTGAGTATGTCCGGTAAAGAAAAGATCAGGATCAGTTGCCAGAGGCAGGTAATCTGCAACTGTAAATCCGGCTTCTTTCAATAATGGTACATATTGACGTTCCCAACAGAAAGCAATCATGTCGGGTTTTATAAACTGTTTCTGATGAAGCAGAATTGGACGAGGGTCATCGACAAACCACACAATCAAAGGAATACCATACTTTAAAGCCAAATCCGGCAAAACACCATTTCCATCAAATCCAAGCATATTTATCGACAAAATACCAGAGGGCTTCTCAAACTGAAATATCTGTTCAACCCGCGACTCAAACTCAATTGAAGAATCAATATCGTTGTAATTTAACAAAACCGGGGTAACACTACTTTGCGATATGGCATTTTTTAACTCCTCCTGAAGAAAAAAGCCGCCATACAACAAGACCATTTTCCTGCCGGCAGTACTTTTGCAGTTTCGTGAATAAAGGCATTTTGAAATATTGTCAAAAAAAGGCTTATTAGCTGCAATAGACGGAGCGTGCCTGATTATCTGAACCGATTTTGCATTATCAATAAATTTTTTAATAATTTTATGGGAATCGGTTGTTGTACCGGAAATTGTATTTATTATAACGTCAGTTCTGCTTAAAACCTGCCCGATACAGTGTTGAAGAAGTTCATCATAGTATTCCACAAACAATAATTCTGTATTACGTTGTATTTTTTTTAATAATGGTACTATATGATAGCCAAGGCCAGTCCCCAGAAATACTACTCTGTCACCCCATAAAGGGATCTCCTCAAAATACTTGCCCTCATCTTCCGGTTTTACCAGAGAGTGCAGATGAAGCAAGGTACCATCTTCCCTGACAATTTTTGCAGAAACCATTCCCGATTGTGCTTTAAATAATTGAAGAGTAGAATCAGACATTGTATACTTATATCCTTGATTACATAGCAGAATTTATTTCTTATACATTTAAAACTCCTGATCAGTAAAAGTTTATGGTCTTGTCACTATGAAAACAACAATTAATTACAACCGAGGTGAAACGCTGAAGCTTTGCAGGCAGATTATCCGTTTCGCACGGATCGGCGATTACGGTAATACCGCATCCTGTTTAAACCAGTTTCTTGTTCAGTTACAAAACTTTTTTACAAAACGCAATATCAGCAGGGATAACTTATCAAAGATTACTTATTCACTCGAAACACTTATGGCAATGCAGGAAATGAAAAACTGGGTTGCATTTGCAGACATTCTTGAATATGAACTGCTTGCGTTACTGGAATCCGCTGACTGATTTGTTAATGCTTCCTGCAAGCTGCCCGCAAGCTCCAAGAATATCCTGCCCCCTGCTTTTTCGAATGGTGACAGTAAGCCCCCGCGCATGAAGCTGATCTGCAAAGTCTTTCAGTTTTTTATCCGATGGCGCACGAAGTTTCGAATCATCCGATGGATTGACCGGAATAAGATTAATTTTACAGGGTAAAGCATTTAAAAGTTTGTGAAGTCCATTAACAGCGTGACCAGTATCGTTCTCTCCATCAATAACAACATATTCAAATGTAACCCTTCGTCCTGTTTTTTCGAAGAATTTGCCTGCGATTTTAACAAGTAATTCAATGGGGTATTTCCTGTTTACAGGCATCAGGCTGTTTCTCTTTTCATTGGTATACGCATTCAGGGAAATCGCCAGCCCAACGTTAAGATTCTCGTTCATTAATTTTTCAATCGACGGAATAACCCCTGCTGTAGAAACCGTTATTCGCCTTCCTCCAATATTAAAAGTTTCTTCATGCATTATTATTTCAAGACTTTTTCTGAAATTTTCAAAGTTCGAAAGGGCTTCACCCATTCCCATAAAAACAATATTTGTAATAAGTTTATCTTTTTTTTCATTCAGATAATCATTAATACCTGTCAGTTGCCCAATTATCTCCTCCAGAGTCAGATTCCTTATTAAACCCATGACAGCAGTTCTGCAAAAAACACACCCCAAAGCGCATCCCAGTTGACTTGATATACACGCGGTCCTCCTTTTTCCATCATAAAGAAGAACACTCTCAACAACATGTTTCGATTCAATTAATGAGAACCCGAATTTAACAGCATCTCCGTATGAAGACTCTTTTACATAAACAGGTTTCATCTTTTCCAGTGAATATTTTTCTGATAACTTTTGCTTGACAGTTTTTGGAATGTTATTCATCTGATCAAATGAACAAACCCTCTTCTGATAGATCCATTTTATTAGTTGCCTGGCCCTGAATTTCTTTTCACCTTCATTAATCATGCTGGCTTGCAATTGATCCAGTGTCAGATTTTTCATTCTGATTTTAGAATTCACATTACCCCTTATTATTCATTTCTGGTTTTTTTATTTAGACCTGAATGGAGACGATTAATTTACAACTTGTCCCGCAGTGCGGGAATGAGCCTGCTAGATCTTCAATATCGCCAAAAGCCATATCTGCCTGAGTCTTTTTCTTTATCGGCATCGTTATCGTAATCGTAATCATAATCGCAGATTGTTGAGCTGTTCTTAAAAAACTCGAAATATTAAACTCGAAATACGAAACAGAGCTAAAGGAAAATCTGAAGACAAATTAAAACAATGCCTGCCAGATACACAGTTGTCCGGCACAATCGGGATACAAAATTGCTATCTCACGCTTATTAGAGCGTATGATCTAATTCGTCATTCTTAATTCAAAAAGTACCAATATCCGCTAAAAAGACTCGCGTAAAGGAATCGTCTGGTTTAAACAATTTGATTTAATTTAACGAGATTTTAACCTTTAAACGAAAAACGGACCTGATGATCATCTCATCGGGTCCGTATTCGTATTTTAGATTTAAAAATTGCGGTTGATCGGACTCGAACCGATACAGGCGATTGCCCACTACCCCCTCAAAGTAGCGTGTCTACCAATTCCACCACAACCGCGCGTCTTTTATCGTTCTTTACTTCTCCTGTGCTTCTGGGGGAACAACAGGAATGACATTTTGAGCATCTCCTCCTGCTTCAGGAGATGTTGTTGTGGTTGCCGAACCACCTTCCTGTAACGGTATCCCGTCCTGAAGAACCGAAGAGGGTGAATAACCTTGCTGTTTTTGTGCTCTTTCCTGTAATACTGACCTCTGCCCGTCATCTCTCTGATGAGTCAAAGTAAATGACATTGCAATACAGAGAATCAGAAATGCTCCTGCAAAAATAGCAGTTCCTCTGGTTAATATATTGGCTGTATCCTGAGTTCCAAGAAGGTTGTTTGCTCCCCCGAGTCCACCACCGATAGCTCCGGAAATACCACCACCCTTGTCAGACTGAATCAATATCAGTAAGCACAGGAATATACAAACAATAATAAAGAGAAAAACAAAAATACCAAAAAGCATACTACACCTTTGTTTAAAAAGATTACGCCGGGTTTACAATACCAGCAAAACTTGAAGCCTTAAGAGCAGCGCCACCAATTAGTCCGCCATCAACATCACTCTGTTCCAGGAGCGCTTTGGCATTATCCGGTTTCATACTGCCGCCGTATTGTATACGTATTGCCTGCGCAATTTCTTCACTGAAAATCTGAGAAATAATATTTCTTATGAATTTATGAACATCATTAGCCTGTTGTGGAGTTGCTGTTTCTCCGGTTCCAATAGCCCAAATCGGTTCATACGCAATTGTACATTTTAAAGCATCATCTGAACTGAGACCTTCAAACGCACCTTTTACCTGTCTGTCAATAACAGAATCCATTTTACCACTCTTGCGTTCTTCAAGTGTCTCTCCTACACAAATTATTGGAAGAAGACCTGAAGATAAAGCAGCTTTTACTTTTTTATTAACGGTTTCGTCGGTTTCTCCGAAATATGTTCTTTGTTCAGAGTGTCCGATAATTACATAAGTAACCCCTGCACTTTTGAGCATGCCGCAACTTACCTTGCCGGTAAACGCTCCGGATTCTTCCCAATGAACATCCTGTGCACCGAGTTTGACAGCGGAACCTTTAATGATATCATTAACTGCTGACAGATTAGTATATGGAGGACAAACCGCTACATCTACATCTGTGGTATTTCCAAGTGTATCCACGATACTCTGTGAAAGAGCACGCGCTTCTTCAAGAGTTGTATTCATTTTCCAGTTACCAGCAATAAAGATCTTGCGCGCCATCAATAACTCCCTTGATTCGGTTCTTACATTTTCAGGTCAAATAAAATAATTTACGGTAATACCGTTTTCAAACGATTTAAATTAAAGAGGCTGCAGAAAAAACAGCCTCTTTGAATTATTTATCATTTAAAGCTTTAATGCCTGGCAGTTCTTTTCCTTCAACCAACTCCAGTGATGCCCCGCCACCAGTAGAAATATGGGACATTTTACCTGCTACACCCGCTTTTTTAACAGCAGATACAGAATCACCACCACCAATAACTGTAACTGCACCATCCAGTTGCGCCAGTGTCTCTGCTATTGTTGTAGTACCGTTGGCAAATTTCGGGAATTCAAAAACACCCATAGGACCATTCCAGAAAACTGTTTTGGCACCTTTAAGCGCATTTTTAAATTTTTCTATAGTCACAGGCCCTATGTCCATGGCCATCCAGCCATCTTCTACTGCTTCCTGAGATGCAACTTCAAACTCTGCTTCTGCAGAAAACTCTTTAGTTACAATATGATCCACAGGCAGATTGATCTCTACAGACAACTCCTGAGCTTTAGTGAGGATATTCTTTGCAGTATCTATCATATCTTCTTCAATAAGCGAATTTCCTACAGAAATACCTTTAGCTTTCAGAAATGTATATGCCATACCACCACCAATGATCAAAGAATTCACTTTTGACAAAAGGCTTTCAAGCACGGCGATTTTTGATGAAACTTTTGCGCCTCCAATAATTGCCACAAAAGGCTTTTGAGGATCTTTGACTATTTTATCATCAAGGAAAAGCAGCTCTTTTTCCATAAGAAAACCGGCAACAGCAACAGGAATAAAATGCGCTACAGTTTCGGTTGACGCATGTGCCCTGTGAGCAGTACCAAACGCATCATTTATATACACCTCACCATAAGCAGAAAGTGCTTTTGCCATCTCTTCACGCAGTGATGCGTCTTTGGAGGTTTCACCCTTGTTAAAGCGGGTATTTTCCAAAAGAACAACACCGCCATTGTCAAGTGAGGAGACCATCTTGACTGTCTGCTCATCTGTTGTTCCCGGTGCAAGCAACACCTCTTTTCCGAGGAGTTTTGACAAATGAGCGGCAATCGGAGCCATTTTATGTTTTCCCTCCATAAATGACTTTTCATCGAAAGATTTACCCTCTTTTTCTGCTTTTACTTTTGCCTTTTTTATATCCTTTTCAGGATTGCCCAGATGAGACATAAGCACCAGACTTTTTACACCGTTTTCAATTAAGTATTTAATGGTTGGAAGCGCGGCAGTAATTCTGGTATCATCCTGAATAACCCCCCCCTTGAGCGGAACATTAAAATCCACCCTCATCAACACTCTTTTATTCTTAAGCTCAATATCTTTAACTGTTTTTTTGGAGATCGCCATAGATATCCTCCTTTTACAACACGGTATTATCCAAATATGCCTGTATTGGTCTTTAAACAAATCGAGGAACGAATCTGATCCGTTCCTCTAAAGTAAACAAAGTATAACAGCTTGCTTATTTTGAAGCCATGAATCGTACAAGATCTACTACTCTGTTTGAATAACCCCATTCATTATCATACCAGGATACGATTTTGAAAAAACGTTTTTCACCTGGAAGATTGTTCTGAAGAGTTGCGAGTGAGTCATAAATCGACGAACGTGCATCGTGAATGAAATCAGTAGACACAAGATCTTCATCAGTTACACCAAGAATATCCTTGAGATAAGTTTTTGATGCTTCTTTCAGTTTGCTGTCGATCTCTTCAATTGAAGTATCTTTTTCTGTACGAACTGTAAGATCAACAACAGAAACATCTGGTGTTGGAACACGGAAAGCCATACCTGTCAATTTTCCTTTTGTTACAGGAAGAACTTCACCAACAGCTTTTGCTGCACCTGTGCTTGAAGGTATGATATTCATAGCAGCAGCTCTTCCACCTCTCCAGTCTTTTTTGGAAGGACCATCAACTGTTTTCTGAGTAGAAGTGTAAGAATGAATGGTAGTCATAAGACCAGTCTCAATTCCAAAACCTTCTTTTAAAAGTACATGAACAACAGGAGCCAGACAGTTTGTTGTGCATGAAGCATTTGATACGATATTATGCTTTGAAGAATCATATTCTTCCTGATTTACACCCATAACGATTGTTTTTACATCACCTTTACCAGGAGCCGAAATTATTACCTTTTTGGCACCAGCTTCAAGATGTCCCCTTGCCTTGTCTGAATGTGTGAACAAACCAGTTGATTCAATAACATAATCAACACCAAGATCTTTCCATGGAAGATCAGCAGGATTTCTTGTAGCCATTACACATTTGATTTTGTTGCCATTTACAACAAGTGTATCTGCAGTCTCACTGGATGGATCACTTTTCTCTGTGGATACAGTGTGCTTGAATTTTCCATGTACAGAATCATATCTCATCTGATATGAGAAGTAATCTGCATCTGTTGAAACATCAACGACTGCAACAACATCAACTTCTTTACCCAAAAGTCCCTGATCACAGATTGCCTGAAACACCATACGACCGATTCTACCGAAACCATTAATTCCAACTTTGATGGCCATAAAATTCCTCCATAAAAAAAGTGAGAAAATATACTGCTACAATTCAAAAACCTTAAGCTATTTTATTAGCATAGCCGATTAATATACGTGAATAAGAAACCAGTGTCAAACAAAATCATCAATAAAAGGAACCATAAAGAGATGAAAAACAGTAAGTGGAAACCATCAATTTTTAAATACATCAACGGTTCATCAACTGATCTTTTTGTTATTGCAGGCCCATGTGTTATTGAATCTGAGGAACTATGCCTTCAGACAGCATCCCGTCTGGCATCACTCTCCTCGAAATACAAGATAGATATAGTTTTCAAATCATCTTTTGATAAGGCGAACAGAACCTCCCGCGATTCATTCCGCGGCCCAGGCCCCGAACAAGGCCTCAGAATTCTGGAAAAAGTATCCAAAGAAAGCGGCCTGCCTGTTTTAACCGATATCCACGAATCCTCTCAGGCTGCTTCAGTCGCTCAGGTTGCAGATATAATTCAAATTCCGGCCTTCCTGTGCAGACAAACCGACCTGCTCATCAACGCTGCTTCTACCGGAAAAATCGTTAATATTAAAAAAGGCCAGTTCATGGCCCCACATGATATGGAATTCTCAATAAAAAAAGCCGGGCCCAACTGCTGGATTACAGAACGAGGCACATTTTTTGGATATAATCGCCTGGTTGTAGATTTTGCAGGTATTCCGATTCTAAAATCTTTTAATGTTCCGGTTATTTTCGACGCTACTCACAGTGTACAAATGCCCGGCGGTGGTAAAGGCGTTTCTTCAGGAAACAGAATGCTGGCTCAGCCTCTGGCCAAAGCCGCTCTCAGTATGGGTGTTGACGGTCTGTTTTTTGAAATACACCCTGAACCACAAAATGCATTATGTGATGGTCCAAACAGTATCAGTGTCAGTGAATTCGAAAAACAACTGCCCCGTTTGATAGACCTTCATTCCTTTCTCTTAACCTCATAAATAACAGAACAGAGAAAACTTCCATCACTCAGAAGAAAGTGCCTATCAAGAAAAAATGGATGGTTGATATTTGAAGCTTTTTTTCACAATGTTAAAAATTACAGGGTGTTAACAGAAAACATTAAATCCGGATAAGTATAAGATTATGCTCAAAAAAACCGAATCTCTTTCTCGGTGTTTTTCTGTCTGAAGAAAAATGATGAAAAAAATCACCCTTTCGAATCAATTTTATTCCAGTTTTTACTTGTATGAATCCTGCCTTCAGAATCAATAACAAAGCACTGCAAACCCGGCTGCCCGTTTATAAAACTGACAATTTCACTTGCATCCCGGCAAAATAGGCCGGTACTTAAAATATCTGCTGCAACAGGATCTTTCCCATAAACAGTAACACTCCGATTTTTCAGGCAACTGTATCCTGTTTTCGGATCAAACAAATGATGGTACCGTTTACCATTTATAAATCTGAATCTCTCATAATCGCCGCTGGTAACAACCGAACAGTTCTGAACATTGATTATTTCTGCAACCGAATCCGGGTTACGCGGATCAGCAATTCCGATTCTCCACGGCTTCCCATCCACACGTTTTCCCCTGGCAAGAATATCACCGCCAGCACAAATCAGATAATCATTTATTCCATAGCTGTCCAGTGTCTTCCCAATCTCCCTGAGAACAAATCCCTTGGCTATTCCCCCTACATCAATTCTGGTTTCTTGGGATTTAAAAGAAACAGTATCACCACAAATTTCAACATTCCTGTAATCTACGTTTTCAAGTTTTTGACGAACCATTTCTTCTGATGGAGCAACAGTGACCTCAGAATCATTTCCATTCACAAATCCCCACAACTCTTTTATTGGCAGAATTGTTATATCAAAACCTCCGTCAAGCAACTCCCCATACTGAAGTCCCTTTGAGATCATTTCTGCCATCTGAGAGGATACTTCAACAGTCTGACTCCTGCGTTCATTAAGAGCTTTGACCTCTGAGCGCGGATGCGAAACAGAAAAGTGCTCTTCCCACTCTTTTAAAAGAGAATCGATTCTTTGCCAAATGATTTCAACACTTTTTTTGTCCTTTACAGCCACAGTCAATTCTGTTATAGTATCCATCCGGAAAAATCTTTTCTTTACCAAAGTGTAATCATCCGAACGCCGGATACTCGTAACAATGTATACAACAGCAACAAGAACAATGAGGGAAAATCCGAAAATGAGCAGTAACTTCTTGTTTTTTTTAATCATCATACAATCACGATCGTTTTTATTCAATCTGGCAGTCCCTGTTCTCTTCGATGCCACTCTATAATCTTTTTATATTCAAGGTTGCCTCCGAAAAGATCCAGCGCACTCCCGATTGTTACATCAATTTTTCCACAACCTGCGATCCTGATTTTTTCCAGATCATCAATGGAACGAACTCCACCGGCATAAGTAACCTGAATTGGCGACAGGTCTGCAAGTAACGAAACCAGCTCCTCATCAATTCCCTCTTTCTTACCCTCAAAATCAGTTGCATGTATCAGAAATTCATCACAAAAACTTGACATTTTTTCGAAAAGCTGACTACAAAGAGAAACACTGGTCATTTTTTGCCACCTGTCTGTAACAATCAGATATAAACCATCTTTTTTTGTACAGCTAAGATCCAGCACCAGACGTTTTTTTCCTGTTATTTTCGAGATTTTTTTCAGATTTTCCCAATGCACTATTCCATCTTTGAAGACAAAGGATGTAACAATAACATGTGAAGCACCGGAATCAATAAATCCGGCAGCGTTATCCGGATTGATACCACCACCGATCTGAAGTCCACCCGGATAAGCTTTTAAAGCATCTATTGCAGCTTCTTTATTTCCCGCACCGAGCATTATGACATGACCGCCACTCAATTGATCTTTTTTATATAACCCGGCATACCATGATGGCGCAAGATCTGATTCAAAATTTGTAATGAGCCTCTGTGCTTTGTCGTCAAGAGTTGAACCAACTATCTGTTTTACTTTCCCTGAATGGATATCAATACATGGGCGAAACTTCATAATCTCTCCGGGTAAAAAATTTCGAACTACTCATAATGTTATTTGGAAAAACATTTTTGCCCAGGGCAAATTCAGGAAACAGGCAAAAAGAGGTTTAGGAAGACAGGCGCCACTGAAATAAGAGTAAACTGATTCTGGTTTCTTCAAATCCAACAGATCTCATAAAAAACTCTCAAATTTCATTTTGTCAGCCCCTCTTCTTCTCAAGCTTAAAGCCTGCAAATGTTTACCATTTTATTTTTTATGTATGTATTAGAAAATATATTTGGATTTCTGTTATGTGGAACCAATTGACTGCATGGTTATCATAACACATATTTAGATCATTCGGTTAAGTTCCAACAACCTTTGAAACAAAGGAGTTTCCATGAAAATCAGATCCATTATCTCGGTCTTTATTGCTGCAGCATTAATAGGCTGTACTTCAGATACAGTTTCAGAAAGAGTTCAGGAAACACACCCTAATGGTGAAAAGAAAAAAGTCAGCTACTATCAGGGCAGGAATCTGATCCGCACTACATATTTCTTTGAAGATGGAAAAATACAGTCTGATCAGTTTTATAAAGACGGACAACCAGACAGTCTATCTGCCATTTATTATAAAGATGGATCTAAATTGAAAGAAACGACTTATCAAGCTGGTAAAAAACACGGCCCGGAGAAATCATGGCATGAGAATGGCCAGCTTAAAAGTGAAGCTAATTATGTAGAAGATGTTCCACAGGGAATAGCAGTTACATACTATGATGACGGTGCAAAGGCTTCGGAAACTACTTTTAAAGACGGAAAAAAAGATGGTCCGGATATTACATATTTTGCATCAGGTGAAAAAAAACATGAAAAAAGTTATGTTGCCGGTGATGCTCATGGTGTTGAAAAAGAATGGTATGATAATGGGAAACCTAAAATGGAACAAACCTGGGAAAAAAATATCCTTCACGGACCTTATACTACCTATTTTAAAAACGGTAGAATTGAAGAAAAGGGAAATTACAAAGAAGGAGCTTATGACGGCAAACGGTTGATGTACAACGAAAAAGGCCGTAAGCTTTCTGAAGCAACATTCAAGGATGGAGAGCTGATTGAAGGACGATCCTTCTGAATCATTCCCTCTGCTGAAACGACAGACAGCTTTCTGCACCCTCCTCCATGGCAAACCGTTATCATACCTGATTTAGAAATCAGGTATGACAGCCAGAAAACTGTATCGGGTCGTTTGGTTTTTTCCTTTTGAAATATTTCCAACGGCCCCTCTTCTGTTTTTGCCCCCCCTGACATTTTAATGGGACGGAGTTATGTGCTTAGGCGTAACATATCATTTGATTTTTAAATTTGAATGGTAGTGTAATCCTTCAATCACATATAGACTAACTCTTATAATTGCTGCTGAATTATATTAAATTCATGAATAATGATAAACCCCTTTTCAATCCACACGACAAGTTTTTCAAGGAATCTTTTTCAAGAAAAGAGATTGCCGG
>Ga0079223_10001336_pt1 | contig 14511 bp, 11 predicted proteins | sample Stecom2011_FD_75072 | JGI IMG/M metagenome (GOLD analysis project Ga0079223, IMG submission 75072) | Agricultural soil microbial communities from Utah to study Nitrogen management - Steer compost 2011 | ecosystem: Environmental > Terrestrial > Soil > Agricultural land | place: USA: Utah... | reverse complement strand
AGCGGTGTGATGTAGGTAGCTTGCCACTTTTTTATTTTTTAAACTTTCGGCTCTAGAAAGTTTTAGTTTTTCAAAACCTCAAGTACTTAATTTATCTCAAGAGAATAATAACTTTTTTCTCAACACTCTTTTTACATTCTATTTGCAAAACTGAACACATAAACGCACCTTTGCGTTTCAACAGCATTTTATGTCGAAAGTGATATTCATTACAGGGGCTTCGTCTGGAATTGGTAAAGCCATTGGCGAATACCTAACTAACAAGAATTATCGTGTCTTTGGAACGAGCAGAAACCCACAGCGGATTAAAGATTCAAAATTTCCCTTAGTAAAGATGGATGTAAATGATAATGATTCAATCCAAGCAGCCATTTCGGAAGTGATTTTTAAAACCGAAAGGATTGATGTTCTTATAAATAACGCCGGTGTTGGCATTACAGGTCCAATTGAAGAAACTCCATCAGCCGAAATTGAAAACGCATTTAACACCAATTTATTTGGTCCTATAAATGTAATTAAGGCTGTGTTGCCACAAATGCGGAAGCAGGGCGGTGGACACATTCTTAACATCACTTCCATTGCAGGGTATATGGGGTTGCCATATCGTGGGATTTACTCGGCGACCAAAGCAGCTTTAGAAATTACTATTGAAGCTATGCGAATGGAAACACTTCAATTTGGGATACAAATGACCAATGTGGCACCTGGCGATTTTGCTACCAATATTGCTGCCGGTCGATATCACGCGCCTGTTTTAGACGATTCTCCTTATAAAAAAGCTTACAGTAATACCCTTAAATTAATGGATGAACACGTGGAAAGCGGCGAAGATCCTTTAAAAATGGCGAAAGTTGTGCATCAAATAATCGAGACTAAAAATCCGAAAATACACTATAAGGTAGGAGCTCCAATGCAAAAGTTTTCGATTGTATTAAAGCGGATTTTACCCGATAAAGTTTACGAAAATCTACTACTGAATCATTATAAGTTGAAATAATATATCCTAATTATTTAAAAACAACGTTTTATGAATTCCAGAAAAGACCAACTCAAAGCATTTGACCGTTTATTGACTATTATGGATGAGCTTCGAGAGCAATGCCCGTGGGACAAGAAGCAAACCATGGAATCGCTTCGTCATTTAACAATTGAGGAAACTTACGAGTTGGGAGACGCCATTCTAGATAACGATTTGGAAGAGGTTAAAAAGGAATTGGGCGATGTGCTTTTACACATTGTTTTTTATTCGAAAATAGGAAGTGAAACTAATGATTTTGATATTGCTGATGTTTGCAATACTATTTGTGATAAACTAATCTCACGCCATCCGCATATTTATGGCGATGTTAAAGTTACAGATGAGGCCGAAGTGAAGCGAAATTGGGAGAATCTAAAGCTTAAAGAGGGCAAGACGAGTGTTTTGGAAGGAGTTCCAAGGTCACTACCCGCTGTTGTAAAAGCCAGTCGTATCCAAGAGAAAGTTGCAGGGGTAGGTTTTGACTGGGAAGAACCGCATCAAGTTTTTGAGAAATTGCAAGAGGAGTTAGGAGAGTTGCAACACGAAATTTTGGAAGACAATAAAGATAAAATTGAAGCCGAATTTGGGGATGTGTTGTTTTCAATGATTAATTATGCTCGTTTTTTAGGAGTAAATCCCGAAAATGCTTTGGAACGTACAAATAAGAAGTTTATAAACCGATTTCAATATTTGGAAGAAAAGGCCAAAGAGCTAAACAAATCATTAAAAGATATGACACTTGCCGAAATGGATGTGTTTTGGAATGAAGCGAAAGGTCAGTAATCAGTTTTCAGTGGGAGTTTGCAATATTTAAACTAAAGCTGTACTTTTAAAAATCTAAAATCGTATGTCATAAATTTAAAAAGAGGGTGAACAATATTTAAATTATTGTTACACCCTCCAAAATCTATTATCCTAGATTATAAATTTCTAGATTCTTATTTTTCCTGTCGAATTTCTTTAATTTTTGACAGTTTTGCTTTCCAAACTTCCAATTGTTCTTTGTGGCGAGCTATGTTATTATGAACTTCTTTTACCATAGGATTATTTTCATCAACGTGATGGAAAAAGCCCAAATTGTTTTCTAATTGACGGATTTCATCTTTTGTTTCGTCTATTTTCTTAGAAATAAAGAAATGTTCGTTCTGAAGCTTGCGTTCGTCATCACGATTTACAAGTGTATTCAGCTTATTGTCAAATTTTATTAATTCGGTTTCCTTTTTTCCTAAATCCAATTTCGTGAAAAGACCATCTAACGTTTTATTGAATTTTTGCTCTATAAAACGCTTATTGTACGGCACGCGACCAACTTCCTTCCAAGCAGCTATATATTTCTTAATAGATTTGAGGTCTTCTTTGTGATCTCCACTTAGTTCAAAGCTGGATATTTTATCTAGCATTGCTTGTTTAGATTCATAATTACCGACTTCTTCTTTATTCGCTTCGTTTTTTTGTGCGTGAACACGGTCAAAATAATGATTACATGCTTTTTTAAATTGCTTCCATATTTTGTCACTGTCTTTACGAGGTACGTGACCGATTTTTTTCCAATCGTCTTGAATTTTCTTCATAAGGGCAGTAACGGTTTCAAAATCGTCACTGTCTTTGTTTTTCTCTGCAATTTTAATAAGCTCTCGCTTCTTCTCTAGATTGGTAAATTGCTCCTTCTTTTGATTTTTATAGAAGCTGTTTTTTTGACGATTAAAGTTGCCGGTAGCATCTTTAAATGCTTTCCATATTTCCTTATTGTTACTGCGCGGAACTCTTCCTGTATTAAAAAATCCATCTCTAAGCTCTTGCACCTTTTTAATAGCTTGTTGCCATCCTTGATGACTAGGTTTCGCTGTTTCAGTTGTTTCTTTTATGCCTTCAATAAATTGCTTTTTCTTTTCGTAATTGGCTTGGAATTCTTTTTCCATTTCAGCCATTTGCTCTTGTCGTTTGTCGTGGATAACCTTAGTAGCTTCGCTAAATTTATCCCAAACTTCGTCTCGATATTCTTTTGCAACCGGGCCAATTTCCTCTTTCCACATTTTATGAAGCATTTGCAATTCGCGGAAAGCTTTATTTATGTCTGCTTCTTGGGCTAGTTCTTCTGCACGGGTGATTAGTTTTAATTTAGCATCCAAATTGTGTTTGAAATCTAGATCACGGAATTCGCGATTTAAATGAAGAAAATCGTAGAAGTTTTCAACGTGGTGGTGATAGGTGTTCCAAACAGTATTGTACTTGTCCCTAGGAATTGCACCCGCCAAATGCCATTTTTCTTGAATATCTTTAAAGTGTTTGTAGGTGGTATTAATGTTTTCTTCGGCACTCAAAAGGCTTTTTAATTCTTCAATTAACTCCCATCGTTTGTTAAGGTTTCCTTGAAGATCTTTTTTGAGGTTTTTGTAATGATTATTTCGCTTCTCCTTATAATCAAAATACAGCGAGTTGAATTCTTTTTTTAATGGTGTAGTATAATGGAAATCGATAATGTTTCCACCTTCGGCAAGAAATTCCTCTTTTTTCTGCTCGAGTTCTTCGTTAAATTTATTGTTGAATTCAGACCGAATTTCCTCTGCATTATGTTTGATGTCCTGAATTTTCTGGGTTTTAAGCAGACTTTCAAACTCCGCGAGCAATTCTTTTTTAGAGAGTGTTGAGTAGTCCTTTTGAGCCTTTTCTTCTTTATCGTCGTCAGATTCTTCATCCTCAGATGAGATTACTTCTTCTTCGTCTTCATCTTCGTTGTCGTCATCATTTTCAGAAGATACAGCTGCACTGTTCGCTTCATCCTTGATGCCCTTTTTTTCTTCTAACTCTACGGCCGTTGGGGTTTTAGATGAAGGGTTTGTTTCGGAGCTGCCAGACTCGATCGATTCCTGTGTCTTTTCAGTGGTTACAGTATTTTCTGGAGTAACTTGAGATTCTTGATTGACTTCGGTGGAAGGAATTACTTTTTCATTTTCTTCCGGAGACGCTTGTTCGTTGGACATTTGTTTCAATGTTGAGGTTCGTATTCTGTTTTATAAGTTGGTCAATATACTAACAACCGCTGAATTGACAAAGCATCAAGCTACTTTTTGTTGGTTGCTACAAATTCCATATTTCCCATGCTTTTTCCGCCTGCGACTCTAGCATTGCTAGTCCATTAGATGTTCTTGCACCCCAAATTTTTCCTCGCTTTAAAAACTGTGTTTCTGAAGGATTATAAATTAGGTCGAACAACAAATGGTTTTTGGTGATGAACTGATAGGGAATAGGGGGAGTGGCATTAATATCTGGAGAAGTGCCAAGAGGGGTACAGTTGATGATTAAAAGGTGTTTTTCAATTAATGTTTGATTTAAATCGGAATAATTTAGTGAATTTGAACCATTAGAGCGACTCACAAATTTATATTCAAAACCTAATTCATCTAATGCAAAAGCAATGGCTTTTGAAGCGCCACCCGTTCCTAAAATAAGTGCTGTTTTTTGTTGAAGCGGTAAAAACTTGTTGAGGGAATCCCGAAATCCAAAATAATCACTGTTGTAGCCAATGAGTTTATTGTTTTTTAAAACTTTAATGACGTTGACAGCTCCTATTGCTTTCGCCGTTTCATCGAGTTCATCTAAATATGGAATTACTTTTTCTTTATACGGGATTGTAACATTTAAACCGCCAAGCTTGGTGTTTTCTGAAATTATATCTGAAAAACTTTCTATAGTTGAAATATCAAAGTTCTCGTATGTATGCGGCAACCCTTGTTTTTCAAATTTTTCGGTGAAATACGATTTTGAAAACGAGTAACTAATATCTTTTCCTATTAATCCAAATTTAGCCATTTACTTTTCGTTTATAATTGTCGTACCAATCGAGGCTCAGCACAATTAAAATTCCTACTACTATAAAAACCAACGCTAAAAAAGTTTCTGTATCGAATTCGGTAGGAAATTGGCGATTGTAACTTTTTATTATAGATCTTCCTTTAGAGTCTGAAATGATTTGTCCAGCAACATCAGTTTTGTAAATTACTTCTTTCCAAGGCCAAACCACGCCCAAAGAACCGGAAATAAAACCTATAATTACTGCATACGTAGCTTTTTTGAATCGTTTTAAAACATAGGCTAGGAGGTGAGAGAGCGAAACCAATCCAACTAAAGAGCCCAACGAGAAAACGGCTAATATTTTTAGGAGTTCTATGCGTTCTGTATTGTGAATCCAACTAAAATCCCATTGTACAATATTTGCAAAAGTATCAAAAAGCGCGTTTACGGAATCGACTAGCAATAAAACATAGTTGCCTATAAGAATTAAAATAAATGAACCTGAAAGTCCGGGCAAGGTCATTCCCGACACACTAATAATACCACAAAAGAAAACGAAAAGAAGATTACTGTTTTCCTTTGCAGGTTCTAAAAAACTTATGGCTACACCAACAATAATTCCCATTAACAGGTATGCAATGTGTTTTCTGTTCCATTCCCCGAAGTCTTTGGCTATAAAGTATATAGATCCTATAATCATTCCGAAAAACGTGCTCCATACATAGAGTTGATAGTGGACAATTAGGTAATCCAGAACTTTAGAAACACTGAAATAGCTAATTACCATTCCTAAAATTAGAAGTGCGAGAAACTGCCCATTAGTGTAACGATAAAAGCTTTTAAACCGACCATTGAAAAGGAGTTTAAAAGCTTTTTTATTGATTTTTTGTAGGGAGTAGATAAATTCTTCGTAAAAGCCTGCCACAAAAGCAACCACACCTCCTGAAATTCCAGGCACTTTATTGGCCGCACCCATCCCGAGCCCTTTTAGGACTAACCAAACTTTATCGGAAAGTGAGCGATTTTCGTACATTTCAAGGCTCGAGCTTTGATGTTACCTTATATTGGTTTGCGATTATGATTTATCTAAATTAACTCCAGTTTCTTTTTTATTTGCGAACAATTCTAAAAGAAAGATGGTTAGAAATCCAACGAGAGCAAAAGCTATTGCTGAAATTATTTGAGGTTCACCGTCAAAATTCTGTGGTAAAATACTTCTTTCAATAAATGGAATATTCTCTCCATCGTGATTTATCCGATATTGAAGCACTTCTTTCCAGGGCCAAATTTTGTTTAAGGCGCCAATCATAAACCCAGTTAAAACCGCCAATGTTGTGTCTTTATGATGCTTAAACATCCAATTTAATGCGTTCGAGAATATTTTAAGTCCGAATATAGCACCAACCCCAAAGATTAAAAGTTTTCCAAGCGCTTCAGACAACAATGAACCGTCCATAGTTGTAATGCCGTCGCCAAATTGGGTAATAATGCCAATTACCCCTGTATACGCACCTAGAAGTAATAGAATAAAAGCACCAGAAATACCTGGGAGAATCATCGCAATAATAGCTATAAACCCTGCAAGGAATAAAAACCATAAACTGTCTGGAGACCCTACGGGGTCGGCAATAGTAATCATATATGATGCAACTGAAGCAATGATAAGCGCTAAGACAATAGAAAGTCGCCAGCGAGATATTTGCTTGCCTACATAAAGAATACTTGCTATTACAAGGCCAAAGAAAAAAGACCATACCATTACGGGATATTCAGCTAATAGCCAAGTAATTAATTTAGCGAGTGAGATGATACTAATAAAAACTCCAGAAAATAAGGCTAGAAGAAAAGATAAATTGTAGGCATTCCAAGCTTTTAAAAAACCTTCTTTTTTCCAAATTTTAAAAATTCCGAAATCAAGTTTATGAATAGTTTCAATTAGCTCTTCGTAAATACCTGAAATAAAGGCTATAGTTCCTCCCGAGACACCAGGAACCACATCGGCAGCACCCATTGCAAGACCTTTTGCGGTAATTACTAAATATTGAAGAAAATTTCTTTGAGGCATAATTTTTTATGATAAACCCCAAAAGTAAACAATTTAAAGAGATGGGTTTTTGTGCTGTGCTATTATTTGTTTCACCTTTTTCATTCGGAACACAAGTGGGAAGATTTCCTCGATAATCATTAAATATTCGGGTTCAGAATTTAGCGCATTTTTTAAATAAAATTCACCTTTAGATCCTTCACGAAGCGAAAAGTAAAGCCCTGATAATCGGTATTCAATTTCTGCATTTCTAGGGTAGAATTCTAATGCTTGATTAAAGTTGTTAACCGCAGCATCGTATTCACCTAAATTGGTAAGAATATCTCCTCTGGTTAACCAAGATTCTAATTCGTAGTTGCCTAACTCTAATGCTTTTCTATATCCTACTTCGGCTTCTTCAAAATGCTTTAGGCGGTTATTTATTTTTGCGTATCGTTTCCAATAAGCTACATTTTCGGCATCTATACTTATTGCTTTTTCGATGTAATAAAGCGCTTTTTGGTACTGTTGACTTTTAAAATAAAAATCGGTAATTGCAATCCAACCTTTGTCTAAAAGTCCATCTTCTTCAACACATTTGGTGTAAAATTGAAGCGCCAGTTCTGTGTTTCCTAATTTTTCATAACTTTTACCAATGCGAAGAAATGCATAAGAGGTTGGGTCGTCAAGACCTAAAGTGATCGAGTAGCTTTCGATGGCTTCTTCATATCGTTTCAATTTTTCTAAAACCCTTCCTTTTTCAAGGTACGCCCCAATAAAACTATCGTCACTGATAATTGCAAAATCATAAGCTGCGAGTGCCTTTTTATACTCTTTTAATTTGTAGTACTGTTTTCCTAACTGAAGCCAAGCAATACCACAATAAGGATTGTTGTCTAAATATTCGGTTAGGTATTCAATCGCCTCTTCGTACTGTTCTAAATATTCAAAGCAATAAATTAAGTTGAATAAAGCGGAATAATCTTCCAGTTCTTCTTCTAAACAGCGTATAAAAAGTAGTTTTGCGTGCTCAAAATCATCCATAAACAAATATTCCATTCCCATTAAAGAAAGGACATCTGCTGGATCATTGGTTATTTTTAATGCTTCTTCAAGTAGTTTAACCGCTTCTTCATGATTATCCCTTCTTGAAAAAATATTGGCTTTTTGTATATAAATTTCTTCGTTGCTTTGTTCCAGTTGAGCTAATACATCTAAAAGCTCTTCGGCTAATTCTAGCTTGTTTTCGAAAATGTACATTTCGATGAGATACAGCTTCAAATTAATAGAAGTAGGATGTTGCTCTAAACCAAGTTTCGTAGCTTTTTTAGCGAGTGCAATTTTACCATTTTCAAGGTAATGATGCACTATTTCTTCAAATTCTTCTGAATCGAAAAAGAGGACGCTATTCGTCTTCAACATCGACTCAAATCTAGCTAGGGAGAAGTTGGAATGCTCGTCTGGACTTAATTGCATAGTGCACGGTTTAACGGTTTCTTCTGTATTTAAAGATAATAATGAAAAGGGGAAATCAATAGTTATGCCGTGTTTATTGTTAACGGACTTATCAACATTCTTAAAAAGGGGAGTGTGCTTAAAAACAGCAAGTTAATACTGTTTTATTGATTCTCCAAACCATTCAAAACTTTTAACAGTATCTCACATCCTGCTTCAATTTCGGAAGTTGTTATTGTTAGTGGGGGAGTAATTCGCAAGGCACGACCTTCAAAAAGCAACCAAAATAGGATTAATCCGTGTTCCTTACAACTCAGAATTACTTGCGTTGCCACTTCTGGCGAATCTAATATAGCAGCTAGCATTAAGCCTTTTCCGCGTACCTCTTTGATTTTGGGGTGTTTGAGTAATTTTCTAAAAAGCTGTTCTTTCTCTAGTGTTTGTTCAATTATATCAGTTTCGGTTAACTCCTGAAGGGTAGCTAAAGCAGCCGAAGCGATTACCGGATTGCCTCCAAAAGTGGTAATATGACCTAATTTTGGATTGTCTTGAAGCAGTGTCATAACTTCACGTGAAGCTGTAAAAGCTCCAATTGGCATTCCGCTAGCCATCCCTTTTCCCATCACTAAAATATCCGGAACTATCCCGAAATGTTCAAAGGCGAATAGTTTTCCAGTACGTCCAAATCCGGGTTGTATTTCATCAAGAATTAATAGTGTTCCCGTTTCATCACAACGTTTGCGGACTTTTAATAAATAATCATTTTCAGATTGAATGAAGCCTGCGCCACCTTGAATGGTTTCTAGAATAACGGCAGCTGTATTGGTTGTTATTTGCGATAAATCACTTACGTTATTAAACGTAATAGGAAAACAATCTGGTACTAATGGTTTAAAAGCGTTTTTTCTTTCCTCAAAACCCATCACGCTCATAGAACCCATAGTGTTTCCGTGATAGGCATTAACCGCATAAAGTATTTCACTTCGTCCCGTGGCGCGACGTGAAAGTTTTAAAGAGCCTTCGATAGCTTCGGTACCGCTATTTACCAAATATGTGGTGTTTAATTGCTCCGGAAGGTTTTCAGAAAGTAATTTTGTTAAAGCAACAGCTGGTTGTTGGATGTATTCTCCATAAACCATAACGTGCAGGTATTTATCGACTTGATTTTTTATAGCCGAAATAACTCGTGGATGGCAATGCCCTAAGGTGCAAGCTGAAACTCCTGCCACAAAATCTAAATGCTTTCCGCCGGAAGTATCGTAAATATAACTGCCGTTAGCATGCGAAATTTCCATAGCCAATGGATGTGGGGTTGTTTGTGCTTGGTATTTAAAAAAATCGTCTTTCATTCTATTCCGAAGATATTGTATAGCAAAGCTAAAGTGTACTATTAAATCTTTCTTGTGTAACTGACAAAAACATTGAATATTGTTGTTCGAAACTATGGAATCATCACTTTTTTATTCCGTTGCTTTTTGTTCCGTCTCACTTTCTTGAGTTTCGGGTTTTGGGTCGCTAGGTCGAGCTTGAAGGTCTTTTGGAGAAAGTTTTGATTCCTTCGGTAAATTGATTTCGTCGTCTGGGACTTCTTCAAAAAACTCGCCTTCGTCTTTTGGCAATGGAATTCCAGTTATTTTTGGAAGTTGAGGTTTCGGCTTTCCCTTAAATAGGTCTTCAACTGAAAATAAACGTTCATCACCACGCCAGTTAAATCCTGGTAAAAGTCGTGCATTCTCAGGAAGCATAGAAGGTGGATAAACTTTGCCAGTTGCTTTTTTAATAAATCGAACGCCCGTAATTTGCTGGTCCTCGAGATACATCTGGATTGAGCTGGAAACCGTATTGTCTATACCTATTAATTCCTCTTTATCGTTTCTAGAGTAGTAAATAACTTGAGTGTTTTTATTGATGTTTACAGTATCTAATTCATTATTGGTGAAAAGGCCAATGAGTCGTTCTCCTTTAACTTGATTGAATCCCATGCTGTCTTTTTGAATTAAGAACGCATTGTTAAACACCTTTAAAGTGTCTAGTTTGTCTGTAAGCGTATCTGAAATAAGATGGATCGTGTCTCCAGTCATTTGATTTTCTCCACTCCATAAAACAGGATTTCGAAGGAGCTTTGTAATCCCTCTTTTTTCATCTACATAAATAGAGTCGCATTTACCACTCATTGGTTCAGCCTTTAATTTGCCAGGCTTGAACATCCGAGCTTTGTAAAACCCTTTGAGAATTCGGTTATCGGGTTTTCCTGTTATTTGAAGCGTGTCTGCGTGAACATAAATGGAGTCGTTATCTTGAACAGTAATAGCAACCGCTCGTTTTGTGATAAAAACGGAGTCTTTTTCGCGGAAGACTTCGGCATAATGCCCCCGAACCACACTTTTATTCATAGTGTCCAACACTTTAATATTATTGGTTGCGGATGCAAAACTTTTGTTTCGATCAAAGAAGATGCTGTCACCGTATAGGGTGCGGTTTTCGTAATCTATTTTAGAGTTTTTAACAAAGTAACCTGTGTCGCCACGTGTATCGTAGTAACCTCTTTCGCAATACACCGTGCTTGATTCACTAACGATAGTAGAGGGACCATAAAGATATGCAGCTCCTGATTCTGAAAAGAAATCTAATTGATTGCTATTAACAGTATATTTCGGATTTACAATCTTTACGTCTGAAAGAAATTGATACTTTTTGCTTTCGGCAAAATATCTTCCAGATTTACTCGTCAAAACACTTGCTGTGTCGCGAACTGTTCCACCAGAGCGATAATAAGCTTGCTGTTTTACTCGGTCAAAATAAATGGTGTCTGATTCAAGTGTGGTTTTAGGTTCGGTTAAAACCACGTCTCCACTGGCGAAGGCAAATTGAGTGTTACCGTTGTATTCAGCGTATTTGCTGCGTAACGAAATAGTATCGCCTTGCGTTAAACGAACATCTCCGTACGCTTTTACAAAATTGTTTTTTATGTAGACAAAAGCTTGATCGCACCACATTTCAATGCCTTCGTGAACGATATAAACCTGTCCGGTTTCATCTTTTGTGTAAATGGCAGCATCGGGAAAATCAGGACGACGCTCTAAATAACCTGATTGAATGTCGACCTTTTCTTTTTCTTGAGCATAAATACCTGATCCAAAAATGAATAGGATGAGAAAAAAAAGATTGTGTAATGAAATTGCTTTCAAATAGGTCGCTTTTTAAATTCGCTATATACCTACAAGGTTTTGGAAACCTTGCAGGATGTTTTTTGAAACCTCGCAGGATGTTTTTGAAACCCTGTAGAATACTTTTAAAACTTTACAGAAAAACGAAATCTTAGTTCCTGTGTATGGTTTGTTTTCGGTCTGGACCTACAGAAACAATTTTGATTGGAACTTCCAATTCTTTTTCAAGAAATTCGATATAGTCGTTTAACGCTTTTGGAAGCTGTGCGGCTTGGTCCATTCCCGTTAAATCTTCTTTCCAGCCCTTCATTTCAGTATAAACAGGGGTGACGTTTTCTGGTTCGATGTTGAACGGTAAGTGATGAATGGTTTCACCTTTATAATTGTAACTAGTACAGATTTTTAGGGTATCGAAACCACTTAAAACATCTGCTTTCATCATAATTAACTGAGTAACCCCATTTACCTGAACGGCATATCGTAAAGCTACTAAATCTAACCAACCACACCGTCTTGGCCTGCCTGTAACTGCTCCAAATTCTCTTCCAACTTTGGCCATTCTTTCACCAACTTCGTCAAAAAGTTCAGTAGGGAAGGGGCCACTACCAACCCTGGTAGTATATGCTTTAAAAATTCCGAAGGCTTCTTTTACCTTGTTTGGAGGTACGCCTAAGCCTGTACATGCACCAGCGGCAGTAGTATTTGATGAGGTTACAAACGGATAGGTTCCAAAATCGATATCCAATAAAGAACCTTGAGCTCCTTCGGCTAGGATTGTTTTTCCTTCCTTTTGGGCTTGGTGTATATACTCTTCACTGTCGATAAAGCGAAGTTTTTTTAAGGTTTCGACAGCTGCAAAAAACTCAGCCTCAAGATCGGCTAAATCGTATTGCACATCTACATCGTGAAAAGCAATCAAGGCTTCGTGTTTATCGGCCAAAGCTCGATATTTATCTTGCCAATTATCAAGTTCTAAATCGCCAACACGAATGCCATTTCTCCCCGTTTTGTCCATATATGTTGGGCCAATTCCTTTTAAGGTTGAACCAATTTTGGCCTTTCCTTTAGAGGCTTCGGAAGCAGCGTCTAATAACCTGTGTGTGGGTAAAATAAGATGTGCTTTTCTAGAAATAAATAGATTTTTGACGTAATCTATTTTGTATTTGTCTAATCCTTCCAATTCTTTCACAAAAACAACGGGATCTATTACAACACCGTTACCGATAAGATTTATGGAATCTGTATGAAATATTCCTGAAGGAATTGTTCTTAGAACGTGTTTAATGCCGTCAAATTCCAACGTATGTCCTGCATTTGGACCGCCCTGGAAACGTGCGATAATATTGTAGTTTTTTGTGAGTACGTCGACAATTTTTCCTTTGCCTTCGTCTCCCCATTGCAATCCAAGTAGTAAGTCAACTGCCATAATATTATTTATGATTGTTCCCGTCTGTGTTGGTGTCGGGAGTTTTTTTGGTTCCGTAGAAATATAGAGAATGTGCTTTTATATCAATATTAAATATCTCTTCAATAGTTTTTTGAATAGAGTAAATACGTGGGTCGCAAAATTCAATAACTTCTCCATCTGAAAGAATTACGTGGTCGTGGTTACTATCGAAATAAGATTTTTCATACAGCGCTTGATTTTGCCCAAACTGATGTTTTCGAACTAAGCCGCATTCTAAAAGCAATTCTATTGTATTGTATAGCGTGGCACGGCTAACACGGTAATTTTTATTCTTCATATTTATGTACAGCGACTCTATATCAAAATGGTCGTCGTGGTCATAGATTTCCTGAAGGATAGCAAATCGTTCTGGCGTTTTACGGTGGCCTTTTTCTCCGAGAAAATCTGTAAAAACATTTTTTACGATTTCCTGATTCGATATTTCGGTTTTTGAACTCATATTTACGGCTGCAAAGTTACTTAAATTTTAGACTCTAGTTACTTTATCGATTCCGTTTATTTTTCGGATGTTTTCGGCTAAATTATTGAGGATGGTTTTATTCTTTACTATTACCACAATTTTTCCAGTGAATACACCGTCATTACTATCAAAGTGAACGCTTTTCATATCAATATGAAGGTTTCCAGAGATAACTTTTGTCACCTCATTTACTAAACCGATGGTGTCGATTCCGCTAATGTTTAAAATGGCTTTAAATTCTCTTTGTGTAGAATCAATCCACTTTGCAGGCATAATTCGATAGCTATAGTTACTTTGAAGCTGTATAGCGTTCGGGCAGTTGGTTTTATGAACCTTTATGCCTTCGTTTACTGTTACAAAGCCAAACACGTCGTCGCCAGGAATGGGGTTGCAACAGTTAGCCATTTTATAGTCAAGTTTATCCTCATCTTTCCCAAAGACTAACTGGTCGAGTTTTTCAGTTATTTCGTCTTTGTGGATGTCTTCAGGCTTGTCTGGCTTTCTAATTCGGTTTTTAAAGAAACTTATAAAAGCATTGCTCCTAGAGGAAGCAAATTCTTTCAGCTTTTGATTATCAATAATACCAGCACCGATGCGATAGAACAAATCTAAACTTGTTTTTACCTTAAAATAAACTACCATTTGATTGATGGTATTTTCGTCTAGATTTATTTTTAATGACTTTAGTTTTCTTTTTAGAATTTCTTTTCCGTCTTCTGCTATTTGTTTTTTCTCGTCTTTAAGTGAAGTTTTTATTTTAGATCTTGCTCTACCAGTTGTAGCATAATTTAACCAGTTCGAGGTTGGTCTAGAATTTTCGGAAGTAATAACTTCTACTTGATCACCGCTTTTAAGCTCGTGACTTAGCGGAACTAATTTACCATTCACTCTTGTTCCACGAGTGTGCATTCCTATTTCGGTGTGTATGTGAAACGCAAAATCTAATGCCGTTGCACCTTTTGGAAGGGAATATAAATCTCCTTTGGGTGAAAAGACGAATATTTCTTTGGCGTATAAGTTTAATTTGAACTCTTCCACGAAATCCACAGCACTTAAGTCTGAGTTTTCGAGTGTTTCTTGTAACTTATTTAGCCAACTTTCAAGTCCGGCTTCTTCTTTTTCTTTGTT
>Ga0079223_10001334_pt1 | contig 14514 bp, 14 predicted proteins | sample Stecom2011_FD_75072 | JGI IMG/M metagenome (GOLD analysis project Ga0079223, IMG submission 75072) | Agricultural soil microbial communities from Utah to study Nitrogen management - Steer compost 2011 | ecosystem: Environmental > Terrestrial > Soil > Agricultural land | place: USA: Utah... | reverse complement strand
CTGACCGATAATCACTTTGTTCATTTCAAGGGAGAGAATGTCAACAAAGGCACTTTCGCGTTCAATTTTTTCGTTTAGCGCGCCAATATCCAAGGCAGTTCCTGTTTGTTCCATAATTTATTTTAGATTCAAAGTTACCTTTTTTCAAAGCCAGTGCAAATTGAAAATTATATGATTAAATAGCTGTTAACGATTGGTTAAATATAAAAAGAGGAAAAATTTAAGTTTTCCTCCTTTAAAAATGTATTATATGTGGACTTTTCCGGTTACAAATTAATCTCACCCATAGTTGTTATCTCACCTTGAACAACTTTAATGTTATCAATAACCAATGGTGGAATTCCTAAACCTAAATCCGCTTGTATGGTTACGGTATAGATTCCGTCGGGCACGGCGCTAAGCAGAAAGTCTCCTTCAAGATTTGTATATGTGGATATTTCGATGGGTCCATTTACCGCAGTCACCATCGTCAACATTCCCGGGGGAAGTACTTTTCCAGAGATAGCGCCACTTTCCGCAACAGTAGTTGCCCTAATTACGGGTTTTAAACTATATCCACCGTTTCCTTTTGCCACAATCGATTTATCAACATCAAAATCGAGTATGAATTCATATAAAATACCAGGTTGGAGACTTTGCTGGACCTTAATTTTTAAGCCAGATTGTTGTGCACTTGGAGTATCCAGAGGTAAGGTTTGTCCATCTACCACTATTGTGTTCTCTTCGCCCAAAATTAAACGTATCTGACTAATTTCACCAGCAGGAACTTCATCATTAAATAATAGAACATTAACTCCGGCCGTAAGTTTTAAAAGGTCGTATATACCACCATTAATGCCAAGCACTTTATCCTCTTGACCGCCATTATATTTTATTACAACTTCCTCAACATCAATAAAGACAGCATCATAGTCTCCAGGAGCATCTGTAAGCCTAATTGACAACTTTGCATTTTCATCCTTATTTGAATCATCACTACTGCACGATGCAAAACCTATAAATAATAATGCTATTATACTTAATTTTAACAAGGTTCTCATATTTGTGGTTTTAGAATTAGTTTTGCAAACCTAGGGCATGACAATTAGTGGTTTAAGTATTTTAGCAGCAATTAACTTTTGAATTAACTTATTTTAACTTACCAGAAATATAGTATGAAATTTAATTTCTAGAAAAATTTGAAATGAAAAACAAAACAATATTGATAACCGGAGCAACCTCTGGAATCGGAATGGCTACCGCCAAGCTTGTAGCAAAAAACGGATTAAAAACAATCATTTGTGGTAGAAGGGAAGGGCGGCTTAAGGAACTTTCTCAAGAACTTTCTAACTATACTGAGGTGCACACCTTGAATTTTGACATTCGAAACAGAAAAGAGGTTTTCGCAGCTATAGAATCACTTCCCTGCGATTTCTCAAATATTGATATCTTAATCAACAATGCCGGCAACGCTCATGGAATGGACACCATTTTTGAAGGAAATCCTGACGATTGGGACGCAATGTTCGATATAAACGTGAAGGGGCTATTGTATGTAACCAAAGCCATTCTTCCAAATATGCTCGATCGTAAAAGCGGGCACATTATCAATATCGGAAGCACAGCCGGTAAGGAAGTCTATCCCAAAGGAAACGTATATTGCGCAAGCAAACATGCTGTTGATGCCCTAAACCAAGGAATGCGGATCGACTTAAATGGGAAGGGTATAAAAGTTGGAGCAATAAATCCAGGTTTGGTAGAAACGGAATTCAGCGAAGTCCGTTTTAAGGGAGATGTAGAAAGAGCAGAAAAAGTTTACCAAGGTTTCACCCCATTAAAACCTGAAGACATTGCCGATATTATCTGGTTTGCCGTCACTCGCCCGCCGCATGTGAACATTGCCGATTTAACGGTTATGTGCTTGGATCAAGCCTCTTCGACTATTGTCAATAAAGTTACAGGTTGAAGGTTACAGGTTGAAAGTTGTTTTGAAAAATGAAAATTATGGCTAAGATTGAAAAATTTGAGGATTTAGAGATTTGGCAAATTGCCCGTGATATTTGTAAGGATGTTTGGGAGATAATTCACAAACCTGCAACCTCAAACAGATGATCAACAAACGTCTTCTTATCAAAAACCTGCTCGCCCATAATGACGAGAGCAGTTTTTATGATAAAAAGCGAAAGATCGATCTGGGAAATAAGGAGGGGAAGGCCAAATTTTTAAAACATATCTGTGCTCTTAGCAATAGCAATCCTGCCAACAATTCGTTTATAGTGATTGGCGTAGAGGATGAAACCAATGAGATAACAGGAACCGATTTTTTTGATGATAGCAAAATCCAAAATCTGGTGAATGCATACCTTACCAACGCACCACTGATTACCTATGAAAATGTTGCTTTCCCAAATCTGCCCTCAGACAAGGTGTTGGGCTTGGTTACAATTCGACCGAATGGAAAAATTACTTCTTTGCGAAGAAATATCTGGAAATACTGGGGTGGCTCCATTTTCCTGCGAGATGGCAGTATCTCCATGCCAAAGAATTTCGATATCGAGATAAAGGATGTAAATTCTGAAATCGTTAAATCCATAGAAAACGCTGCGAAAAATAATATTGAATTAACGCTTGACGGGGTTTTAGATTTTTTGAATAATAGGCATAGAGATTTAGAAAGCCATTATAAGGTTTTTAAAGAGCAATTTGTCCTTTGTTGGGCGGGTAATCCTAAAAAAGTGCGGGATGAAATCTATTATTCTAGGGTGGACATCGAGCTTATAAATGAGCAAGTGCGACTTTTCTATTCAACCTTAGATGAAATCACCATTAGTTATACGGAAGATTATTTCAAAATGATCGAGTATGTCCATTTGGGGCTTAATGAGCAGTTTAAGTATTATCCACTGGAAGAAGTGACTATACATTTCAACGAGAACGGTTCCTATCAAATGGATTCAAAATTGATATTTGAGCCACCACAATTCAACAAAAAGACACTTTTCCATATCTACAATGCGAACAACGCGATTATGGAAAAGCTTAAAAAGAAAATAGCTTTAAACGCTTCCGAAAAGAAAGATCTGCATTTTCTTCCTTCCACGTATCTAATATGTTTTTTAAACGGCTTTGAGGATGCTAGGGAAAAATTGCAGGAAGCAAAAGAGTTTTTAAGAGATTTTGATGCGGAAGCTTATCAACTCTCCAAGGAGTCCTTGCGTATTTTAAGAAAGGTGAGTTATAACTAATTTTTCTTAATTTTAGAGGAACCTAATTTCTCGATTATGAATAAAATTACTCTCCTTCTAATTATTGCGATCACTGGGTTCCACGGATTCTCTCAATGCCATATCAATCCATATATTCAAAATAATTATGAATTGGATGCAAAAGTATTAGCGCTACGCGCGATTTTAAACGATCCTTCCGATCCCGATTACGGCAATCCATTTCTTCCTGAAGAAAGATATACCATCTACTTGGAAAGATTATCTGCTTTATATGAAAATCCCTTTAACAGCCCGAAAGTGGATTCAATTTTCACCAAATTTAGATTTCACGTTAATTATGAATATGAGCAACCTATTCAATTTAAAGAAATAAGTTTTAGCGTGAAATGGGATGTGCCTTGGCTTGAGGATTTTAAGAACACGGGTATCTCGGGAGTAGCCGCTTTGGATGATTTAATCTCGCAATACAATTTATCGATTTCCAACTTTTTGGATCTTTCCTCATGTTCTTGTACTTTCCTAACCCTAGAAACAGGTTTTGACTTTTTAAACATACACGCCTTAATTGATGATTTTGAAGCCATTCCGGACCTTGACAATGTCGAGTTACCACTTATTGATCTGGATGCCCGCTTAAATTATATGGGAATTCCCTATTACATTAATGGCGATAAAGTTGAAGCTTGCGACATTCAAGTGGGAGGGGATGACTTCCTTTTTATACTTTGGGCTGGCGATTGTCGATCCGGATGTGTCTTTTCAGAATATAGATTTGCGCGCGTAACCAAGGATTGTGAGGTGCTTTCCGCACCGAGAAATGAATCTGGGAAATTATCTTTTTATCCAAATCCAGCTTCGGACAAAATATATCTAAACGGAATTCCTTTGGATGGAGGATCGATTCAAATTTATTCGGTTCAAGGCAAATTGCTGGTGTCTTTAAAAACCACTTCTTCTGAAATAGACGTTTCACAATTGAGTTCAGGCATTTATTTTATACAGCTTATTTCTTCTAATGGCAGTCTTGATGTTTTAAAATTCATAAAAGAATAAACCTTTTTCTAATAGAAATATACCGAGTCAGAATTGGTTCCGAGAATTAGTAAATTATTAACTGTTGAAATTGAGGAAATGGTTATATTTTCAGAATGAAAACAGTAGTAATTGGAGACATCCATGGAGGTTTTAAAGCATTGAAACAATTAATTGAAGGAGCGAACCTTCCACAGAACACGAAATATATTTTTATTGGCGATTACGTTGATGGTTGGAGCCAATCTGCGGATGTGATTTCATATCTGATAGATTTTTCCAAAAAAAATGATTGTCTTTTTCTACGTGGAAATCACGATGAATTGCTTTATAACTATTTGAAAACTGGTGAAAAATTGTCAATGTGGCTAAACCAAGGTGGAGAAAGCAGTATTAAAAGTTATTTGAAAGTTTCTGAAGTAGAAAAGGAAAGACATTTACACTTTTTCAAGAATTTAACCAACTATCATATAGATTCTGAAAACCGTCTATTTCTACATGCCGGTTATACGAATCTCCATGGTCCCCAATACGAATACTATCCAAATCTGGTTTATTGGGATAGAACCTTATGGGAAATGGCATGTGCTTTAGACACTTCCATTTCCAAAGAGGATGGCAGATATCCTCAAAGATTAAAAAATTTTAAAGAAATCTTTATCGGTCATACCCCAGTAACTCGAGTGGGATTTCACGAACCCGCCAATTTTGCCAATGTTTGGAATGTGGATTCTGGCGCAGCATATAAGGGAAGAATTTCGATGATGGATATAGATTCCAAGAAAATTTGGCAAAGCGAACCAGTTTATTCTCTATATCCAGATGAAAAAGGCAGGAATTAAGACTATTTTATTACATTTTGAGTCCTTTGCTCTCTATATTTGTATATTCCTAAACTAGATACTATGGCTCTTAAAAATATAAGATTAGAAGTTATGCAAACGGTGGAAAAGGAGGTCGATGGTTATATCGACAAATACCTTATTCCCGTTGAGGAGATTTGGCAACCCAGTGACTTGTTACCAGATTTTCAAAAGGAAAACTATATGGAAGAGGTTCTGCAACTTCGCGAAGAATCAAAGGAATTGGGATACGATTTCTGGGTTGTTTTAGTTGGCGATATGGTTACGGAAGAAGCACTCCCCACTTACGAAAGTTGGCTAATGGATATGGAAGGTGTAGATCAGCACGGCCGCAACGGTTGGAGTAAATGGATCCGCCATTGGACAGGGGAGGAAAATCGCCATGGGGATACCTTAAACAAATACCTATATTTATCGGGCAGAGTAAACATGAGAGAGGTTGAGATAACTACCCAACACCTCATCAATGACGGATTTGAAGTTGGGACCGGAAGAGATCCCTATAGAAATTTTGTGTATACCAGTTTTCAAGAATTGGCTACAAATATTTCCCATAAACGTGTAGGGCGGATTGCCAAAGAGAAAGGAAATAAGATGTTGGCCAAGATGTGCAATATCATTGCAGGCGACGAGATGCGTCACCATTTGGCATACCGGCAGTTTGTCAAGACTATTTTTGAATACGACGCCAGCGAAATGATGTTGGCTTTTGCCGATATGATGCAGAAAAAAATTGTAATGCCGGCCCAAAACCTTCGCCAAAGCGGTGGCAAAATGGCCTCTGCTTTTGATGACTTCAGCAATGCTGCACAACGTTTAGGAGTTTATACCACTTATGATTATATAGATATTTTAGAAAAGTTGAATGCCCATTGGGAAATATCTAAAATCACACATCTTACCGATGAAGCCGAAAAAGCTCGAGATTATCTTCTAAAACTACCCTCACGAATGTTGCGAATTGCGGAGAGAATTAAAATTCCGGAGGACACAAATAAGTTTAAGTGGATCAATCCAAACGGGATGATTTAATAACAGGTGTTAATTATCGATACAAAAAAATGATGAAAGTATTTAAATTCATTTCCCTTCCTTTTTTCTTTTCTATAGTAATAGTGGGCTTTTCGAGTTGTGGAGGCGCTCAGCCTTCAGATCGCGCGATTAGTTTTGAGAAAAATCCTCCCTTTAAAATCAAGGAGTCATATTATCAAAAATGGGTAGCGGGAACAAAAAAAGGCGGTTCGGGCATTAATATCCATCTCGACTTTGAAACCATACAGCCCAATGTTGTGATTCGAGACATCTATTTTCAAAACAACATATTGGAAGTCAAAAACTCGGGCGCCACCCCAATGTCTTATGTTGCGCATTTAACCCGCGATTTAAAGAATGATATTGTAATGGATATAGACCCAATGAAAGAGGCCAAAAATGTACCTTCCAAAACATTTCCTTTTGAATTGAAAGCAAATGAAGCCGTTATCGGATATTTAATTGCTGGCGAAAAAAAATATTTCAAAATCGATAATTTGGTTGAGAAAAGAGAAATTGCATATCCACAAGCCAATCCCAATCACTAGTTTTTTCCACCATGAAAATCCTTCATCTCGATAGCAATCATCCGTTATTGATTGAAATGCTTAAGGAAGCAGGATTTCAAAATGATGAAAACTTCACAGCTTCCAAAAGCGAAATCGAACAAATAATTCACGAATACGATGGAATTGTTATCCGTAGCCGATTTACAATAGATAAGACCTTTCTAAATTTTTGCAAAAAACTCAAGTTTATTGCCCGTGTGGGGGCTGGACTAGAAAGTATCGATACTGACTATGCCGAAAGTTTAGGAATAGAATTAATCGCTGCGCCTGAAGGCAATCGTAATGCCGTAGGCGAACATGCCTTGGGAATGTTGTTGTCGCTTTTCAATAATTTAAACAAAGCAGATAAGGAAGTCAAAAATGGACTTTGGAACCGCGAATCCAATAGAGGGGTTGAGCTCGAAGGGAAAACGGTTGGCATTATCGGTTATGGCAATATGGGAAAGGCATTCGCAAAAAAACTGAGCGGATTTGATTGCAAAGTAATTTGTTATGACATAAAAGAAAATGTGGCCGATGAATTGCAACACAAGTATCCTTGAAAGAACTTCAAGCCGCTACGGATGTTTTGAGTCTTCATACACCTTGGACACCTTTGACTGATAAAATGGTAAATTCTAAATTCATCAATTCTTTCGCGAAACCATTTTGGCTACTAAACACAGCGAGGGGAAGAAGTGTAGTCACTTCCGACTTAGTCGCCGCTTTAAATTTCGGAAAAATACTCGGCGCCGGCCTGGATGTATTGGAATTTGAAAAACTGTCATTTGAAACGCTGTTTGATTCGGCTACACTTCCCAATTCATTAAGAGAGCTATTTGCTATGGACAATGTTTTATTGACCCCCCATATCGCTGGGTGGACTGTAGAAAGCAAAGTTAAGCTGGCAAAAACGATAACGGAAAAAATTATTTTGAAGTTTCCTGCTTAACTGTCTTGGATGGATTATTTTAAGACAGAGACAATCTGCGGAACATCCTTTTTCTCAAAGAAATAGATAATCTTGACCAAATACGTCAGCATCCAACTTTTTTGATGCATCAGTTTTTCCGCTAAAGCCGCGATTATTGAGTCACGCGCGTTTATTTCATCTTCTTTATTGGGAGCAATATGATATTGATTGGCAAACAACCACGCACCATCTCTGGCAATGTTTATGCTGAAACTCGCCAACTTATCATCCTTACCTTTTCCCACTCTGTCGAGTAAACCGAACAGAGGAGAAACAGATATAATCTGCTTTTTTACATCGGCAACCATACTCCCAAGGATGGCATTTATTTTATTGAAATCGTTTTCAAAATCCATCAATTCTCCTTTATCACCAACAGTTTCTGCAACAGCTATTCCCAAGTCAAGATTGATATGGGCATTAATTCCCAGAAGCAGATGTTGCATAATTAGAAAATTTCCTTTTGCGGCTCCTTCGAATGCTTTTTTCCAACTTTGGGTAAAAGGCTCATGGGCTCCCAAACAATTATAGGCATGTATATACCGATTGGCGAAAAGCACATCCAGCTTTTCCATTCGTTCGTTGTTTTCAAATTCACTATTTATGACTCCTTCTTTTATCCTAGCAGTTACCTTCCGGTAGAGAATAGGGAAATAGGCCATACAGGAATTTCTGGCACATTCGGATTCAATAATGCTGTCCAATTGTGCAATGACTTCGTCAATATTGGTTGCTGGCATAATTAAAAAAAATTAATTTGAAACCTAGTCTGAATCTCCTTCCTCCTTCAAATCTTCGTCGTTTGCATCTTCTCCCATTTTGTCGAAATACTTTTTTTCCAATTCAGCTTGGAACTCCTCCATTACGGGTTTTACGGTACTTTCGGGAAGGTCGGCAATACGGATATACATCAAGCCATCTACAGCATTGTTGAAAAGAGGATCGACATTGAACGCTATTACCTTTGCATTTTGTTTGATGTATTTTTTGATAAGAACCGGAATGCGAAGACTCCCAGGTTCTACTTCATCGATGATTTTATCAAATTTGTTAAGATCTGCCGCACTTTCATCAAAAATAAAATCCTTGTCCGCGTCCTTTAGTTTTACCTTGTACTCCTTTTTAGGATTGATGTACTGCGCCACATAAGGGTCGTAATAATTGGATTTCATAAACTCGATCATCAAGCTTTTTGAAAATTCGGAAAATTTATTGCTAATACTCACACCGCCTATTAAATAACGATGTTCTGGAAACCTAAGCGTAGTATGTACGATTCCCTTCCAAAGCAAGAAAAGAGGCATTGGGCGCAGTTGGTATTCCTTTATAATGAAGGCCCGACCCATTTCAATGGATTCGCTCATCATTTCGTAAAGCTCGGGTTCAAATCGAAAGAGGTCTTGCAAATAAAATCCATTGATTCCAAAACGCTCAAAGATCTCTGAACCCATTCCCATTCTATAAGCTCCAGCCAATTTTTTTGCTTCATTATCCCAAAGAAACATATGTCGGTAATAAGCATCAAATTTATCTAAATCTGTGCTGTTGTTGGTGCCCTCACCTACCTCCCGAAAGGTAATCTCTCGAAGTCTGCCAATTTCTTGTAGGATAAATGGAATAGATTCAGCTTCTGCCAAAAAGACTTCATAATTCTTGCTTATCAATAGTCTTTTGTCATTCTCGCGTAGCTTTTCAATCTCCGTTTCCATGGCAGCTAAGGGAATAGGTCCAGCAATTCGTTTAGGAGGTTTTGGAAACTTCAGAGTTTTAGGGATATTATCCAGCAATTTTTTCTTCTGAAAAGCATTGGAAAGCATATAGGTTTTTTTCCGAAGAAAGGCTGTAAAGCTAGGTAGCGTCTTATACTCATTTTGATCCTCAATGGAAATCGGGTTGCCTATCCGAACTTTAATCAGGCGCTCCTTTTGTGTCAACAATTCCGATGGAAGTTTAGCTGTACGAAGTGTATCACTCAACTTGGCCATTCTGTAAAACATATTACTGTTTTTAGCGTGGAAATAAATTGGCACTACGGGAACTTGTGCTTTTTTCACAATTTTCATGGCACTTTCCTCCCAAGGCTTGTCCACTATCAATTTGCCATCTCTGTATGTAGAAACTTCTCCAGCAGGAAAAATTCCCAATGGATGGCCATCTTGCAAATGCTTTAAGGCAGTTTTCAGTCCTTGGACACTTGACTTGGTGTCTTTACGAGTCTCAAAAGGATTTACGGGCATTACATAGGGCTTTAAGGGCTCGATGCGATGCAACAAGAAATTAGCCACAATTTTAAAATCGGGCCGGTTTTCTAAGAGCAATTTTAGCAATAGTATTCCATCAATTCCGCCTAGTGGATGATTGGAAATAGTTATAAAAGGGCCGGTTTTCGGGATTCGTCGAAGGTCTTCCTCAGGGATCTCAAACTTGAGTTCAAATTCATTTACAAGAGCATCAATAAACTCGAGGTCACTGAGGTGTTTGTTTCGATTATAGATTTTATTTAGGGTATTGATGTTCAATATCCGCATTAGTGACCAACCGATAAACGTGCCAACGAAGCCGAGTTTTTCAATATTAATAGCGCGTGCAACTTCTTTAGCGTTGACCAGTCCCATAAATTTCTGTAGGTTGTTTTGTGTTTAACAAATATAAGGAAAGCAATCCATTCTATTCCTTGGTAATCAACTGTACTGTTTCTTGTGTTTCTTGCTTCAACAGCACTTGTTTGTTTTCGGTCAGAGCTTTTACTTCCAGTGGATTAAAATGACGAATGGTGTAAAGAGTTACATTCTCGTTCCATTTTACGCTAAATTTTTCACGGAGTTTTGCCAATAAAGGCTCTAAATTATTGAACTTATTATCTACACAGACGGAGAAACCAATAGCGGAATTTTGAATAAGGTTCACTTTCATTTTATATTCGTGCAGCCATTTAAACACATCGCCGATATTATCTTCTACCATAAATGAGAAATCTAAGGAGGAAAGCGAAATCAAAACTTGATTTTTTTTCAAAATGAAAGATGACATCGCTGGGTCTCTAACTGTGCCCTTCCCAACACAAGTTCCTGGTGCGGATGGATTCAAAAAGGATTTTACATAAAGTGGAATTTCCTTTTGTTGCAATGGTTGTAAGGTCTTTGGATGAATTACGGATGCCCCATAAAATGCCAATTCTATGGCTTCGCGATAGGAAATTTAGTTGAATAGTTTTGTGTGGTCAAAATAACTCGGATCAGCGTTCATGACCCCTGGCACATCTTTCCAAATAGTTACACTTTCGGCATTGAGACAATATCCAAAAATTGCTGCTGTGTAATCGCTTCCTTCCCGGCCTAAGGTAGTGGTGAAATTATTGATGTCCTCAGCACCCAAAAAACCTTGGGTCACAGTTATCCCTCGAGTTTGTACAAGTTCGGATATTCTATGCTGGGTTTTTTTCCAGTTAACATTGGCGTCTCTATAATTATCATCAGTTTTTATACATTTTCGCACATCCAAAAACTGGTTCTTGATTCCAGTTTCAGATAGATACGATGAAATGATTTCTGAAGCAATTAATTCTCCGTAGGATACTACTTGGTCATAAACGAAAGCGTGATTTTTTGACTTATTGTTTTCCAAAAACCCCTGTAACTGTTCAAATTTGCCATCAATTTTTAAAAAGCAAGGATGGGAAGTGGAATTAAATAAATCTGCAAGAATTTGATAGTGAAAATCATAAACGTTTCGCAGGGATTTTTTATAATTCCCATTCTCTGAAAAATAATCATCTACCACTATTTCAAGGGCATTGGTCATTTTTCCCATGGCCGATACAACCACTACCAAATCTTTATCATCCGTTTGTTTAATTACGGACGCCACATTCTTTATGTTTTCCGCATCCTTTGTGGATGCGCCTCCAAACTTGAAAATCTTCATATTTATCCCTAATCTTCAGGGTTTTAATTTTTATTCTTACAATGAGACTTAGCAATTGTAATGTTGCTTAAGTAAACTTCTGAATATAATCGCCTAATCCTTTTTCGTTCATATGGACCACTCGCCATTCCTCCTTGACTATTGCGCCACTGCGTTCGTAAAAACGGATAGCGCCTGTGTTCCAGTCCAGAACATCCCAAGCCACTCGCTTTAAACCTCGGTCGAAAGCAAATTGCATCACTTGTTTATATAGCGCCTCCCCTATGCCTTGCCCGCGTTTAGATTCTTCAACTATTAAGTCCTCAAGATGAAGCGTTCTGCCTTTCCAAGTAGAAAATCGAAAATAGATAAGCGCTGCTCCCACAATATTATCATTCATTTCTGCCACAAAACAAGTGAATAATGGATTTTCTCCAAATCCTTCCTTTTCCAAAACTTCTACTGTTACCTCTACCTCATCTGGTTCATTTTCAAAGAGCGCCAACTCTTTGATAAGTTTTAAAACCTGTGGCATGTCTTTTTGTACGGCCTGTCTAATCTTCATTGGGTAGTTTTAAGCGACGCTTTGTTCTTCCTAGATTTTAGTGGGTTAAATCACATACAAATATCGGTTCAATTTCTTAAAAATCCCGATATTTGCAGGAAATTCAGTCTATCTACAAAACCATGGCCAAAATAAACCAGTCTCTCGGAGAATTTATAATTGAAAATCAAAGTGAATTTAAATATTCCTCTGGGGAGCTTTCACGACTCATCAACTCCATCCGTCTAGCTGCGAAAGTAGTTAACCACAAAGTGAACAAAGCCGGTTTGGTAGATATCCTAGGAGCGGCGGGGGATAAGAATATTCAAGGAGAGGATCAACAGAAATTGGATGTTTTCGCCAACGAGGTTTTTATTAACACACTTACCAATCGGGAAATTGTCTGTGGAATTGCCAGCGAAGAAGAGGATCATTTTATTACCATAAAAGGACGAAACGAAAAGAACGATAATAAATATGTGGTTTTGATAGATCCTTTGGATGGTTCTTCCAATATAGATGTCAACGTTTCAGTAGGGACGATTTTTTCCGTTTACAGAAGAATCACACCAGAAGGCACTCCTGTGACCATTGACGATTTCTTACAACCAGGCATTAACCAGGTTGCAGCGGGTTATATTGTTTATGGCACTTCAACTATGATAGTATATTCTACTGGCCACGGAGTAAATGGGTTTACCCTAAACCCGGCCATTGGCACATATTATCTTTCGCATCCAAATATGCAATTTCCAGAAATAGGGCATATTTATTCAGTAAATGAAGGAAATTACGTTCATTTTCCACAAGGAGTTAAGGACTACATAAAATACTGCCAAAAGGAAGAGGAAGACAGGCCTTACACCTCGCGTTATATTGGCTCTTTGGTTTCCGATTTTCATCGGAATATGATAAAAGGCGGGATTTATATTTATCCGAACACTTCAAAGGATCCGCAAGGAAAACTGCGCCTTTTATACGAATGTAACCCTATGGCAATGATAGCGGAACAAGCTGGAGGTAAAGCCAGCAACGGATTTCAGCGAATATTGGAAATCCAGCCCACCTCGCTCCATCAACGAGTTCCCTTTTTCTGTGGTAGTATTAAAATGGTAGAAAAGGCAGAAGAGTTTATGCAAAATTCTAAGTAAGCTAAAGATTGCTTTACTTTAAAATTTCATAAACTTAACATTAAGGAAACATTCAACTTATGAAATTAACTGTTCTTTGACGAACATATTAATCCAAGTTATATGTTCCGTGGGTTTCTTTTAGTTTTAGTTTTTCTATTACTTTCTCAGAGTAGTTATAGTCAGGATACAATCCCGCCTCAATATTTCTTCAAATGGGATAATGGTTTTCAATTGGAGAGATCTGATAATCTCTTCTCTCTATATTTTGGAGGGCAGATTATGGTAGACCAAGCCCATTTTTTCCAAGATTCCGATCTCGATAAAAATTATGGAGTTTTAGAAAACAAATCTGGAACGGAAATTACCAGTGCCCGGCTGTATTTCTCTGGAAATGTTTATGAGAATATTGAATTTAAGTTTCAAATTGAATTTGCGGGGGAAAAAGTAGACTTCAAGGATGTATATATAGGAATAACCGATATTCCAGCCGTCGGCAACTTCAGAATAGGAAATCTTCATGAGCCGTTTCGCCTTTCAGCCCTCACAAGTGGCAAATATATAACGTTTATGGAGCGCGGTGCCAACAGTCATTTTTCATCTGCACGAAGTACGGGGGCGGTACTTTTTAACGACTTCTTTGACGATCGGCTCTCTATCCAAATGGGTGTATTCCGAAATCCAAATAACAGTAGCATCAATTCCTTAAAATATGATGGCCACGCCGTTACCGGTAGAATGAGTGTATTGCCAATAAGAAACAAAGATAAAACCGAGCTACTGCATTTGGGCGCGGCTTATAGTTATCGAAAACCGCAAAGTAGGGAATACAGAGTCTCAATATCTCCAGGATCTCGTATAGCCGATAAATATCTTCAAACCGGAATTATGGAAAATGTAAACCATATAGGGTTGGCGAATTTTGAAACAGCTTATATTCACGGACCTTTTTCACTGCAATCTGAATTCTTGACCGCAGCTGTAAATACCGATGAAGGAATTTACCACTTTTCGAATTACTATGGGGAGCTCAGTTATTTTCTTACGGGAGAATCCAAGAATTATAGAAGCTCCTATGAAGGCTTTGGACGGGTAAAGCCCAAAAATAATTTCAGAGGAAAAGGGAATGGATTTGGAGCTTGGGAAGTGGCAGTGAAGTATTCCCAAACCAACTTAAATGATAGAACCATTATTGGCGGAAAGCAGTCGCAAATGGTCTTTGGCATGAACTGGTATTTGAATCCGGTAACGCGGTTTATGTTCAATTACGTTCATGCTTCTAT
>Ga0079223_10001328_pt1 | contig 14558 bp, 17 predicted proteins | sample Stecom2011_FD_75072 | JGI IMG/M metagenome (GOLD analysis project Ga0079223, IMG submission 75072) | Agricultural soil microbial communities from Utah to study Nitrogen management - Steer compost 2011 | ecosystem: Environmental > Terrestrial > Soil > Agricultural land | place: USA: Utah... | reverse complement strand
CGTAGCAGTTTCTCCCTCGCCGACGACATCGGATAGCCACACGCGGACAGCGCAAATTTGCTCGACATCGTTACCGGCAGCGTCTTTGAGAGTCACGGTTACGATACGCGCTGTATCGGCGGCTTCCCCGGATACTTCGAATACGGGTTCGCCATGCGTGCCTACAAGGTAATCCTCAACTTGCCCTTGCGCGGCTTCTGCAGCCGCCTGCGCAGCAACGGCCACGGCAGCTACCTCGGCGCTGACCACCCAAGGACGCAAAATGAACCAAATCACATTGTTGTCGTCTTTCTCCGCAGTAACTATCCCGGCAAACACGGTCGTGGCAGTCTCGGTAAACCTCTTGTTGTCATTGTCCCAGTAGATGGGGGTGCCAATTGTGAAGTCGTCGCTGGTGTTAATCTGATCGGTTTCAAATTCAGCCAACTCGATGTTAAGGACAACTTCGGCCGTTTCCCCAGCGCCGGTAGTTACGCTTTGGAATGCGGCTCCCAGAAAACCGTCAAGATAATAAAACTTTCCGGCTTCGATTGTCGTGTTCTCCGGGACATTCACCTTAACAGATCTGGCATCTCCTACCTTCGCCCGCGGCGCATCATAAGCGGTCACGGGCACAGGATTTAATTCAGACATTTTTATCCCTCCGTTTCAATTTTGGACATAATAAAAACCCCTGTCGGGGTTAGCTGGTTGAACTCCTTTTAGTTAATTAAGCGATGGGCACGGTCTTGGTATTCGTATGCTGTCTCTTTTCGTCGCTGTTGCCGCCTCCCAGACCAGCCGGTCGGTCGATATGCTGTTTGCCGATGAGAGCCTTCACGTAGTCCTTGGCCAGGAGGCTATCAATCTCGCCCACTAGCTGCTCTTTGGTGACTTCGCCGTCGACATGGAGCATGTCTTTAATGAGCGCCTGGGCCTGCTCGCCGACCACCTTTTCTTTGATGGTATCGTCGATTAGTTTCTCCCTGGTCTGCTTTTTGGCCTCCTCGACAGAAGCTTTCATCTCACCGGCCACTTCCGCCGGTTTCTCGGGCTTCTTCTGGTCGAATTCGAGAGCCTTCCATACGGCAAACATTTCGCCAATAGCGTTTACAGCCTCAGCTCCGGTCACTCCCAGGATATTCTGGATTTTTGCAAGCGTTTCAGAATCTGCCTTGAGGCTTTTCATCTGTTCACCGACAAGCATCTCAATAGCCTGTTCTTTGGTCACTCCGATTTCACCCAACACCTTCTGAAAATCCGTCTCGCCTTTGGCCATCGCTGTCCTAACCGCCGCCAACATTTCCTGTAAAGTCAATTTACTTCCACCTCCAGTATTAATTTCTCCCGCCACGGGGACATACTCTTTTTTCTCCTCTACTTTCACCGCCTCACCGAGTTTAACCTCGCCGTCCTCAATGGTATATGGCACCTGGTATAGTGTTTCCGGCTGCCCTCTTTCTCCGGTTACGATAATAGCATAATTCGGGTACACCCGGCGCAAGTAACAAAATCTTTCTGCCCCGCCCCATCTTTTTTGTGCCGCGTTCTCCACTGCACTTAAGATCTCATCATAGCTGCCGTCAAGCTCTCCGCTGGCATCGATGTACGTAGAGTCCATTTCCCCGACAGCTACTACCCGCGTGGGCATTCCCATTCGATTCAGCGGCGTCCAATCAATTGAAAGGGGATTGTACCCCACCACCTGGATCTCGCCGTTCGCTACTTTTAGTTTAGGAGCCCCAAAAATAGAAACCTGTTTGACTCGCTTGGCTCGAATCCAGCGCTTCAGGTCCTTGGCGGCCGCATCCACTACACCGCGAAAGTATGCCTTACCGTTACGCATGACAGCGCCCACCCAGTGAGTCACAGGCGGAGGAAACTCCGTCTCGACGTTCTCTGGCTTCTGGTGACCGAGGAACCCGGAAAGTGTGTTTTCTTTAACGTAGTTGACGATATCTTTCAAGGATTCGCCCGTATAATTCCAACCGCGTTTAGACTTACCGGCCGGAATCTCAACCACTACTTCCAACGGGTCAGGATCGTCTTTCTTCAGTGCAGTCAGGTCAACACCCGAAGCCAATGGAATGTCCTCCGGCCGCATCTCACCGGAAATCCGAGCTTCCAAACTGTGCCTGGAACTCATCTCCCCGGCCAGGCTTTCGGGCGGTTCCTCTTCAAGTTCCTTGTAGTGTCTTAACAGATGCTTACGGGCCGCTTCTTTCTGTTCGGGTGTCAGGTCCGGCTCCGTCCGAGCGCCGGCCAAGGCCGCGGCCGCCGCGAAAAGACCGGCTTTGTTGAGTACTACATCGCCGTTTTCCCGGATCTCGTGGTGAGGGCCCCATGTATCCGCTTTGGTCAGGTCCTCGTTTACGTTTGTTTTAACTGTCGCGTATACTTCTCGGACCGCCTGTTTGACACCGGCCAGGCCTTCTGCAATTCCATCTTTGAGTTTTTGCCAGATTTTACTCTTATCGACTTCCCCCCATTCCTTGGTGCTGACTGTCTTTTTTATCTCGAATCGCTTGATGCTGTTCACCTCCTTTCAGGTATCAGTCCAAACTTTAGTCCGTTCCTTCGGTCATCTCCTCCGGCGGCAAGGCGATACCTTGCTCCTGTAAATACTCCAGCTCCAGATCTAAGACCACCCGGACATCACTGTACAGGAGATCCTTGTTCAGCTTTTCTCTAGCCCGGCGAACAATATAACCTACCAGTTCATCTTCGTTGACTTCGAGTTCTTCCAAGACTCCTTCAATAGGTCCCTCCAACATGCTCCCTCCTTTCTTTCGGAACATGAAAAACCGCCTGGCCTATATCCTGGCTGTTCAGTGAATCACATTCTTCCCATTAAACTCATCCAGCTTCTGCTTGAACTCCACGGTCAGCTTTTGAAGCTCTTCAACCCTTGCCTTCTGCACCCGAGGATGAGCGCCCGGCTTTCTTATCCGGGTCCGCAAATTCTCAATCTTTTGTTGCATCTTCCGGAGCTCCGGATTAGTCCGGCACACTTCGTATTCATGCTGACACTGTGGACAAGTAAAATAAGTGATCTCAATCTCTTCCTCCCGACGAAACCGCATCCTTTTCGGAAAAAAATTAAACCCGCATTCGTCGCAGGTTACCGTCTGGATTGCCGGTTCGGTTTTTGGCGCCTCCTGTTCCCTTACGGCCTCCTCTTGTTCTTGCACTTCTATCTCTCCTTATTGATTTTATTTAACTCGACATCCCGTTTTTTTAATAGCTCAATAAGCCCTAAGACGTCCCTCTTCCTCCGCTGCAGTAACCGATATTCTTTAAGTTGCTGCCGGGTCAAGCTTCCTTGCTTTTCCGCGATCTTCAAACTACTCATAAACCCTTGAAAAAGTCCAAAATAAACAAGGCGCCCATGTCTTCGGTAGGCAGGCATCTGGTCCCATACTTGAACGTCTTGGTAAAGATATTCGATGAGTTTGTTTGCAGCGTTGATGTTTGTTTGATAGTAGTTTGTTCGTTCAATTGATTTCATTAAATCTTAAACGGCTCCCCTTCAATTGATTCTACCTGTATTCCTTTTTCTATAAGGGTTAAGGGGTTTATCATCGCCATTGCATGTTCGGGAGTTCCAGGTCGAGCCAAAATATAAATTGTAACCAACACTCCATCTCGTTCTTCTCCTTTTTTTGTTTTTATCGGAGTTTTGAGTGCCTCCATAATCGGATTTTTTATTTCGGCAGAATTCGATTCATCAATAAAGCCATGTCCGTCACTATTAAACCTAACAGTAGCACGGCCCAGTCCTCCATTTTTTAAGGGCATAATGTACTTTATTTTCATGTTTGCGGTACCTCCCATCCTAAATTTTCAATTGCCCGTTTTAATAATAAATACCTATTGTTCAATACATTTGAAAGCTTCCACTGAGACCCATCGTATTCTAGTTTATATAAAAGCTTGTTCCTTTCTTTGATGTTGTCCGCATATAAAATATACCAGCTTTCTGCAAAATCTTCTATAGGATCAGCCATCCCGTAACTAGTTACCCCCGAATAGTCTTTAATACTACCCGTTACCCTTCCGTAATAGCTCATTTTCCAAAAATCATTCTTCCTTAGTGGATTTAAATCCCACATATTATTAACCCATGAGCTAAATTGTTTATCTTGCCAATAGTGTGCCGAGTGACCTATTTCATGGAGAAGCGTATCATAAGCATTACTGAATCTCTTTTTACTAATTTCAACAGTCCCGGTAACCCCAAATACTTTCTAATATACTTCATTATACCATTTTTCAATCTTCGGTTGCCTACTTGGGTTATTCTTCCACTCCTTTAATTGTACTATAAAATCATGGGTGTTTACAAGGGAAGGAATTACATAACAGAGACAATTACCAGACCATGCTGTCTTCCCGTTCCTTCTCACCCATAAAATATGATTTCTTTCAAGCTGAATATCATAGACCATTCCGTCATAATCCACAAGCTCCCTTTTTAGTCCCTTGTCTTCGTTTCGATGGTACCATGCGCATTTTGATCTGTTTTGGCTTATTCTCCAAAGATCATGGTTCATTGTATATTTCCCGTTTTTAAACTCGACTTCTATCCCCTTGCCTTGCTGTAAATAAAACGATGGGTAATATCCTGCCTTAACAATTAATTCCCCCAACTCGTCCGCCATTTGCTTGCTGGAAGTAAAGTATGTGCTAGACTCCGATTCAAGGTTTTTTTCTTTCCAAACAGACACCTTATCATTCCCATCGCAGAAACGGAAGGCATTTAAAAATATTCTTATCAGTCTTGGCGATAATTGCTTGATTTGTTCGGGAATGTATTTTTCATGGCTCTTTCCCAGTTTTATTAACTCTTGACCCAATCCGGCGTTATACATATAAGGTATTTGACCGGCATTAACCTTGATGGGCATCTCTTTAAGATCATTAATTATTTGCTGTTTCCCTTTGCCGGTCTTAGCTATACAAATCTGGTAACAATTATTATATCTCTTTGTAGTACACCCATCCGCTAAATAATAACCCATAAATCTACAGAAAACCTCTGGCTTGAATCGCAATCGGCCATACTCGATATCGCTTGGCTCTTCTCCTACCCATACTCCGGTTCTGGGCAATTTAAAAGCGTGGCCCTCCCAGTTTAATAGGTTTTTAGAAGAAGTTATAAACCATCTGCGCTGCGTCCCGGCCATCATTCTATGGTCTGGGGTTACCAAAAGATCATAGCTATTGCTTTTGAATTGCACCATCTTACCCCGATAAGAGTAACTAACAAACTTATCGAAATTTACCCACTCAATAATTTGTGTTTCAGGATTCATGCTCAGGATCTGTTCATCGCCATGTAAATCCTTAAACAGCCTCCACCCTTCATTCGTATAAACTTCAGTATCTTCCGAGTAGCAATTTGGATGTGGGTTCACCGGTTCCTCCCCTGCCGGATATACCCCTGGTCCCATATTGTACAAGTCCGCCGATGCTAGATCGTCACATATGTCTTGCTCCGGATGGGCATCTGACAGCATAAACCGTACTCCCTGGTAGCTCGGATTAACCCGTCTTTGGCTGTAAACTCCCTCCATGAACGCATTACTATACTCCGTTCGGGCTAACCGCAGCGCTTCATAACACAGATCCTTCGGGATTCGCCGGCCCATTCGGGCCATCATGTTCGGGTAGTCCTCGGCCAAGGTTCTTGCTCCCTGTCGGACGTATCGTTCTAGGTCTCGAGCCACCTTTACTACGTCCCGGCCTGTGGCTACGCCAGTATGGACCAGGTCGCGCATTGCGTTTTTAGCTGCTTGAGTATGATTCCAAATACGTTTTGAGACAGTAAACCCTTTATGTGTCCTTGCCCAAAGCGCTTCTACCGCCGCAGTATTAATATCCCCAAACCCACGTTGGAGTTTTAAAAAGTCCAGGCCGACATCCGCTTCCCGGATTGCTCTGGTTAAATGATTATCAATCGGCCGGGCGCCCAAACCAACCGCCTGTTCCATCCCGGACCTGGTGAGCGCCTGGGTGGCCTTTTGTATCTTCTCAGCCTCTCGGCTCAAAGATTTTTCAAGCGCCATGAGATGATTCCGGGTCAGCTCCCCAATCGTCGGTTTCAAGTTTCGCAGGTCCCGGGCCACTTGGCCGGCAGCATCAATATAAACTTTGCGAAGCGCTATTTCATGCCGCGCCCGCAGGCGTAAAAAATCCCGGCGAGCTTCTAATAGTTGCCGGGCAAATTCCTGATCTTTGGTAGATCTGATAAGGCCGATGTTACGCCAGGCCATTTGGCCCAAGCGCTTAGCTGGTATTGTCATTTGTTACACCTACCCGGCCTTCTTTGTTTCGTCCATTTTTTTAAGTGCTTCCTCAATCAGGTCTTTTTCTTTATCAGCCAGATCCACATCTTCAAGCCGGGCCCGGCGGAGCCTGTCCCGAATAATCCTTACTCCCTCACCCGGTTGCTCCGGATTATCCGTTGCGTATTCTGCCATGGTCTCAATATAACCACTCAAGAAATTGACAGCGGATTCTTCACTAATCAGGAAATGATCAACAGCCGCGGCCAACGCGTTAACTATGTTAAGTAGTGTATCAGAGATTTCCTTCTCATCTCTATCAGCCACCGGGTCCCAAATAAGCTCGGTTGCATAAGTAGCGTATTTCCCCTCTCCCGACTGAGCCCGCATGGCCAGGTATATTCTGGCCAGTTGTTTCCAGCTGTCTTCGAAGTGAGACCTCTTTCTGGCCACCCGTCGCACCAGAACTTGAATTTGTTCTTTTACCGAAGCATGGCTGGATGGCAAATGGGTCCCAAAAGCAAACTCCGGAGTCTCCGAAGTATCGACAATACAATAAAATAGAAACTTGAGCAGCACTTCGGTGGAACCGGTGGGGCTTTGAAGCTCGATATACTCGGCATCCTCATTTTCCATGAAGATCAATAACTCTTTACCCTCAAGCTTGATAGTCCGGCCCTCTCGCGCAAACTTAGCCGGGTCATCCACTCCAAAATTATTTTGAAGAAAGGCCTTTGCATCCTTCAGTTTCATTTTCAGCCGCGGGATCGAGTGAATTTTATGGTTTTGAAGCGCCTGCATCATCACATCATGATATGCCTTCATAAACGGCTCAATCGGCTCCAAGTCGCTCCGGCCGTTGGCCGCACTGCTATCTCGTTCATTAGAAAACTGGACTATCGGCAAAAAGCCCCAGTGGTTTGCCTCTTCAGAAATACCGCCTTCTTCGAACTGTATACCCGGCGGAGTATCACCGTCAACAACCTTTACCTTTCGCCACTCGGCGCTTATTCGTTGCTCTATTGTTCCCTTCTTTTTCTCCCCAGCTTCATTCAACCATTCGTGTTCGCTCTGCAAAACATATTCAATCGGGCGGCCGGTGAGCGGATCCCGGTTAATGTGATGTATCTGCTCCGGCGGAATAATGTTGAAAACGTAATGCACGCCTCCGCTTTCCGGATACAACAGCTTGCTCTCCGGATTTTCTTCCCGCGTCAACCACACCCAACAGTCGGCGTCTCTCATTGCATCCCGGTGGACCTGTTGCATTTTAGAGACGTTGCTTCCAAAGAAGTCGTCCAAGTTCTCCTGGGCCGCCGGATCCTCAGACCGAAAGTTCGGCACGCCCATGAAACCCACACAGGTGTTAATGACCGGTTTTGCGAACCCGGCGCCGAGTTTGTATTTATCACTGCTGTTCTCGTAAAGTTCTCGGGCAAGAGTATAATCAACGCGGCTGGTGTCAAGCTTATACCCGCCTAGAGTGCCGGTGGTCAATCGAAGCTTTGAGATCTCACCGGTGATCCGGGAATACGCCCGGCCCGTTATCTCGCCAGCCGCGCGAACGCCAGCCCATACGCCGTTCATACTGGCAGAGATGCTTCGGCGGACTTTTTCGGCGCCGACCGTTAATCGCTGTTTTAATTCCATCACTTATCACCACCTACATAAGGTAGTTTCATTATTGTAAATGGTCTTCTTACCTCACGGCAAAAAACTTCGGCAGCCTCAAGCGCCATTAATATTCTTTGCTCAGTCGCTATAGATAATTTAGAGGTTGTATGTAATGAACCATAGGCAAAATCAGCTCCCGTGCCGACCGCACAATATTCATAAATCAATTCGTCTATTGAAAAATCACCAGAAACACTAATTAGTCGCCCCTTGTGTCCAACAAGAAAATGACAACTCCCCACATCTCTCCCGTTATCATGGATTAGCCATCCGTTAGCTTCGAGACACTTTTTTGCCTCTGGGATAAAGGTATTTACTATATATCTAAAAATATCTTCATCTTCATTGATTTTAGAAGGGGTAAACGCGTACTGTAATATTTGCATGTACCGAAAAGGTCCACCGCAACCAAACAAAAAATTCCCTTTTCTAAACACTTTCCTGCTTCGTCGTGAGACTTCTATCTGGTAATCCCCATAAATGCCTGCACTGTCCGCTCCCATAACTATATCCCCATTTTTTTCAGCTATCCCCACTATACAGCTCATATTGGCCCTCCCGAATTTTCTTTAGTATTTAGTCAGGGGAGGCCGGGGCTAACCGGCCTTGAGGGAAAGGAGTCCGCACCGGCGGCGGCGAAAAAACCTCTGCGCTCCAGTAGCGCCCCCTGGGTTTAGTGAACTTTCATTGTCCGCAGGATTTCCAGGGCATCCGGATCGAACCCGGCCCCGGCGACATCCCGCAGGCCCCATAGTAAAACGCCCATGGCCATAACGCAGTCGGTAATGAGATTTTTATCATCTTCTTCATAGAAGTTAAACTCATCAATCGGCTGCCTGAGCCACGGACTTTTGATATAGTGATCCTCAATAAACGTCTGCATATTGGTGATCATGTTGACCTTTGACTTCCCAGTGAACACCAAGCCTTGAGCCTTGATATCGGTTAACTCATCAAGCACCGCATCCCCTACCCCGGTACAGTCAATCCAAGTTTCGCTGTTAGGGTACATATTGTGGCGATGTCTTATCCTCTCATACACAACCGGCCAGGGTTTACGTTGAAACCTTTCGTAAGCAACGATCTTCCACGGCTTCTGCATGATATCAATTGTCCACCCAACAGTCCAGTCCACCTTCTTGGCTAAGTCCCAACCATGGAAATACTGGTGCCCTCTTCTCGGCCGGTCCCAGCATAATTCCGCTGTACCATCCTCGTAAATTTCCCCCATATTCTCGAAGACGATATCCTGGTCAAACATCCATTCAATATCTTTACCGGAAAAAGTTTGGCCGGAGCTGTCGGGAAAACCACCTTCGATATTCTGTATCCGCATTTCCTTGGTCATTTTACTCTCAAGTTGTTTCAACCGCTTATGACTGATATAGGGATTTTCGTAACTGTTCCCGGTTTGCGAGTATACCGATAAATCATAAGCGCCTGAACCCTCAATACCGCGCAAAAAAAGATGATAATAATCGTTTCTACGGTTCGGGGTTGACGTCAGGTCCAACGTTCCTTCCCGGTCGGCCAGGCGCATTCGGACCACGTTATCCAGGAGCTTAATGAGCTCCTTCTGGTAGGCTGCCTCATCAAAGTTAAAGTCGTCAAAATCATGCCCCAAAAGATAAACACCGTTTCTTTGAGTGCTCCGGGCTTGAAACTGTGCTTTGTTCCGGAATACCAAGGTTGGGAATGGCGTCATTTTGGTTTTGTTGTCATCTATAATCCACCGGAGTTTAGGCGATTGTTCCAGTAATGCATAAGCTTTATTCCAAATAATCTGTGCCTGGTCGGCAGTAATCGAAGCATTGACCGAATAATACCACTTGTTAGGGTCATATTCCGGCCACCCTGTTTTATAAGCCATTTTCCAAATCCGTTTGGCGGCCGCTATATCTGATTTGCCCCACCGGTTACCGGTACTTAAGATGTTTTCATCTTTGGTGCTATTGGTAAGCCATTTTCGTTGTCCTTCATGGGGCTCATAATCCAAAAAATAACGGCAGAAAAAAACCGGGTCTCTTGCTCCCCGGGTTAAAGCTTCTTTATATTCATTTGGGACTTGTATCTTTGCCACCTCCCCGGGCGGCATCGGCCAAGGCGTCCAGGAGGTCTTTGACCGGCCCTTCGCCTTCTGCTTCCTTTCGTTCCATCACAAATTTTAGATCCCGGAGGGCGCCGGTTACCCTTTTGACCTTCAACCCATCAACTACCCCAAGATTAATGACTCTAGGTGTATTAAGAGAAATGCTTTTTTCTTCAATCACGTTGCCGCGAGAGTCTACCCTGCGCGCTATTTTACTGCGTGTGTTTTTTTTAACAGCCAGCGTAGCTTCGAATAACTGGCGTTCCAAAAGTTCCATGGCCTTCGCCGCTATCTGAAATTGACGAGCTGTTGCGAGAGCGCCTTGGTCCTTGAGGTATTCTTCGGCCCGTGATGTTAAATCAGCCCAATATTGCTGCCGCTGAGCCGGCCAATCTTCTTTCCCTGCTCGGCGTGTCAATGTTGTATCGGATACATTGTATTTTTCTGCCAATGACCTATAAGAAGTGGACTTATCTTGTATGTATTCAAGCCGGATAAGGTCCCAATTGGGCCCTCTTGACGGCTTCGTAATGGCAATATCTTTGACCGTTTTGGTCTTTCGCAACGCTGCATCTTTCTTCTTTCGTTGCGTTGCCTTTTTCTGTTGCTTGCCGCGTTGCGTTGCGCCCTTCTTTTTAAGGGAGGTCGCCGCCTTCCTGCTGGGTTCTCCTTGAGCCTTCTTCTCCCACTTTTCCCGACATTTCCGGCTCCGAACGGTACCTGGAGAGATGTTATATTTCTCGGCAAGCTCCTTGAGGAGCGCCGGGGTATTCTCAAATTCTTCTCTAACCTTTTTCCAGTCTACCCTTGCCACATCACCACCTTCTTTGCTGCGGGCATTAAAAAACACCCCGGAGGGTGTTTAGCTGTTTAATTTATTCATTACTTCGTTTACATTCGTAATATATATGTTTATGCTCGCTTCCCATTACTTCACTTGTTTTCTTTGTGCATAAATCCACGTGCATTTTTGTACCATCAAAAGCCACCGCTACTACAAGTTTTTGCCGTTCGATTTCCTTAAACAATTGACGCAATGCGGGATATATAACCTTTCCATCTTCATTGACCTTATTACATACTAGTTTTTCAATTATTACATCAACATTATAAGTCTCCAACAAAACCACCTCCATAATTTTCTATGGAAGTGTTCGCCATTTATCTGGAGAATCCTTTGTTGGCCAAAAACCGCTTATTTTAAACTAGACTTACACTGCACTTTAATCATAAACCCCCAGCTACAGAGTTGGCCAAAATGCTTAAAACGGCGGTGGATTCTCACCCTCTCCGCACATCGCCGCTTTCTCAAACTTTAGCCTGCTGGCCATTGATATAAGCAGGTTTTCCAGCGTCTGGTTCAACCGCTTCACGGCGTTGAAAACCTTGGCCTCGTTCTTGACCCTGCCTTCCGCGATTCTTCCGATCAGCATCGGGGACATTCCTTTCTCCCTAAGCCGGGTCATCTCTTCGGCCAGGGCCGTTTGGTAGTATCCTTCGGCCTCGGCCAATATTTCCACCAGGCGGCCGGCATATGAAGTATATCTTACTTGCCGGTCCTTCATCTCCGCCAGGTTAGTTCCTATGCCGTGTGCAACGTCTTTCATTGTTGCATTGAGCCAGGGGAGTAGTTCCGTAGCCCAATCGTAAAAGGGCTTTGTGTCGTCAAGCTTTATACCGTCAAGAAACTCCTTCATACTGCACTCCTTTTAATTTTAGTGGGGCCGCCGGGGAGACTCGAACTCCCAACCTGCCGATTACAAGTCGGCGGCTCTGCCGGTTGAGCTACAGCGGCAATTTTTCAAGAATAATCAGCCTATTATGTTTCGTTATGCCGCACTTCCGCCATTCAGCCATCTGGAAGCAATATCCCGGGTTGGTACTTTTAATTTTCCGGGGGTTGACGTAGGTATATAGTCTTTCCTCTGGCCACCGCTCCCAGGCTCGTTTTTCAGCTTCAAGAATTAACTGGCTCGATAGAATATCAGATTCGTTGCGAAATACCGCACAATTCACACCCTGCTGCCCATCGGGCGTATTTATCGCCGTCTTTTACTTCTACCCAATGGTCGGCCGGGAAGAGAGAAAGTAAAGGGCGAATTATATATGCAGCGTAATTTTCCTCCCTAACCACCCTTAAACACCTTTACCCTGCCCCCGTCCATGTATAAAGAAACCCCGGCATGCTCGCCGAGGTCTTGCAATAGCTGCTCCAAGGTTGTCCCCTCTCTGGCCGCGATTAACTCAAATAAGCCCACCTGGGCGATCTCATACTTGTCGGCCGCCAGATGGTGCAGGTCGCAAAGATTAATAAAATTCAGTCGGTGGTCAATCAATATCTGCGACCGCTTAATCACATGGTGCGGCCCCGCCTGGGCCCTCCGCCCGCAGCCCGGGATCTCGCACCAGGCCCGGCGGGCCTCTTTTCTCGCTCGTTTGTTTTCGCGTTGCCGGCGATTTGTCTTCCCGAACGGGAGGCCGGACATGTCAACGCCGCCCCTGGACGATACGCGCGGGATGCCGCCGGTCTTGGCGATTGCGTTGTAGTCGATCATTGGCCTTCCCTTCTCCATTTCCACAACCCAACAGCCGCTAAGATAAAATACACGGCAAACAATACACTCTGTGCGTAAGCCCCGATGCACCAATCATAGATACACCAGAAAAAATTAGTACACGCCCAGATAATAAAACACCTGGGGTCTTTGTTGATGTTTAGTACCACCCCGGCCAGCGCCAAGGCCGAAACAAACCAAGTGATTGTGTTCATCTTTTACCTCACATCTCCATTACTTTCTTCCACACCGCTGCGTCTCTTTTAGAATAATTCGGTGGCAGCAGGCCGTTGTATTGCCTTCGGAGCTTCTGTTGGTGCCGCTTCATTTCTTTAATCGCCCTATACAAGGCTGCGGAGTTTCGTTCTAAGTACTTTGTTGGTATTCGTATTACTTCCCAGTCGGGGCCAAGCACTTGCCTCATTTTTATGTCTCTCTTATAATCTTGCTTTTTTATATGTTTGTGCATATACCCGTCTATTTCCAAGATCGCTTTTTCATTAGGCAGCATAATGTCTGGCTTATGCCTTCCTACGGTTGGGTGGATTTTTATCTTAGTCGGCACCCTCAACAGTTCCATCGCGGCTATCATTTCATGCGCACTATCAAATGCCTCGACGTCATTGAGGGCCTTTTCTCTTACGACTTTTGCTGCTTCCTGGTATAGATACATCCTAGCCTCTTGTTTTTCTATAAACCTCAGTGCCCTTTCCCACATTAATTCCGCTCTCAGCCTCAGATATTCCTGACGTTTCGATTCCAATTTTTGAGGATGTTCTCTTTTACAATCAGGGCAATAAATTCTTATCTGGGGATTATCGACTGCCATAACCATTGTGCCGCAGCCCCAACATTCGTAAAGCGGCATATCGCGCCCACCCCTTACGGGCTTCGCCTTGCGGGCTTAGCCCTCTATTATACATTGTATATCTTTTTTTCAAAAAAGTCGTCGCGGAAAAGTCGCAGGCATTTAATCACGCGGTGGCACGATAGATAATCCTTGGCGGCCGCTTCGACCAGTCGATTCTCACTCAGCCGTTCTCACACTTATTAGCTAACCCAAGGCTCTGCCGCTTCAGTGGCGTTCGACATATCTGTTATCTTTTTAGTGCTGAACAATGTTTGTGCAACCTCCGAATCATCAGATCACACATATAATACGTGTCATCATGTTGGCATCGAAATCCCACTCGCGTCAGTACCAGCCTAATCTCTCCGCAACTCCATACACAAACCCGCTCCTGTACCGGTGGAATGTCGCCCGATCTACAGACAGTATCTCCGCCATCTTTTCGGGACCCATATCGAACCGGTTCCGGCCTTCCATCTGTGCGGCCAGCTCCTTCGGTGGACGCCAACCCTCCAAGGTTAGACCGTATTTCACCCAAACCACCCGCCGGCCTTCCTCCCTCGCCCGGGCGTAGGTGTCTGCGATGCCTTTTGTGATGCGTTCCATCTCCCGGAGCAAAATACTGTCCGCCAGCTTTGTTGCACGCCTTTCAACTACGCTGGTACCGGCGTATCTTTCGCCAACTACTGCCGAGTAATTGATCTCGCCCTGCCCGGCAAGAATGATGTCCCGACGGAGTTCCTCTATGGCTTTCAGGGTGTCGTGATACGCATAGATCTCCGCTTCGATGTGACGGTAGGCCGCCCTTTTTAGTTTCATACCGCCTCACTCCCTAAGCTACTGTCTTTCCTTCGATCATCGGTAACCCCACCGACTCACAAATAAAGTAGTCCTTTTGCGCTATGGTCTTCTCGTACTCCGCCTTCCCCTCGAACGCATCTATAACCGCCTGTTCTTCTCGCCCCATGTCTTCATACTTGGCCCTACCGTAAACCGGCGGTAGCCAACCTTTCCGCTGAGACCCGAATATGTTGAATTTCTTCAAAAGCTCTAAGTCTGTAAACTCAATATGGCATGTGCCCTTTTTAAAAAATGTTGCATTAAAATACTTAAGTTGGATTTTT
>Ga0079223_10001327_pt1 | contig 14563 bp, 14 predicted proteins | sample Stecom2011_FD_75072 | JGI IMG/M metagenome (GOLD analysis project Ga0079223, IMG submission 75072) | Agricultural soil microbial communities from Utah to study Nitrogen management - Steer compost 2011 | ecosystem: Environmental > Terrestrial > Soil > Agricultural land | place: USA: Utah... | reverse complement strand
TATTTTATATTGGTTTTGGTAGTAGATGTAGTTCTCCAACAGACCACGCCTCAAAACCTCTTCGTCTACTTCCTGATATAATGTAGCGTGATAGCCTAGACCAAAAAAATAGAGTTTGTAATCAAGAACTAACATAAGCCCGTCATAAGCGGTTTTGACTCCTCTACCGGGATTCAAATCAGACACTCGAGGCACTATATCAAATATAGATAACTTATCCGGAAACGGAAAGCGAACGAATCTCATGCGACCACCTCGAGCACTAAAGCTGAGCATACCTTGCTCACCAAAGTGATAACCGTAGTATTCCAGGTACATTTCGTCAAACAAGGGGTCAACTTTATCGACCTCGATGAGTTCACGATTAGAACGGACAACACTATTCACCCGAACGCCATTCCATAAATTGACTTGGGTTCTGAGTTGTAGATTGCGTAACCTAAAATAATTAGTCCAGAAATGAGTAGAAACTCCCGATTCAAAATTTCCTGAAAGAAATCCGGTCTGCGGAAACCACCAACCTTGTGGCTTAGAGCGAAGCAATGTGTCTTGCTCCACAATTAACTCTTGCGCTGAGCTATTCACAACACCCAATAGCAAAAAATACCATACGGAAAAGATAATATGTTTTTTTGCTTTAGAAGAATTCATAGTAACTCTTTAAGGGAAAACAAATATAAATGAAAATCATGCAAACCTTGGCATTTTCTTTTGCAAACAAATGAAATCGTAAGACTATCAAGCTTTTATAGCCTGTTTTTAATTTCAATAAATTACATTTGCATCTATTGTTTAACTTTTAAAAAATCTAAATTAAAAAAATGAACTCACAGAACTTGCTGCAATTGGCAGAAGAATTCGGAAGCCCGCTCTATGTGTATGATGCGGAGAAAATGCAATCTCAGTATAACCGTTTAACTAAGGCTTTTGCCAAGGTTGAAAAACTGAAGATCAACTATGCTGTCAAGGCACTTTCGAATATCTCTGTACTGAAGCAGTTCAAAAAAATGGGTTCTGGTTTAGATACGGTTTCCATTCAAGAAGTATTGCTGGGTCTTAAAGCAGGTTTTGACCCCAAGGATATCATTTTTACTCCCAACGGAGTTTCGCTGGAAGAAGTGGAAATGGTAGCAGAAATGGGAGTACAAATCAATATAGACAACCTCTCGATTCTGGAACAATTCGGAGCAAAATACCCAAACACTCCTGTTTGTATTCGTATTAACCCGCATGTGATGGCCGGAGGAAACGCCAATATTTCTGTGGGGCATATCGATAGCAAGTTCGGTATTTCTATCCATCAATTGCCTCACATCTTGAGAATCGTAGAAAATACCAAAATGCATATCAACGGAATCCACATGCATACAGGTTCTGATATCTTGGATATCGAAGTGTTTCTGTATGCGGCCGAAATTCTCTTCAATACGGCTAAAAACTTTAAAGAACTCGACTTTATCGATTTTGGTAGCGGATTCAAAGTGCCTTACAAAAAAGACGATATCGAAACCAACGTCGAAGAATTAGGCAAAAAACTCAGCAAACGCTTCAACGACTTTCAGAAAGAGTACGGAAGACCGCTTACACTAGCTTTTGAACCCGGTAAATTCTTAGTAAGCGAAGCCGGTTATTTCCTAGCTAAAGTCAATGTGGTAAAACAAACCACTTCGACAGTCTTTGCCGGAATTGATTCAGGTTTTAATCATTTGATTCGCCCGATGTTGTATGGTTCTTATCACCATATCGAAAACATTTCAAACCCAAAAGGAAGACAGCGTTTCTATTCCGTAGTGGGATATATCTGCGAAACAGATACTTTCGGAACAAACCGCATGATATCTGAAATCACAGAAGGCGATATTCTTTGTTTTAGAAATGCAGGAGCTTATTGCTTCTCGATGTCGTCCAATTACAACTCTCGATACAAACCTGCCGAGGTGCTTTGGAAAGACGGAAAAGGACATCTCATCAGACAAAGAGAAACCTTTGATGACTTAATCAAAAATCAAATTATCGTTGAATAAAAAACAAAGAGGCAAGCCTATTACGGTCTTGCCTCTTGTGTTTATATCATCTCGCTAATTTATTATTCTAAAGCAAAAGTAATATTCACAAACGTATTAATTTCTATTTCCCCAACAGACAAAGTCTCTCCGGAGCCCCCATCAGCTTTTGCTTCCATCATCATGACGTTTGCTCTGTAATAAGGAGGATTATAAATTGGCGATGAATTATCGGTAATCACAATTGCTTTTCCCACTTTTTGACCTAAAGCATTGGCAAAGTCTTCGGCTTTCTTTTTAGCATCAGCCACCGCCATCACTCTTGCTTCAGATTTTAATTTTTCTATTTCAGAAGATTGGAAAGTTACTCCGTTCACACGATTTACTCCTGCCTTTACGAGTTCATCCATCAAAACATCATAAGTACTCAAATCTCTCAACGTAATAGAGATAGTTTGAGTAGCCATATAGTAGTTCTTCTTTTTGTTGTAGTCATAGCTAGGATATAGCGACACTCTTTCAGTCTTAATGTCTTTCGGGTTGATTTTAGTTGACTTTAAATACTTTAGAACTTTGTCAACCACTACATCATTCTCTTTTTTTACTTTGGCAGATTCTTCGCCTTTGGTTTCAACCGCTATCGAAATAACCGCTTCGTCAGGAACTACTTTTATTTTTCCTTCTCCCGAAACAGAGATTTGTGGTTGGATAACTTTATCTTGTGCTTGAACAGCTACAATCGTCATCATTACAGTCAGAATTACAATCAGTTTTTTCATAGGTAAATTATTTTAAATTTGAGTTGAAGAGGCATTTTCAAATGTTGTGCCACTTTATTTTTAAAGTCTTTTGGTTTTCATCATATAGAACAAAATCACGATTGGGATAGCCAGCAAAATTACCATTTTGGTATGTACCCACAGCAGTTGAGGCACTAGAATCAATGTGAGCAAATAGCCCCCGATAGCACCACCAAAGTGAGCCGTATGACCAATATTATCGTTTTGAGCTTTCATTCCATAAATCGAATACAGTAAATAACCAATCCCGAACAAATAAGCCGGAATCGGAATGGCAAAAAACAAATACAAATTCGCATCCGGATTAAACAAAATAGCACTGTAAATAACTCCCGTTACCGCTCCCGATGCGCCCACGGCTCTGTAGTTGTAATTGTCCTTTTGCAACACTAATGTAAGTATGTTTCCTAATAACAAACTTCCGAAATAGATGAACAAGAACATCCAAATACCTAGCATTGCAATCACCCACGGAGCAAAAAAGTAAAAGGTAATCATATTGAACGCCAAATGTACTATATCCGCATGAAGAAAAGCCGACGACAGCATTCGGTATCGCTCTCCGCTTTGTATGCTCCCAATATGAAATTCGTATTTTCTAAAAAAACCGTAATCATTGAACCCTTTGTAACTGAACAATACATTCGCTACAATAATACCCCAGAAAAACAATTCCTCAATTCTCATCCGCCTACTCTTTTTACGTTATAACCTTCTTTTTTCAAGTACTCCATAATCTTGTCTCTAAAGTTTCCTTGAATGATGATTTCACCATCTTTTTGGCTACCCCCTACACCGCATAGAGTTTTGAGCTTTTTGGCCAAGTCTTTTAAATCTTCGTCTGTGCCTACAAAGCCTTTAATGATAGTAGTAACCTTTCCGGCTCTGTTTTTCTTATCTAGGTGAGCTTCGAGATATTGTTTATTGTTTTGAGGAGTTTCGATGATTTCTTCTTCTTGAGAGAAGTCAAAGTCTTTGTTGGTAGAAAATACAAAACCTCCCAAAGCGCTTAAATCATTTATTTTTTTGTTTTTCATTGTATTTATTATTACTAATGAAGCAAAGATACAGAGATTTTAGGGTTTAGAATGTACTAAAAACAAAAACTCCGACAGAGTTTGAAACTCTGTCGGAGTTAGATAAAATAAATTTAATCTTTTATTTTTTAATAAGTCCTAAATCAACTAACCTTTCATAGAGGAATTCCCCAGCTGTGATGTCATCATATAGCTTTGGATTGTTTTCATCAATACAATTCTCTAATACATTCAGCTTCATTTCGCTTACCGGATGCATAAAAAACGGTATTGAATAACGTGAGGTTCCCCACAACTCTCTTGGTGGATTCACCACTTGGTGAATAGTCGATTTCAATTTGTTGTTCGTATGTCTTGAAAGCATATCTCCGACGTTGATTACCAGCTCGTCGTCTTCTGCAATAGCATCAATCCACTCCCCGTTGTGATTTTGCACCTGAAGACCTTTTCCCTGTGCTCCCATAAGAAGGGTAATCAAGTTAATATCTCCGTGAGCAGCAGCTCTTACAGCATCTTTAGGCTCTTCGGTAATCGGAGGATAGTGAATCGGACGTAAAATACTGTTTCCGTCTTTTACGTATTGGTCAAAATAAAATTCATCAAGACCTAAGTATAATGCCAAAGCACGAAGCACATACACCCCGGTCTTTTCTAACATTTTGTAGGCCTGTTTACCCACTTCGTTGAATTTGGGTAATTCTTCAACATACACATTAGCCGGATACTCTGATTCATATTTAGAACCTTCTGACAAATATTGTCCGAAATGCCAAAACTCTTTTAAGTCTCCCGCACTTCTACCTTTAGCGTGTTCTTTACCAAAAGACACATAACCTCTTTGTCCTCCAATGCCTGGAATTTCATATTTTGTTTTCACCTCTAAAGGCAAATTGAAGAAATTGCGAACTTCTTGATAGAGTTCCTCTACCAATTTTTCGTCGAGAAAGTGACCCTTAAGTGCCACAAAACCAATTTCTTCATAAGCTTTTCCGATTTCATTTACAAACTTTTGTTTACGTACCGGATCATCCGATAGGAAATCACGTAAATCCACACTTGGAATGTTCTGCATAATTTTTCTAATGATTTGAATCTACTTAACAAAGATAATTCTATTATTTAAAAATCAAATGCTCCTGTTTTTGAAATTTTATAATTAACACAAAAACCAAATAAAACCTTAAAGTTGGCTCGATTTTTGAACTGGCCAAATGGTGAAACATTAAATTATTTTTTATGAAAAAGTTCATTTTATCAGCAATTGCAGTTTTTGCTTTCGTAAACATGCAAGGCCAGGAAATTTCTCCAAATGCATTAGGACTTCGTTTGGGAGACAATGATGGTTTCGGAGCAGAAATCTCTTATCAAAGAGGTCTATCAAGCAACAACAGACTTGAGCTTGATTTAGGTTGGAGAAACAGTGATCACGTAGACGCCTTTAAACTATCAGGAATCTATCAATGGGTTTGGAATATTGACGGAGGCTTTAACTGGTATGCTGGTCCTGGAGCAGGTATCGGAAGTTGGAGCTACAATCACCACGGAGAGAAAGATAGCGGAACTTTTGTATTTGTTGGAGGTCAAGTTGGTATAGAATACAACTTCGATATTCCATTGCAACTTTCTTTGGATTATAGACCAGAAATCTACCTTAACGACGGATATAGAGATGGCTTAGGTTCTGATATCGCTTTGAGCATTAGATATCGTTTCTAATATTCGGCTAACAAAAAATAAAATAAAACCCAATAAAAAAATCCACACAAATGTGTGGATTTTTTGTTATGCTTCGTGGAAATTACCCTCCCATGAACTCTTCGTCTCCCATTTCACCATTCCCTCCTCTTTGAGGTCTTTCTCTTTCTTTTTGTTTGTTGAATCGATAGGTGAACGATAGCGAAATTTGTCTTTCTCTCCATTGCATTTCAGAATACGTGTTTTGAGTAAGCAACTCAGTATCTGAAATACGCTTTCTAGAGTTAAATAAGTCTTGAACGTTTAACGTAATAGTTGCTTTATCCTTAAGAATATCTTTACTAAATGCTACATTAGCAAACAAAATTCCTTTGGTTCTACCTTGAGCATTGTCTTCCGGAGCATTATAAGTAGCATTGGTTTGCCAATCGATTTTATAAGGCAACGTTACTCTCGAAGTCAAACGTGTAAACCAAGAATATGCTACGTTATCAAAATTCTGAGCAACCAAATTGTTGTTCAGATCATAATACGTATAATCTCCTTTGGTCTCATTTCTATAGAAGTTCAAACTCCCGTTAAGCCTCCACCATCTGAACGGATTGTAATTCAACGTGAAGTCAAACCCAAAACGCTCACGAACTCCTAAGTTTACCGGAGAAGTTACTAATACGTCAATATTATTGATTTCTTCTACGTAACGAACATACTGCACCGCATCTGACGTATGGTTAAAATACATCGAACTGCTCAACGTAAATGTGTTACCCCAACGCTTCAAAAACCCTAAGTCAATAGCATCGGTCATCGATGGATCTAAGTCCGGATTTCCTCTAAAAAGAGATACGTTACTTGACAAATTCGAAAACGGATTGATAGCACGAGAATGAGGCCTTGAGATACGTCTGCTATAGCTTAATGACATATTCGTATCATCATTAAATTCATAACTCAAGAAAGCACTCGGGAAGAAATTGTTATATTTTTTGGTTTTATAAATGTCATGTGTAAACTGGTTGATATCAACTTTGGTATCCTCCCAACGAAGTCCTCCCATATATGACATCTTACCTATCTTACTTCCGTACTGTGTATAAAGAGCATTTACGTTTTCTATATACTGTAACTCGTTGGAATAATTGGTGTCATTTTGCCACGAGTTCGAGTTATCATCGAAATTCTCAACCAAATAATCGGTTGTCAAATCCGTAAAGTTACCTCTATATCCTGCTTCAAATTGACCTTTTTCCCCTACAGGAAGTACGTAGTCTGTCATCACTACAGTACGAGTTTGTTTTTGGTCATTCGCGGTTCTCTCTAAACGAGTGATTTCATCTAAAGTCAAGTTTCTGGTTGTGATGTCAGAAAAGTCCTTGTCTTTATTTAACGAAGTTGAGAAGTCAACCGTAAGTTTATGTCCTTCTTTTTCGAAGTTTTTGGTAAAGTTGGATGAATAGTCTACACTTTCGTCATCACTCCAATCCACATTATCACGCGAAGTACTGGCTAGTAGTCCCATTCCCGGATTGAAATAATCAATAAAAACATCAGATGTATTATCTCGACTGTCTTTTCTATATGAAATACTGTTTGTCCAAGAAAGGCTTTTAGTAAGGTTCCATTCTAAACCGAAAACTCCATTATAACCTTTACTAAGTCTGTCATTCTCTCTAGTTTCTTTAATAAATCCTGTGGTCGCCCCTGTAGTTGGGTCAAGGTTTTCAATGTCATTCAGAGCATTTCCTTTGCTCCCTCTGTGATTATAACCTTGAGTAGTGAAGATGTTAAAATTTTCTGTTCTGTAGTTGATATTAGCACTAATTCCGTGGTTAGCCGGGTCTCCGGTTGTAGCAATAAAAGTTCCGTTGACACCTTGGTTTTTTCCTTTACGAAGTACAATGTTGATGATACCTCCTCCTCCTTCTGCTTCATATCTTGAAGACGGATTCGTAATTACCTCTATTCTTTCTACCGAATCAGCAGGAAGCATTTTCAAAGCATCTGCAATATTGATTCCGGCTAATCCTGAAGGTTTTCCATCAATTAAGATTCTTACGTTCTCATCACCTCTTAGGCTAACATTTCCTTCGACATCCACAGTAACTGATGGAACGTTGTCTAAGACATCACTTATCGTTCCTCCTTTTACCATCATATCTCTACCCACATTATAAACTCTTTTATCCAGTTTCATCTCGACCGTAGAACGCTCTGCTATCACTTCTACCACATCGAGTAGTTCCGAATCAGGAGCTAATTTTATAACTCCTAAATTTAGGTTTTCACGAACAGAACTATTCAAGAATTGAACCGCTTCGAACGACATAAACTCAACTGTAATATCATATGTTCCTTGTGGCACTTCGAATGAAAAACTTCCGTCTGCTACCGAAGTCCCTCCATAAACCGAACTAGGATTTTGTGTGTTCTTAATAGTGATGATGGAATACTCTAAAGGAGCATCTGTCTCTTTTTCGACAACTTTACCAGAAATAGTAACTTTCTGTTGTGAGAAAGCGATAAAAGAACAAAAACAAAGAATAAAATGTAATGGTTTCATTAAAAAACAGTTTTTTGAACTACAAAAATAAAGGTATATATTGGCTTAGCCTCACAAACATTTGTTAAGTTTTGTAAGAAAAAATAAAGGTTTTAGTAGTATAAAACAGCAACTTATAATACAAGTGCTATATTTTCGGTAGGTCTGCCAATCACAGCTTTATCCCCATTTACAACGATAGGCCTTTCGATAAGTTTCGGATTTTCGACCATCAAGTTTATAAGTTCGGAATCACTCAAATTCTTATCCTTATAAACTTCTTTCCACACGGATTCATTTCTTCTTAACAGTTCATAAGGTCGAATGCCAAGCTTTTTAATAATATCCGCCAATTGATCATATGAAAGTTGTTCTTCCATATACAAAACCGTCTGAAAAGGTCGACCTGACTCTTCCAAAAACTGAACTCCGGCTCTGGATTTACTGCATCTGGGATTGTGGTAAATGGTTATCATAATTTTGTTGTTATATTTGCAAAAATACTAAATTCATTGCGATGTTTATACAACAAGCCCTTAAAGGAAAAAATGATTGGTGGAGAACTTTATTAGTTTGTTTTCCTTTTATTGTCGTATTCGGACTAAGCTTTCTAATCTTTTTAGCGCTATCTCCTGAACAATACGAACAAATGGTTAAGCAATCATCCCAAATGTTCGAAAACAAGAACTTGAATTTAGTATTGATGCTAAGCCAATTCGGATTCCTTTTAGCAATACTTTTGGCTCTTTTCTATTTCCTGCATCAACGAAGTATTGTTACTTTGACGACTTCCCGACCAAAAGTGGATTTCAAGCGCATTTTCTTTGCTTTTTTTGTGGTCTTTTTTATCCAAATCGGACTTTTTGCGGTGTCCTATAGCATTGATAAATCAAATATTGAATGGAATTTTGATGCTGCGAAATTTATACCGTTGCTCATCATAAGTCTGCTTCTGTTTCCTGTTCAAATCGGCTTCGAAGAATACTTTTTTAGAGGATATCTGATGCAACAAATCGGGATTGGGTTCAAATCAAAATGGGTTCCGCTTATCATAACTTCTGTACTTTTTGGACTCGTGCATAGCGCTAATCCGGAAGTGGCTGAAATAGGCTTTAAAATGATGATTTTCTATATCGGAACAGGACTTTTCATGGGAATCTTAACCTTACTTGATGACGGCTTGGAACTTGCTTTAGGATTTCACTTTGCGAACAACTTCATAGCTGCTACACTAATCACGTCTGAAATTTCTGCTCTTCAGACCGATGCCATGTTCAAGTACACAGGAGAGATGGACAATGCTTCCATGTTTAACGAAACTGTTATTAGCATGGTGATTATGTATCCTCTACTATTATTGATTTTCTGGAAGAAGTATAAATTCCGTTGGAATATCAAGTAATTATTCCAACAAATCCGGTCTACGATTTTTGGTGTGTTCTAAAGCCTTTTGCTCCCTCCATTCATCGATTTTAGCAAAGTTTCCGCTTAAGAGAATATCAGGAACCTTCCAGCCTTTGTAGTCTGCCGGCCGAGTGTAAATCGGTGGTGAAAGCAAGTTATCTTGAAAGCTATCTGACAAAGCAGAAGTTTCGTCGCTCAATACACCCGGAATGAGTCTTATAATAGCATCCGACAGTACCAAAGCACCTAATTCACCACCTGACAAGACATAATCTCCAATAGAAATTTCTTTGGTGATCAGATAATCTCTCACTCTTTGGTCAACTCCTTTATAGTGTCCACACAGAATGATAATGTTTTGATACATCGACATCCTGTTAGCCATCTTCTGATTCAGTGTTTCACCATCAGGAGTCATATAAATAATTTCATCATACTCCCTTTCTGACTTAAGTTTAGAGATGCATAAATCAATTGGCTCAATCATCATTACCATACCGGCCCCACCTCCAAATTGGTAGTCATCTACGTTTCTATGCTTGTTAGTAGCATAATCTCTAAGGTTGTGAAAATGCACTTCTACCAAACCTTTGTCGATAGCTCTTTTCATAATAGATGCCTCAAAAGGGCTTCGTAACAAATCAGGTAAAACGGTAATGATATCTATTCTCATTTTTCTTTAATTCTCTCTATGTTTATCTCTTTTTTCAAAGGTATATCAAATTCTATAAATTCGAAGAGTTTTTGAGCCAAATAAGGTGCTAACATTACCCCTCGGGTTCCTAGTCCATTCAACACAAAAAGATTATTATACACTGTGTGTTTTCCTACAAGTGGTCGTCTGTCTTTTACCGTTGGTCGAATTCCTGCTTGATGGTCTACTACTTCGAAATCACAGCTAATCATCTCTTTTAAATCCGTAAGCAACTCTTCCTTTCCTTTTTCAGTAGGAGTATCAGTCTTGTCTATCCATTCATAAGTAGCTTCTACTTTATATAAATCATTTCCGATTGGTAAAATAAAACGTCCGGCCTTTAGCAATACATCTAAGTCAAGCTCAGTAGTTTTGATAGTTAGTACTTCTCCTTTGGCCCCATCAAGCGGCAGATAATTAAAATACGGATTGTTTTTTAAACCAAACCCTTCGGAGAAGATTATATTTCGTGCCTTTCTATCTTTATATTCGACGTAACCTTCCTTTATAATAAGATTTGAATAATCAAATTGCTCTTCAGATACCCTTCCTAAAACTTTCAAAAAGTTTTTATATTCACTGAGGAAAAGAGACGTATTGAGATAACCTGTGTTTCTCACTTCACCAAAGCCAAAAGGAGCCTCAACGGCTTTATAGTCTTTAAATATAATCTCAGAAGTCATTATATCATTGAACAAAGGTCTTTCTGAAACCGATGTCCAATTGTTTTGTTCTTCGACAGAAGCAAGCTTTCTATATGTATGGATATGATGTAAAAACTTGGTTTGAAATCTTTCCTCAAGCTTTGGATAAAACTCGAGCAGTAAGTCCATTTGTTGTTTAGCTTGCCAGACTAATGTAAACCGCTTTAACACAATTGGATTAAAAACCCCTCCTGCTACTTCTGAAGAAGATTTTAGAAAGTTGTCAAAGGTAAAAAAGGTTTTGTTATTTTGATAAGCCATCTCGGCAAAGGCCGTTCCTGCCAGCCCCAAACCCACAATGAAATAATCATATATTTCTTCTTTCATAATGCAAAAATAAGGAATTCCGATGAGGTTAAAATAAAAAACTCCTGCCGATCGGCAGGAGTTTTTAGTGTTATATTTATGAAGATTAGTAACTCCACATATCTTGCTCAAAGTTGCGAATTTCTTCTTTAAGTCTTTGAGCTTCTAAAAGTTGGAATTGAGCATTGTCTTTTAAATATTGTTCAATTTTACGATCTCCGTACACGTTTTCTACCATATAAATAGTAGCGTCAAAACGTCTTGAATTCAACAAGTGGTCAAAGTTAAAAGGAGAAGCAGCATTTTTTTCGTTGAAAGCTAAAGCTTTATGTAACGTTTTTCTTGCATCCGGGAAATATACCCAGAACAATTCAATAGGTTCTCCTTTGTCACCATCACGAAGTTTATCCAAAGCAGGAATAGCTTTAGGGCAAATTCCTAACAAACGATATTTTAATTCTCCTTGACGAGCATCAAAATACCAGTAACCTCTGATAGCATATTGTTGAACATCTGCACCTGTAACATATGAAGTACTATAATGTTCGTCTGTTAGAATGCCTTGAGCTAGAAGTTCTTCTTCAGTAGAATCTTGATACTGGTTCCAAACTTCTTTCCCATAGTTATTCATCTCTTTATAGAAAAACGATTGCTTTACTTCTTCAAGAGTTTTTTTAGTACGAAAATATGAATCTCCATATACTTCGGTAATCTCTCCGTTTTCGATAGCAGAAATCAAAACATTAAACAATGAACGTCTTTCCGCACCTAAATTATCCTCAACAGGAAAATATAACGGGAAATTTACTCTTTGGTCAAGGTCGATAATCTCCCACACGTGTCTTCCGAACAATACGTCACGCTCCTCATTCACGTATCCGTAAGGTAGCGGATTATCATTATCTAACAGTTTTTGCTGTTCTGATTTCTGACCTATTTCTGCAGGAGTTTTAGCATTCAGCACATTTACCTGAGCCTGAGCTTGAAAACCTGTTACAGCCAAAACTGCCAATAAAACTTTAATACGATTCATAAATTTATATTTTAAAATCTATATGCTATTCAAAAAACGATGTTTCACACACAATTATTGTATTTCCCAAGTAAATGGAGTAGAATCTGGCATTTTATAGTTAGGTGCTCCTTCAAGAGTTGTTTTTACGTTACTAATTACAATAATATCTCCTCTTGTTGCTTTATTAATAGCCGCTTGAGCTTGAGCATTAAATCTATTTCCTTGCACAATTATCCTAGCATTACCCGGTACTGACACCTCAAAAGATACTACGTTTGCTTTAACATCAAATACGAAGTCAGGGAACATAACATTAATAGTAGAAGCAAGAAGGTCATTTTTATTTCCTCTAGCACTTCCTACCATACCTCTCAATGAAGCCGCTGGTGCAGGAATGTTTCTTACTTTGAATGTTTTCTTATCACTTACTATTTCACCACTAGGCAATTTACCCGTAACTGTAACAGTAGCTTCTTGTCCTTGAATTCCATCTGGTCTCCAGATATATTTCCCTCCGCTACCTACAGGTCTTAATCCGGGAGCACTTGCTTGGACATTATTATCTGAAATTCCAGCAAACGAAATCGTCATTGGGTTGTCTACACCACGATAGATAGAGTTCATTTTATCTGCAGAGATAGTAGCAGAGTTAGGTTTAGGTACTACCACATATTTACCTACAATTTCGATTGGTTTTTCCTCACCATCCTCAGTAAATACGAATTGACCTTTAATATCGTGTTCTCCTACAGATCCTGCCCCGAAAGAGAATAGAGCCTGACCATTTTCAATTTTAGCTCCTGGTAGGTTATCAATTCTAGTAGGAACGGTTTTATCGTCATAACGACCTAATACTACACGCCCTGTTACTTGTTCACCTTGGTAAAAAGCGTTTTTATCCAATACAACTATAGCTTGGTAGTTATCCATAGAAACTTGTTGAGCAAGGTTTCCTTGTAACATAGCTCCTAAAATTTCAGATTCAACAGATTTAATATCTGCCTGAATTTGTGTAAGTTTTGTAAGAGAAGCCACCATAGGGAATCCTTTATAGTGATATTCTAACCAATCTCTTGGTCTGCCCTCTCTATCTCTTACTTTACCCTTCTCGTCTCCTGTAGAGAATTTATCTTTAAGAACTTTTTGTATATCTTTAAAGTCCTCGCCTAATACAGCTACTACTCCTTCTCTAAAAGCATTCATTTTATCGACAAATTCCTGTCCTGCTGGAGAATATTTATCTCCTCCTAAGAAGAACTTCTCGTCTAAATACACAGACTTATCCATAACTTCATAATCCTTAGGATTTTTTACATCCTTCATCATTTCAGTCTTAATAGACTCGATGTATTGGTTGTATTCTGCAGCTAATTCGTCTATTTTTTTAGCTTTTGCAGCAAGCTCTCCATATTGTTTTTCGTTCTCTAAAGCTTTAGACTGAAGACCTTCCATAAAAGCCTGATTTCTTGATGTTGCAGCCGTATTGGAATCTTCTAATCTTTCATTCATAAGACCAAAAGCGGATAGTACTTCCTTTGACATATTAAGAGCCATCATAGCGATGAACACCAAATACATCAGGTTAATCATCTTCTGTCTAGGGGTTAATTTTCCTCCTGCCATTTTTTCTAATTAGTTTTTTAGATTAATAAATAATTTAATAAAAGATTTCTAATTAGAATCTTCTTAACCTCTGTTACCCATTGCAGAAAGCATACCACCGTACACGTTATTCAATGAAGCGATGTTTGCTGCCATAGAAGCCATTTGTTCTTTTAGTTTTGCTGCATTTTCTGCAATTTCTTTGTTAGCTTCAGCGTTTCTTGTAGCGCTTTCAAGTTGAATTTTATATAAACTGTTGAGAGACTCCATTTGAGCAGCAGCCATAGCTAACTCTTCGCTATATTTCTTTTGAGCAGCAATTCCGTCTGCAGTAGTAGAAATTCCTTTAGCAGCAGCTTCAAAGTTTCTGATACTATTTCCTAAGCTTGCCATAAGCTCTCCATCAATTTTAGCTTCTTTCAACAAGTTATCTAGTTTTTGAGATAGCATTCCTTGTGGGTCTTCTTTTTTAGTATCTTTCTTTTTAGCCTCTCCACCAGCCAACTCCGGATACACCAAAGACCAATCTAATTCTTTGTCAACAGGTTCAAACGCGGAAACGGTAAATACTAACGCCTCTGTAAGAAGACCAATAATAAGCATTTCGTTACCAAAAGGCCAGTGCATAATTTTAAATAGCGCCCCTAAGATTACCACAGCTGCACCTAGACCATAAACCATGTTCATCAATTTTTTACTCTTTGCCATAATTAAAAGAAATTTTAGTTAGTTAAGTTTAAATAAATGTTTGTTATAAAATTAGT
>Ga0079223_10001325_pt1 | contig 14570 bp, 14 predicted proteins | sample Stecom2011_FD_75072 | JGI IMG/M metagenome (GOLD analysis project Ga0079223, IMG submission 75072) | Agricultural soil microbial communities from Utah to study Nitrogen management - Steer compost 2011 | ecosystem: Environmental > Terrestrial > Soil > Agricultural land | place: USA: Utah... | reverse complement strand
CATAACTTTCATATTTTATTTGACACTACCTAAATAGCCATCTATTTAAAAATTCTTTATAGTAGATAATTAATTAGAAAAATCATTTTAATTTAGCAACTGTGACACCGTGACCGCCTTCAGTTTCATTGCCTAAGCGAAAATCTTCAATATAGGGATGATTGTTTAAGGTATCATGTACTAATTTTCTTATTACACCAGTTCCATATCCATGAATGATAATAACTTCATTTAAATTACCATATATTGCATCATCTAAGAACTTATCAAGTTTTTCCTTGGCATCTGCATATCTTTCGCCATGTAAATCAAGGCGACTAGATACTTGTTTTTTTATAGAAATGCTGCGATGAGTGTGTTTCTTTGGTACTTCTTTTTTTGTTGGAATCAAATACTTGTTTTTCACTTTAGTAGTAATACTGCCTATTTGAATTTCAAAAAAATCATTTTTAAGTTTTTTAATAATTTTTCCATAACTCTCATAGGGTTTTACAAATACTTGGTCACCAATATTAAGTTTATGTTCTTTTGTTACAATCTCTTCTTCAATTCTATTACCATATAATTTCTTAGCTCTATAAGTAGCATCAGCAATCTTTGGTAGTGAAGTAGCTGTATTTTTCATTTCTTTTAATTCTTTTAATAATTCATCAATTTCTTTTCTTGCATTTTTAATTAGTTCATCTGCTTTTTTATTAGCAGCTTTGATAATGTTTTTTTCTTCTTGTTTAATTCGTTTTTTTTCCTGATCTAATGAAAAAAATTTTTCATCTAATATTTCTTTTTGTTTATGAAAAGCTTTTATTTTAGCTTCTAATTGATGCTCTTGTTTTATTAGTTTATCTAAAGCAATATTTAGATTATCACTTTTTTTATATGCATATGCATTAGCTTTGTCAATAATTTCTTCTTTCAGTCCTAAGTTTTTCGCAATCTTTAATGCATTACTCATGCCAGGAACACCCATTAATAATTTATAAGTTGGGTTTAAGGTTTTCTCATCAAATTCCACACTAGCATTTAATATGTTTTCAGAGTTATAAGCATGAATCTTAAGTTCAGAATAATGACTTGTTGCGATAACTAAACAATCCTTATTAATTAAATAATCAAAAATACTAATTGCTAGACTACTACCTTCACTTGGATCAGTACCTGAACCTAATTCATCTAATAATACTAAAGATTTATCATTAACAAGATCAATAATATTGACAATATTCTTCAAGTGCGAAGAAAAAGTAGACAAGTTTTGATCAATGCTTTGTTCATCACCAATGTCGGCATATACATCTTCAAAGATATTAATATTACTATTACTATCCGCAGGTATTAAGATACCCGCCTTAACCATCAAAGAAAGTAAACCGATGGTTTTTAGTAAAACTGTTTTACCTCCAGTATTAGGACCAGTAATAATTATTCCTTTATAAGAGCCGATGTTGATATTATTAGAAACAACCTCTTCGACATTTAACAAAGGATGGCGACAATTTAATAAATCAACAATTCCCACATCGTTAATATTAGGTTTGTTTGCATTGATATTTAATGCATATTGAGCTTTTGCGAAAACAATATCTAAGTAAACAAAAGTTTCATACGCATAGAGCAAATCATCATAATTATCATTAATTTTATAGCTTATTTCACTTAATATCCGATATATCTCGCGTTTTTCTTGTTCTTTAGCTTGGTTTAAATTGTTATTAATATTATTGATAATCGCCGGTTCAATAAAAACAGTCTCTCCACTAGCAGATTGATCATGGATAATCCCCTTAAATGTATTTTTAAAATCTACTTTAACCGGAATAACATAACGATTATTTCTAATCGACACTATATTTTGTGTTAATTTATTAGCATTCTTATTAATAATTATTTGTAATTGTTTTTGGATTGAAGATTCTAATTCTATTTGTTTCCTTCTTAGTGATTTTAGAGTAGCACTTGCATCATCATTGATTTCACCATATGAATTGATAATTTTTTTTATATCTAGATTTAAGTTTTTATTATAAATCATTGATAATATTTTCTGGTTGAAAAATTCTACTTCAATTTCTGCATTGTCTAATTTATCAAGATATATGTAATTTTCCTTAATAGAATCTAATAAATTACCAATCTGCAATAGTTCATCAGCAGTTAAAACTCCTTGTTTTTTTACTTTATCTAAAAGAAATTTAATATCGGAGTTAAAATATAGCGGAAACCTACCCATTCTTTGAATAAGAATAGTACCTTCATCTACTTCATCTAAAGCGTATTGAATCTCTTCAATATTATTTAATAATTCATTTTTATCAAGTTGTTCATCACTTTTATCTAATATAGTATGTTTTTTTATTAAATTGAATATTTTATCTAGTTCTAATGTTTTGTAATATTTATTCACTACTACCTCCATAAATGATATTCCTTAAATATTATAACATGTAAACATCTCTATATCAAATAAAATTTAAAAAGCCTGAATTAATCAAGCTTTTCAGTAATTTCGTATTTTTGATTGTCTATCGAAGCAACTAAATTATTAATTTTGTATTGGTTTTTAAATTCAAGATTTGCAAATTTATTTTGAATATGATTTAAATGAGTAACTAAAATCCATTTGACATCTTTGCCAGTTAGATATAAAAGAACATTATATAAAACTTCAGAACCATCTATATCATTTGTTGATTGAAAAATCTCGTTTAATAAAAGCAAAGTGTTTGCTTCACAATTCTTTATATATTTAGAAACAAAAAGACATTCATTTTCAAACTTACCACCAACATCGATATTTTCTTGGGAAGTAAAATAAGCAATTAAATTATCATAGATTTTAAAGACAGCTGCTTCAGCAGGGATGAATAAGCCTGCTTGAGCGAATACTTGCGCAATGCCAATAGATTGCAAATAAATAGTTTTACCAGTGTCGTTATCACCGGTAATAATAATACCCGCATCATCGCTTTCAAGATTCACAAACTGTGGATCAATTTTTTTATTCCTTGCTTTAATAAGCAAAGATAAATTATATAAATTAGTAATATTCATTTTATTTTTGAAACTAGGATTAGTAATTGGAATATTCTTTTCTTTTAAAAAATTATAATATTTAATAGCAAACTTTATAAAAGCCATTTCTTCAGCGTATTCATTAAATACTGATAGTTCTTTATATATTTTAATTAAATCTTTTGTTATTTTAACCTTTCCAAAGTTTAAGATTGTATTATATCCATTTAATCTTGATTTGGTTTTTTTATCATTAAATTCATCTTCAACAACAATTTCTGCATCTAATATTTTATAAAATTTATCCATTAATAATTTAACACCAACAAAGTTTTCTGATTTTAATTTTTCACATAGCTTTATTAATTCACCAAAATCGGTTTTATCAACAATTGCAAATAGATGTTTTAATCCTCGGGATTTAATTTCTATACTGCTTAGAGCATGATAAATTTGTTCATAAACTTTCAAAAGACTGATAAGTAAATCACATGTATCAGTATACAGGCTAGTAAAAAAACTTATATAATAATTTATATCGCTTTTACCACGACTAAACTGAATTTTAATATGTGAATATTCACTTTCCAGACGACTAACTGTTTTAAAAGCTTCAATAAGCTTATTACATAAATTCTGATTACTAATAAATTCACTAATTACTTCAAAACGAAATTCAATAATATCTTTATTTACTTCGAGTCCATATAATATTTTTAAAATATATTCTTGTTCTTTAGGAATGTTTGTGAAAAAATTAACTATCTCTTCTAAATTCAAATCATCTTCACGATTAATCAAAGTTCCATGCTTACTTGTGAAAGGATATAAAAAACTATTGTTCATAATTATTCCTCTTATCTACAAAAAGTTGTTCTTTGGTTAACCCATATTTATATAATATTTCTTTAATATGGGAGAACACCTCTTCGGTATTTTCTTTAATTATAAAAGTTCTTTTATTCTTATTTTCAGGATCCACAAGCTGTGACTATATCGGTAAGTTTTTATTTTTTACATAATTGCTAATAGCTTTACTATGCGTAACAAAGACAACAAATTTTTTTGATTCGATTAGTTCATCTAAAACACTAGCAGTTTTACTTATTATTAATTCATCACTTGAACCAGAAAACACTTCATTTAAAAGTAACATACTATTAGTTTTACTTTTTTTACTTATAAGTTCCATTTGCTTTAAATCATGTTTAAACTTACTTAAATCCTGTTCCTTTTTCAAACTAAATAGCGTGTGAATATCATCTATCAAAGGTAAGTTGGCATAGTCAGCAAATACAAAGCCTGTAGCATGAAAGAACACTATATTAAGACCAATAGCACGAATATAAGATGTTTTCCCCCCGCCATTTGTACCCGTTAAAATACGAAAACAGGAATCTTTATCCACTTTAAAATCATTGGGTATAATTTCAAACTCTCTATTAATTAATGTTATATCATACATACCACGAATATCAATGATTCGCTCTTCGTTAATAATTGCTTTTGTTATTGGAATATTAGCTTTTTTTAAATATCTATAAAACCTTTTTAAAAGCAAATAGTGCTTAAACTTATTTTGATATTCATTAAAATCTATAAAGGTTAAAGTCTTATATTTATTATAGAAAGTTTTAATTAGATTAGTTTCTTCGTCAAAAAGATTAGATAAACCTCTTAAATCATTGAACACACTAACATGTCGATTAGGGGTAATCCTATTGTCGATCTGGATCTTTAACTTTTCTCCTATTTCTCTTAATAAATCATTATATGTGTTGGTTTTTGTTTTAGATAGACCCCCAGTCTTGCCTTTATAATAATATACTTCTAAAGTTCTTTCCATCGCCTCATAGGCAGTAATATTTTCTGTTTTCATATCATTATAAAGCTTACTATTAATAAATTTTATACTATTTTGGTATAAATCGCTTAAATATTTAGATTTAATATTAATTCTCGCTAAAGAATTTTTAACACACTCCATTGTTTTTAAATATTGATAAATATAAACAACAAAACAATTCATTTTAATATAATTATTATTATCCCCTTGGTAGTTGATTGTTGCTTTCTGTAATGAAGAAAATTGGTCCTCAACTTTCTCCAAGTAGTCTTCCTTATCATATAGGAAATCTTCAAAAATTTCTTGCGTCTCTAAAATAGCAGTTTTTGTTTTTTTGAAAACTGTTAGTTGGTCAACAATATCCATCATATAAAAATCATCAATAGAATTAAATAGGTCAATTAAACCTAATTCATCGATTGTATTATAAATCACTTCATTGCGCACAGAGCTCCTCCTTATCTGATTGCGGTAATTTATGTAAATTTATTTTACCATTATTTTGAGAAAAGTGCAATTGCAATTCAAATAGATTGAAATTTAAATACTTTTAATGCTTTATGTTCTTTTAATAATTACAACAAAAGGTTTTGCTTTCTTGCTATTATTTCTTATTTTTGATAAAATATTAATTAGGAGGATCTATGACATATACATTAGAATTAACCAAGGAACAAATTAAATTAATAACAGATAAATATAAAGACTTTTCCATTGATTTAACCACCGAATACATGGTTTTTCGTGCAAAAATTGATTTAACCACTTTAACAATCTATCAAACGAATAAAGCTTTAATTCAAGGTCATAAAAGCGAAAAAATATATAAAGAAATCTGTGAATTATTAAATATTAAACCAACTATTACTGAAAAAAAGCCAAAGCGAATTGATTTTAACTTTTCTATTATTGGAACTGATGAAGTTGGAACCGGAGATTATTTTGGGGGAATTACAGTTTGTGCTTGTTTTGTACCAAAGGATAAAATACTACCAATTAAAAAATTAGGTGTTATGGACTCTAAAAAAATAAGTGATAAGAATATTTTTGAAATTGCACCAAAATTAATTAAAGAATTAGAACATAATGTTATCTATTTAAACAATGAGAAATATAACAAAGTCATGCAAATTCCAGGAATGAACCTCAATAAAATTAAAGCCATAATGCATAATAAAGTGATATTGCGAATTTTAGAAAAGGATATTAAATATGATAAAATTATTATTGATGGTTTTACAACTAAAGATAAATATTTTACTTATTTAGAAAAACAAAAACAAGTGTATAGAGATGTTCATCTTGAAATGCAAGGAGAAAGTAAACATACAGCCATTGCAGCAGCTTCAATTATAGCCCGTTATTACTTTTTAAAAGAACTAGCTAAAATATCAAAAAAATACAATTATGATATATTAAAAGGTGCTAGTAATAAAGTAGATATGTTAATAGCTGAAATTATAAAAAATGGCGATAAAGACATCTTGCCTAATATAGCTAAATTAAATTTTAAAAACACTAAAAAAGCGCAATTTTATTTATTTAATAAGCATTAAAAAAAGCTTAATTTTAAGTTAAGCTTTAAGTTCATTTAAATATTTTTGAAAATAACTAGGTATATCTGAATCAAATTCAATAAACTTATTAGTTCTCGGATGATAAAACCCTATTGTTTTCGCATGTAGAAACTGTCCATATTGGCTAGTTTCTTTTTTAAACCCATAAATCGGATCACCAGTAACAGGATAAGCGATATATTTCATATGGACTCTAATTTGATGCGTTCTTCCGGTTTCTAATTGCAACTCAAGAAGCGTATGGTTTTGAAACCTTTCTAAAACTTTAAAATGAGTAATCGCTTCTTTGCCTGTTTCTACTACAGCCATTTGTTGGCGATTGTTTGGATTACGAGCAATTGGTGCATCGATCTTGCCTAAGTTATGGGGGATTACACCACTACATATTGCAAGATATTTTCTAACAACTTTTTTATCAAAAAATTGTTTGGCTATATTTTCATGAGCAAACTCAGTTCTACAAACAACACTTAAACCTGAAGTATCTTTGTCAATTCGGTGAACAATTCCCGCCCGTTCAGGACCACTTAACGCAGACAACTCTTGATAATGATATAAAAGCGCATTAACTAATGTATTTTCGTAATTACCAGCTGCAGGATGGATAACCATTCCACTTTTTTTATTAACTACTATTATATCTTTATCTTCATAAATGATATCTAGAGGAATATTTTGGGGAATAACTTCTTCTTGACTAGATTGCGGAATACTAACGATAATCTCATCATTTGCTTTTAAAATATAATTAGCTTTCACTTTTTTATCATTGACTGTTATTAGATTTTCACTAATCAAACTTTGAACTTGCGATCTAGTTAATTTATCAATTACTTCAGGTATGTACTTATCTATTCTGATTCCATCACCTTTATAAATAATTTTTTCTTTCTTCATAGACTATTTTAAAAAGTGACTACTCTTTCCAAATAAAATATCAAAAATTAATAAACTAGTACCAATTGTTAAGCAAATATCCGCAAAATTAAATACAGGAAAATTATAACCATTATAACCAAAGATATAAAAGTCTAAAAAATCAACGACATATCCGCGAAAAATACGATCAATAAAATTTCCTAATGTCCCTGAAATCATTAGTATTAAAGCAATACTAAATATTGTTCGTTCTTTTAAATCAAAAAACTTCATCAAATAAGCAAATATAGCAAGAGCAACTAATGTGACAACGATAAACCCCCACATCCTCCCGGCAAACATTCCCCATGCTCCACCAGAATTTTCTACATATGTGAGATGAAAAAAGCCATCAATTATTTTAACACTTTTATTTCCTTCTTTAAGGTAAGAAATAGCTAGCCCTTTTGTTATTTGATCGATTATAATTACAAAGATTATAATTCCAATTCCTATTAACATTCCTTTCACCTGCTTACTCATCCAAATACTCCAAAAATTAATATTAAGAAAAATGTGAAAATTGCAAAGCCGATATTAAATGTTTGGTAAAGAAATATCGCTTTTTCATCAACTTCCATAAGTTGTGGATATTCAGGATAATATGCTTTTGCTAATTTCACCATGAACATATTAGATAATCCATTTGCTAAAAGCAACATAAACCACGCAATAATCATTAGCACTGTTTTAACTGTTAAGTGATAATAAAAGATATTAAATACTTGTATTAATATTAGTAAAAATGGTAAAATCACTATTACAGTTAATAACATTCCAAAAAATAAAGATTTTAAATCGATCGATTTTTTTAATTTCAAATTATAATATTTCTTGGTTTCTAACTTACCTTTTTTCCATAAAGTCATATTAATTTATATCCTTTAATATAGAAAGTGCTTCTACAAATGTACTTACATTTATTAATTCGAAAGTTGGTTCATCTAATAAATTATATTGTTCCAAAGCTTCTTTATAATTTCCATTAGGTACAAAAAAATAATCAGCATTATATAAATTAGCAGTTATTATTTTTTGTTTTATTCCACCAATAATGCCTACATTTCCATCTAAATCAACCGTTCCTGTTCCCATAATAATCTTACCTTTTGTAATATCAGTTTCAGTTAATGAATTATATATCGCAATTGCTTGCATTAATCCACCTGAAGGGCCTTGAGTTCGGGTATTATTTATTTTGAAACGAGGAGCAGTTTTCTTTGAATCTATTTTATATACAACCTGAACTCCAATTCCAATAATTTGCTTGTTATCTACAATTGAAATTTTATGATTAATTATCTTTTCTTCATTATTTCGCATAATCGTAAATTCAATATTTTCTTTAGGACTAGCAAAAACATCATCAACAAGTTCATAAAAATGATCCTTCGAAACAATTCTCTCGCCTTCAACATGAGTAATTAAATCTTCTAATTGAATTAATTCATCTGCTTGTTCAAAGAGTTGAGAAACAACCATGCCTTCAAAGTTATGGACAATATTAACATCTTCATTAATTTTTCCCGCCTCTCTATAAGCAAGGATTAACGAATAATCAATACTGTTTTCTTTCATTAGCCGACCACGAATGTCATTTTCTGACTTAGAAGGATAAGTTTCTGGATCAAATTTAGTTATTTCTACATTATCAAATAAATTAGCAATTAAATAATGCAAGACATTTACTTTTCGATGTTCATATACAGATACTGTATAAACTCTTCCCGAAGTATAGTCACTATCAACTTCAATTACAGAAGTTACGGAATTTATTGCTCCGGGGGTAGTTGTAGCATAATTTATTTTAATGAAAGTTAGACTTATTATTAAGATATAAAAAAGTAAAACTAACCCTATTAATATCTTATAAGCTAAAGATTTTTCTTTAAAATTACTAATCAAGCTTTTAAAAAAATTTATCATTTTTACCCTTCCTTAATTTCTAGTTCAAAGGGTGGAATCCTTCGTAGATTAACATTTGCGGATACAAGCATTCTTTTAGCAGCCTTATCCGATTCCGTTCCAGCATATTTGTCTGACAAATATACAATTTCTTTAATCCCACTTTGAATGATTAATTTTACACATTCGTGACAAGGGAAAAGACTAACATATATACTGCTACCATCTAATGATACAGTAGCATTTAAAATTGCATTTGCTTCAGCGTGAACAACATATGGATATTTTGATTCCAAAAATGAATCATTATTTTCCCATGGATATTCATCATCATCACAGCCATAAGGAAATCCATTATATCCTATTCCGATAATTCTCTTTTTAGTATTAACAATACAGGCGCCAACTTGGGTATGGGGATCCTTGCTTCTTTTACTTGAAAGCATGGCAACACCCATAAAATATCTATCCCAGTTGATATAATCATTGCGCTTCATTTTGTTTTTCTCCATCACAGTCTTTTATTTGTTCATTAATTTCATCTTTCATTTTCTCAAAGTTACTTAATTTCACTATACAAGAACTTGCTGCACAACTTGCGCATTCTTCTGGAACGTCAACACCCTTAGGGGCTTTTGTGCGCCTATTTAAGATGAAAGTAACAAGAAACAAAATCACAGCGCCAATGATAATTAATGCTTGAACAGCACCTTGACTTAATAAAAACATATTTATCTACTATAATATAATAAATTTATTATATTATTCTCCTTTCACAAGTATTTCTTTAATAATATAATCACTCAAATATAGACCAAATGTTGATGTAACTGGCATATATGAACCTAATTTTGCAATCTTAGGTTTTTCCGTAGAAGAAACTACTGGAAAATCAGTATTTCTAAATTCCTTACGTAGGATTTTAGCAATTGGATCGTACGAAGTCTTAGAAAGTTTAGTAATTTTGATTTTATCTACTTCTGTTTTCTTTCCTGCACCCATGGCACTAATAAAGGTAATATTTTTTTGTAAACAATTTTTGATTAACAGTATCTTACTTTTTATATCATCAATTGCATCAATAACATAAATATTATCATTAGTAAAAATATTTTCATTATAAGGACTAGAGATTTTTCTTATTTTACATTCAGGATTAATATCTAAAAGCATTTGTTCTAACACATCTGTTTTCATACTACCGATATTGTTATTATTGGCAATAATTTGGCGATTAATATTAGTTTCTTCAATATAATCATAATCACAAATAATCAAATTACCTATTCCGCTTCTAACAAGACAGTTGGCAGCAGTACCGCCAACACCACCAATGCCAATAACGGCTACAGTGGCGTTTTTTAATTTATTTAAACCTTCTTTACCAAATAGGTATTCTAAGCGCTCAAATTTCATTTGACGATTTTAATTTTCAATTCAGCCAATTGTTCTTGGGAAACCTCAGATGGTGAATTCCCCATTGGATCAAGTGCGTGTGAAGTCTTTGGAAAAGCAATAACATCACGAATTGAGTTTGATTTTGTAATTATCATTGCTAAACGGTCTAAACCTAAGGCAATACCACCATGAGGAGGGGTTCCATATTGTAATGCATCTACAAAGAAACCAAATTTATCTTTTACTTCCTCTTCTGATAAACCTATAGCCTTAAACATCTTTTCTTGTATACTTTGCTCATGAATTCTTATTGAACCACCGCCAAGTTCATATCCATTTAAAACCAAGTCATAAGCCTTTGCAAGTACTGATTCAGGATTAGCCAATATTTCATCTTTAGATTCTTCTTTTGGTGATGTAAATGGATGATGAGCTGCAACAAAGCGTTCTTCTTCTTCATCATATTCAAATAATGGCCAATCAGTAACCCATAAAATATCATAGCGGTCTTGGTCAATTAAGTCAAGACTTTCACCAAAATAATTACGTAGAAAACTTAAACTTTGATTAACTATTTTTGCTTCATCAGCAACAATAACTACTAAGTCATTAGTTTCTATTTCTAAAGTTTTAATAAGTATGTTGCCAATTTCTTCATTAATGAATTTACTAATTCCTCCTGAAAAGGCATCTACATATTTAAACCATGCTAAACCTTTGGCACCAAAATTTTTAATGTTTTCTGTTAGACTATCAATATCCTTACGAGAATATTTATCAGCGGCGTCTTTAACATTGATAGCTTTAACTATACCACCGCTATTTAGAACATTTTTAAAAACATTAAAGTCCATGTTTTCAACAACTTCACTAATATTAACTAATTCTAAATCAAATCTTGTGTCTGGCTTATCAGTTCCAAAACGATCCATTGCTTCTTTATGCGTTAATTTCACAAAAGGTCTTTTAAGTTCAACATCCAAAGTATCTTTGAATATTTTAACCATCATTTCTTCAACTAATTGACAAACCTGTTCTTCATCAACAAAGCTCATTTCAATATCAATTTGAGTAAACTCCATTTGACGATCAGCACGTAATTCTTCATCTCGAAAACATTTAGCAATTTGATAATATCTTTCAAAACCTGATATCATTAATAGCTGTTTATAAATTTGTGGTGACTGTGGTAGTGCATAAAACTTTCCTGGATGGACTCTAGAGGGTACTAAATAATCTCGCGCCCCTTCAGGAGTTGATCTACCAAAAATCGGTGTTTCAATTTCTACAAAATCCAAACTATCTAAATAATTTCTCACTGACTTAGTTATTTCATGACGGGTAATTAGCTTTCTTTGCATAATTGGTCTTCTTAAATCTAAGTAACGATACTTCATTCTAACTCCCTCTAAAGCATCAGTTTTGTCAGCAATTATTAACGGCGGAAGCTTTGCAGTATTAAGTATATTCACATTAGTGCAAAAAACCTCGATATCACCGGTTTTTAAATTAGGATTTTTACTCTCTCTTTCTTGTACTATTCCTTCAACTTCCAAGACATATTCATTTTTAACTTTTTCCAAAGTCTTAAAGGCAACATTTTCCGGTTTACAAGTTACCTGGGTAATTCCATAGCGATCGCGTAAATCTAGAAAAAGCATTCCCCCTAGATTTCTTATTTTACTAACCCAACCTAGTAAAGTAACTTTCTCATTTAAATGTTTTATTCTTAATTCATTATTTTTATGTGTTCTCATTGTTTTTCTCCAAATATGTAATCAAACTATCTTGTTTAATTGTTTCTTGAATTTTTGTTTTTGTATTTTTAATACTAATTAATTTTTGTTTACGTTCTTCTTCACCAATAATTATTATATATTGTGGATTCAATTTATCAGCTAATTTAAATTGCTGTTTCATTTTATAATTTTTATAATCAATCTCTACGCGATAATCTTTCATCCTCAAATTATTAGCAATATCTAAACTTAATAATTTAGATTCCGAATCTAAAGATATAATTAAAATATCTAATTGGTCTTGCATTTCTTCTAGCCAGCAGTTTTGTTCATCCATAATGGCAATAATTCTTTCAACACCGAAAGCGTAGCCTGTCCCAGGAATATCCATACCGTTAAATGAAGTAATTAAATCTGCATATTTTCCACCAGCACATAGAGCTAATCCATTTAATTGATCAGTGCTTTCAATAATAAATTCAAAAACAGTATCAGTATAATAATCTAATCCACGAACTAGCTTTTCATCTAGTTCATAATTAATTTTAAAATAATCCAAGTTTTTTAAAACATCATCAAAGTATTCTTTTGCTTCTTTAGTTAAATAAGAACTAATTTTTGGAGCATGTTTTAAAACTTCGCTATCTTGATCTATTTTACAATCCAGAATTCTTAATGGATTTGTTTCAATTCTGCGATTACAATCGCTACATAATTTATCTAAATGTTTAGTAAAATATTCTTTTAAAGCAATTGTATATTTTTCTCTAGAGGCAAAATCGCCAATAGAATTTATTTTCAATTTAACATTTTTAATCTTTAGTTTTTTAAAAATATTATAAGCAGTCATAATAACATCACTATCTAATAGTGGAGTAATTTCACCAAATACTTCAACGCCAAATTGTTGGAACTGACGATACCTTCCTGCTTGAGGACGTTCATATCTGAACATAGGTCCATTGTAGAACAATTTTGTAAAAGGAAGGTTATTTGCATATAGTTTGTTTTCTAAAAAACTTCTTGCAACCCCCGCAGTTCCTTCCGGTCTTAAAGTAATACTACGATTGCCTTTGTCTTTAAATGTATACATTTCCTTATTAACAATATCTGTTTCTTCCCCTATTCTTAAAAATACATCTGTGCTTTCAAAAATAGGAGTTTCTATCTCACTAAATCCACTATTTGATACTATATTACGAGCTGTATTTTCCACAAAACGTTTTTTTATAATATCGTTTCCCCAAAAGTCTTGGGTACCTTTAATTTTTTTAAAATTCATTTGTTTCCTCCATAAAATAAAAAAATCCTTAAAAAACTTTTAAGGACGATAATTTCTAACCGCGGTGCCACCTTAATTCATCATAATGATGCACTTAAATGTTTTTAACGCAAACATCGTCGTCCCAAAGGAACCTCAATAGCTGTCAATATAATAAATAATATCAAGTGTTTCACCATCCCACTTTTCTCTAAAGAAATTATTTATTAAAAAGTCTATCTCATCGGTTTATTATTATATTAATTATATCATAAATAACAATCTTGTCAAATTAAAAATATCTTTTTGAAAAACTAAAAATAGTATAGTATTTATATCTTTATTATACCAATTATTAGCTAAATTTCAAATAAAATAATAAAAAGTTATAAGCAAAAGCCTATAACCTTTTAAATCAAACTTGACTTAAAGTATATACTATAGAACATAATCCTCCTGCTATTCCTAATACAATAGCGATAATAGCTCCTAAACCTAATGATGCATTTTCAGTCATATTAATTGTTTGTTCCATTCCAAAAAGAGTAATCGATGCTTGTGTGTTTTCTGGTATCTGGAATAATAAAATAACCGATATCGCAAAAGTAGCTATTAACAAGGATCCTAAAACCATTTTTAAAGGGGATCGTTTTTTGTCTTTTGTTACAATCGTTGTTACAATAATACTAACAACAAATGGCAGAAAAAATGCTAATAAATTTAAAATACTAAAATGCAAGCTCAAACTAGCAAAAGAACCAAAAGCAGCCAATTCGCCACCAAAGATGGCTTTAACGCCTGTAATACTATCATCACCATTATTTTTTAAAACATCTAAAAAGATCGTAACAATCATTAATATTGCAATTAAAGTAATAAAAACAGGCAATGAAGAACGTAACTTTTTACTCATAAAT
>Ga0079223_10001322_pt1 | contig 14600 bp, 14 predicted proteins | sample Stecom2011_FD_75072 | JGI IMG/M metagenome (GOLD analysis project Ga0079223, IMG submission 75072) | Agricultural soil microbial communities from Utah to study Nitrogen management - Steer compost 2011 | ecosystem: Environmental > Terrestrial > Soil > Agricultural land | place: USA: Utah... | reverse complement strand
TTTCTCAATTCCAATAGCTTCACTCCTTGGAGTCATGCAATTTCTAACCTTTACAGAGGTGAGTTGTGATGCCTTTTGAAAAAGCTCTTTATTAGCCTCGTCAATATTGCCATACCCTTGTATAGACTGTCGCACAAAGTTGTGGATATTAATTCTTTCAAATAAAGCAGCTTCTTTTTGCATAGTTACGTTAAAAAGGTACTTTAATATAAATTCAGATAGTTTAACAAATATCTTTGCAAATGGAGCTGTTATAGTAGGCAGGATATTAATAAAAAGACTCCAATTTTCAAGTTTGGCTTCTGGGGAGTTTTCAAAAGTTCTTTTGGCAATGAAACCCACACTTGAAATCACTAAAATGGAAATAATGAAAAAATCTAAAATGATACGTAGATAAAAGTACTCTTCGAAAAAAGCAAATGTAAAAGGGAAGAATACGAGTACTTCTTCAATAACTTGAGAAGTGATAAAAACAAAACTAACTAATAATATATAAAAACTCAGAACTGTCGCGCTCCAAAATTGATCTGGCTCATCAAAGTATTTTGCGACTCTTTGTCCTGAAACAGTTCCGGTTTTTTTTCTGATTTCAATAGTTAATTTATTGGACGCTAAATAGGCATATTCTAAACCTGATATTACCGTCAAAATAATCCAAATAGAAATCCAAGGAATGATTAATGAAAAGGTCATGAGTAATAGATTTTACTTAATACAAATTTAAACGATTAAATTAACTATACAACTTCTATTTTAGCTAAGGAATAATTACGTAACTTTGCCGACTTATAATCCAAGATATGATAACCAGGAGGCATTTACGAATAAAGGTCATGCAGACACTTTATGGAGTGGATTCTTTGAATTCTAAGAAGCAAGATCCTTTGAACCTTTCTATAGGCGAGTTATATCAAAGAGCCCAAAGAAGTTTGAATTCCCAATTGGAGCAAACTACGGCACTATTTAGTTATTTTGCATTGATAGCTTGTCAAGTTGCACTTTATGCTGAGAAAGATGCAAAAAACCGCAGTGGAAAATATATCAGAACCCAAGAGGATTTAAATGTAGATACGAAAATTGTTGGTAATGAGGTTGTTGTTGCTATTATGGAAAATACGCATTTTAAACAACAAGTTCAAAGTGGAGCATTAGAGTCTAAGGTAGATGAAGATTGGGTAAAAGTGTTATATAGAGCTTTGGTACAGACTGAGGAATATAAAGAATATGTTTCTGTAAAAGAGAGGATTCCTTCTCAGGAAAGGTATATATTTAAGTTTCTATGGACTCAAATCATGTTAAACAATGAGTCTTTCAATGATTTCTTAACAGAGGACTGGAATAATTGGGATGATGATTATGAGTTAAATCTTATCTTATTAGAGCATTTGTTAAAGAAACCAACTTCTTTTAATTTTGTTAAGTTAAGTTCTAAAGATAAAATAGATTTTGCTTTTGAATTGATGGAAGTGACCATCTCAAAAGATGAAGTATTAAGAGAATTATTACAGCCTCGATTAAAAAACTGGGATCCAGAGCGTGTAGCTACTATAGATTTTATATTACTTAAAATGGGTTTAGCTGAGTTTTTGTATTTCGAATCTATTCCTACGAAGGTTTCTATCAATGAGTATATTGAAATAGGAAAATCATATAGTACGTTGCAAAGTGGACAGTTTATAAATGGAGTACTAGATAGTGCATTAAAAGAGCTTACAATAGAAAATAAAATAAATAAAATTCGTCGTTAATTTAAATAGTCAAATATGAGTTCAATTATGTTAGTTTTATTACAGGCCGCAGGTGGCGGTGGTGGTATGATGCCACTTTTGTTAATCGGTATGGTAGCGGTTATGTATTTTTTTATGATACGTCCACAACAAAAACGTGCTAAAGAACAAAAGAAATTTCAAGAATCACTAGTTACAGGAGATAGAATTGTAACTATTGCAGGTATTCACGGGAGAATTACACGAGTAAATAATGATGGTACTATTGTTATTGAAGTGGACCGTAATACTAATATTACAATGGATCGTTCTTCTATTTCATCAGAAATGTCATTGGCAATGCGCAAAAGAATTGCAAGTCAACAAACAGCTACTGTTGTAGAAGACAAAACAACTGAAGCTAAATCAAAATAAAGGTTAATCAGTTGAAATCTATTGAAAAGTAAATATAAAATATGCTTAAAATTGGCATAACGGGAGGAATAGGAACAGGGAAATCCACTGTTTGTAAATTGTTTAATTTATTAAATATCCCTTCTATAGATGCTGATAAAGTTGCAAAGAAGCTATTATCTGAGAATGAATTAATTAAAACTCAGATAATAGCTCTTTTTGGTTCAGAGGCATATGTTGAAGATAAGCTGAATAATGCTTGGATTGCATCTAAGACTTTTTCTGACCCTAAGATGCGAGAACAGCTGAATGCTATAGTGCATCCACCAACGATAGCTTATATGAATGACTGGTTTGAAATGCATAAAAAGCAAAATCTTCCTTATGTTATTAAGGAAGCTGCAATTATGATAGAGACTGGTTCTTATAAAGAAATGGATTTAATTATTGGGGTTCAAGCTCCAATGTTATTACGTATTCAAAGAATACAATTGCGAAATCAATGGACTGTAGAAGAAGTCGAATCGAGAATGAATGCGCAAATGGCAGAAAACTTAAAAGCAGCGTATTATGATTTCACTATTTTGAATGATGAACAATCTTCTTTAATACAACAAGTAGCTAAAACTCATCAAAGAATATTAAATAAGATATAATATAATTAATTATGGCTGTTTTAAAAAATCAAGATAAAGTGCTGGCTTATAGCCATTTGGAGAGAACTAAAGGTAAACATATCCTCATTGTTGCGACGGAATGGAATACTGAAGTAGTTGACAAGCAAATAGAAGGAGCATTGAAAATAGCTGAGGCGTTAGAGATAAAAACAACAGTTTTATATGTGCCAGGAGCCATTGAAATTCCTTATGGAGTTAAAATAGGTGTAACCAAAGCAACGTATGATGGTGTCATTACTTTTGGAGCTGTTATACGTGGAGGAACACCACATTTTGACTATGTAAGTAAATATGTCACCGAAGGAGTTTTAGCTTTAAATTTAAGCTTAAATATTCCTGTAGTGTTTGGAGTGTTGACTTTAGATACAATTGAGCAAGCTTGGGAAAGAATAGGTGGTGAACATGGTCACAAAGGTGAGGAGGCGATGATTACTGCTGCTAAAATGACCCTTTTGTAATCAATATTTTTAAATAAAAAGAAGCATGGAAGATTTCTCGTCCATGCTTTTTTTATTTGTACTATTTTGTGGTTAAATGAATTTTAATCTAGTTTGCATTCTTCATTAGTGTGTACTTGCATTTTTTGACAGGCTGCTGTAGCATCTTTTTTCGATTTTGATTTCATATTTGAAGATTTCATGAATTTATCATCTATCTTACAAGTACATGTGTAGCTTTTTTCACAGCTAGTAAATAATGCAGTGGTGGATAATAATCCAATAAATAATAATAGTCTTGTGATTTTCATGATCTTATTTTAAACTTTCGTAGTGGTGTTTGTATTCGTTTTCGTAGCTAGTACCTCTTGTTTTTTCAACAGCAATTAATGCAGCTGCTTTGGCTTCTTTGTGTTTTCCAAGTTTGCTTAGAATTTGTGCTTTTGTCCATTGAATCCAAAATGCATCAGGTCTAGCTTTGAGTGCTTTTTCTGTAAACCCAAGTGCTTCATCAAGCTTATAGTCGTGTTCTAAATAGAATCTTGCTGCTTCTAAATACGGAGCATTATCTTTTTTCAATTCATGCTCTAAGTATCCTAGGATTTTCTCAAAATTATCTGCTTCTACTCGCACTTTTACTTGCGTGTACTCCCACTGTAGTACTAAATCCATAGTAGAATTTGTAATATTTTGAAAACTGATTTCAAAAGTTTCCTGTAGTTGATCTAGTTTTTTTACTCTAGCTTCAGTTTTTGCGACGATGTCAGTTGCGCTTAATCCATTAATACCCCATGAGTCTGTACCTTTATATAACATGACAACCCAAGTATCCTCACCAGGAATAGTAACAATGCTATAAGAACCTGGAGATATCATATCATTACCCCATTTTATTGGTTCATTAAAAGTTATAGCAGTGGCAGCATTTGCACCAGTTCTCCACATTTTATCATATGGAATAAGTTGACCAAATATTTTTCTTTCTTTAACGGATGGGCGACTATACGTTAATTCTATAAATGATGTAGAGAAGTCTTGTTTAATAGTTGTTGTAGGGCTTGGTGCCGGCAACTTAAAGTCTTGACTAAAACCCATACTTGCAAAGCAAAGTAAGGATAAAGAAAGCATAATTTTTTTCATAAATAAAGCTATTTTTAAATAAATATATTATATTTAGCATATAAATTGTCCCTTGTTTGTGAAGTGGACTTTAACAATAATTGATTAAAAGTACTAAATTATGAAAACAAAACTGCTTAAATCGACTTTTATTCTATTATCTATAGTAATAGCAAGTACTTCATATGCTCAAGTGCAAGAGGTAATTTATCATGAAACTTTTGGTGTGCCAACTGGTAATATTAATGTGAATACTTATACAGGGTATGATAATCCTGGTGTTGTATATGAGTGTATAAATAATAATTCAGATGTAAGGACAACACATTCTAGTTCTACCAGTTATTATCCATTAGCTTCTGGTGGAGGTAATGTAATGATTAATAATGCCACTAAAACTCTTTATGTGTCAGGAATTTCAATACAGGGTTATACTGATTTGGCTTTTGCTTTTGGACTACGAAAAGGTTCAACTGCAAGTACTGGATCTGAACTAGAACTGCGCTTTGTAATAGACGAAGACACTTCTGCAATTGTTCCGATTACATTGCCTACAGGACCAGGAACAGCTATCTATCATTGGGTAGAGATTCCATCTACCTATTTAACAACTGGTGATTCATTAACCATATTATTCGAAGGAACTTCAAATGTGGAGTTTAGAATTGACGATTTATATTTAACAGGTGTTGAAGAGGAGTCATTGCCGATAACTTTAACTCATTTTGATGTAAAAGCAGATCGTGAATACTTATTCTTTGAATGGAAAACAAGTATGGAATATGACTTGAGTCATTATGAAATAGAGCAAAGCTTAAACGGAAAAGATTTCACGTGTTTTACAAAAAAGAATGCTCTTAATCATGCGTGGGGAGCAAGCTATGCATTAAGAATATTAAATAAAAACAGTGAAAATGATATCCGATACTTTAGATTGAAAAGTGTGGACTTGGATGGAGCTTATAGTTATTCCAATGTGGTTCCATTATTCGATGTACAGGAAAAGACGATGAGTGCTATCCCTAATTATTTTAGTAAAAATGAAACCTTGAGATTAGGTGCTAATTGGGAAGGAGCAAAGTTAATGCTGTATGATTTAAATGGAAGAATGGTAAGGCATCATAATTATTTGACTGTTGGAGAAGGAGTCAAGTTTGATGATTTGTTAGCTAATCAAATGTATATTTTAGTTTTAAAAGATAGAGATGGGAGGCAATATAGCAAAAAAATGATGCTATTGCCTTAAAGGGTTTTCAAATAAATTTTTAATAGCCTCTAAAATTTCAGGGTCGAGTGGATTAACTTTTGAGCCGTACACCTCTAGCAGTTGACCTTCTTCTGAAATTAAGTATTTTTGGAAATTCCATTTTACTTTTGACTTTTTTACTTTGTTATATTCTTTATCTGTCAGCCAAGTATAAAGTGGGTGTTGATCTTTACCCTTCACTGAAATTTTGGCAGCCATAGGGAAAGTTACTCCATAATTTCTTTCGCAAAAAGTAGCGATTTCTTCATTACTTCCTGGTTCTTGTCTCATAAAATTGTTAGCAGGAAAGCCAATAACCACTAAATCATCTGGAAACATTTGATGAAGCTTTTCTAAATCTGCATATTGGGGTGTGAACCCACATTTAGAAGCTGTATTGACAATCAATATTTTTTTACCTTTAAAGTCTTGAAAGTCTATCAAATCTCCTTCAAGTCCTTCGATTTTAAAGTCATAAATGGATTCTGGTATGTTTTGCGCTTCTGTTTGTTGCATACATGAAAAAGTTAAAGTTGATAGTAGTATTAATAAATATCTCATAAGAGTTGTTTTATCTTAAAAATACAAAAAATTACATTGTTTTTTATTTTAGGTTCAAAAAAGGTTTAAATGAATCTTTTATTTGACCCATAATCTGCTTATTTTTACATATATTTGCTAGAGTATTTTAAGACAATATAATGATGGATGATAACCATTTAGACCCTTCTTCAGAAGATGATTTTGAAGAATCAGTTCAGAATGTTAATATAGAGCAACAGATGGAGACCGCGTATATTGATTACGCGATGTCTGTAATTGTAGGAAGAGCACTTCCCGACGTAAGAGATGGATTAAAACCCGTACATAGAAGAGTATTATACGCTATGCATGAGTTAAGTATGGGCTTTTCAAAGGCGCATAAAAAATCTGCACGTGTGGTCGGTGAAGTTTTAGGTAAGTATCACCCACACGGTGACTCTTCAGTATATGGAACTATGGTTAGAATGGCGCAGCCTTGGAGCATGCGTTACATGATGATCGATGGTCAAGGTAACTTTGGATCACAGGATGGTGATGGACCAGCAGCAATGCGTTATACGGAAACCCGTATGCAACGCCTTTCAGAATCCATGATGGATGATATTGAAAAAGATACTGTTGACTTTATACCGAACTTCGATGAAACCTTAGAAGAACCTACAGTTTTACCTACTCGTATTCCTCAGTTATTAGTAAATGGAAGTAGTGGTATTGCCGTTGGGATGGCGACAAATATGATGCCACATAATTTATCAGAAGTAATTGATGGTTGTGTTGCCTATGTGAATAATAGGGATATAACTATTGAGGAGCTGATGGAGCATGTGAAAGCACCGGATTTCCCAACTGGAGGTATCATTTACGGTATTGAAGGTGTAAGAAGAGGATTAATGACAGGGAGAGGACGCGTAGTCGTTCGAGGTGTTGTTGAAATTGAACTTTCTGCAAATGGCCGCGAGAAAATAATTATTAAGGAAGTACCTTACCAAGTAAGTCGTGATGCATTGACTGAAAAAATAGGACATTTAGTTAATAATAAAATTATCACTGGCATTACTAATGTAGCCAACGAATCTAATAAGGAAGGTACGAGAATTGTTATTGATGTTAGAAGAGATGCAGTTGCACAAGTAATTGTAAATCATCTATATAAACATACAGAATTAGAGACCTCATTTGGGATTAATAATGTGGCTTTAGTCAATGGCCGTCCAAGAACATTGAATCTAAAAGATTTAATTAAAGAGTTTATTAAGTTTAGACATGAAATTGTAGTTAGAAGAACACAATTTGAATTAAATCAAGCGGAAGCAAGGGCACATATACTTGAGGGGTATTTAAAAGTAATTAGTTCTGCAGATGCATTAGATAGAGCAATTAAAATTATACGTGAAAGTACAACGCCTGACACAGCTCGTACTGGTTTAATGGAGGCATTTGAACTGTCAGAGATTCAAGCAAGAGCTATCTTAGAATTAAGGTTACGTACATTAACGGGTCTTGAAATTGATAAGATTCAAGAAGAGTATGATAGCTTAATGGAAAAGATTGCTTATTTGAAAGAGATTTTAGGTAATGAAGATAAACGCTATGAAATAATTGAAGAAGAGCTTTTAGAGGTAAAGGAAAAGTATGGAGATGAGCGCCGTTCTAAGATTCAATATGCTGCTAATGAAATGCGTATTGAAGATTTAATCGAAGAAGAAGATGTTGTTATAACTATGTCTCACTTAGGTTATATTAAGCGAACTTCTGCAGATGAATTTAGAGCGCAAAGAAGAGGAGGGCGAGGTTCAAGAGGCTCAAGAACACGAGAAGCTGATTTTATACAACACCTGTTTATAGCTTCAACGCATCATACCTTATTATTCTTTACTGAAAAAGGTCGTTGTTTCTGGCTAAGAGTTTATGAGATACCTGAAACAGAGCGCAATGGACAAGGACGTGCTATTCAAAATTTAATACAAATTCCTTCTGATGATCGCGTGAAAGCGATTATTGATGTTCCTAGATTAGATGATAAAGAATATACGGAAGCTAAAAACATAATTTTATGTACTAAAAAGGGTACGATTAAGAAAACGGAATTAGAAGCATTCTCTCGTCCACGTCAAAATGGAATTAATGCGATTACTATTAATGAAGGGGATGAGTTGTTAGAAGCAGCATTGACTGATGGTGATAACTTAATTATGATGGCTGTACGTTCTGGTAGAGCAATTACTTTTGAAGAAGAAAAAGTAAGACCTACAGGTAGAGGAGCAATTGGAGTTAGAGGTATCACTTTAGATACGGATAATGATGAGGTGGTAGGTATGATTTGCTTGAGTAAAAAAGAAGCAGATAAACAGATTTTAGTAGTTTCAGAAAAGGGATTAGGAAAAAGAACGAATTTCTTAAACTTAGTTGAAAATACCGATGAGTTATCTGATGAAGACAAAGAGAAATTGATTCAAATAGATAACGAAGAAGGCGAGACTAGCTACTATGAATTATCTTATCGTATCACAAACAGAGGTGGTAAAGGAGTTAAAACCTTAAATGTTACTGAAAGAACGGGTGACTTAATCGGTATGTTAGCTGTGCTTGAAACAGATGACTTGATTATCACCAATCAATCAGGAATTACCATCAGAATGAATGTTGAAAACATTCGACTTGCAGGAAGAGCTACACAAGGAGTGAAGCTGATTAATATTGACGATGGGGATCAGATTGCAGCTATTGCAAGAATTGATACTATTGAAGATGACGAAGAAGAAGTTGAAGGGGAAGAAAACCAAGAAGAAAATGGAACAACTCCAACAGCATCTTCTGATGAAACTGCAGAAAAGGACTCAGACGAATTAGATACAGATGAGGACTTGGAAGATGAAGACGATGATAATGATGTGGAAGAAGAATAGTTTCTAATCAATCATATCAATAAAATAAATAACGGCTTACTTTTTATAAAGTAAGCCGTTATTTATTTTATCTCGCACTTTCTCCACATTTTTATATTAAATCTATAATAGGTTGCTTTTAATCAGTTAAATTATATCTATATAAAAGCCATAGCTACCAAAGTGGGCTTATTGTATTTAATTTTTGGATTCTTTTGACTTTATATTTCACTCGTAACTTCTTGATATAGTATACTATTATCAGGAACTTAAGGAGTTTATCTAAAATCAAAATAATCTCATGAGTAAAGCGAATTATGAATGAATGCCTTGTATCACTTGAGTTCCGTATTTCTTTTTAATACTATCGATCGCTTTTGTTAAATTCAACTCACTGACATCATCATTAAATAAGTCTAATTGATAACTTCCTGAAGTTAGATTCGAACAACGAATGCCTATTAACCGAACAGCTCTATCAGGGTCTATTAATTGCTTCATTAAAAATAAGGCTTGTTGCTTAATCTTATCTTCAAAGCAAGTATAGGAAATACTTATTTGCTTACTTACTGTTTCAAAATTTTCATACCTGATTTTAACCGCTAAAACTCCAGTGAAAAAACCATCTTGTCGTAATTCTAAAGCTAAGTCTTTTGACATTTTTCCAATAGTATCTTTTAAGATATCAGTTTCTCTTACATCTGTTTCATAAGTATGTTCTTTGCTTATTGACTTTTTTACTTTAAAGTTAGATACAGGATTATTGTCAATTCCGCGTGCGCGCTCCCAAATAGTATAGCCATTTTTTCCGAAAATCCGCATCAGTTTCTGAGCAGACATTTCTTGTAACTGTTCTATTTTATCAATCCCTAGACCTTTCAATATTTGCGTGGCTTTTTGACCAACCATCGGGATTTTATCTATACTTAAAGGTTTTAAAAAACTCATTTCTTGACCATGCTTTATATATAAAGCACCTAATGGTTTAGCAAAATCAGTCCCCATTTTTGCTATAGTTTTATTACTCCCGATAGCAAAGGAAATTGGTAAACCTGTTTCTTTAGTTATTCTGTCTCGTAAAGCAGTGGTCCATTCTAAAACATTATTTTGATCTAAAAAACCTGATAAATCTAAGTAATGCTCATCAATAGATGCTTTTTCTACTAAAGGAACTTCTTCCTCAATAATAGAGGTCACCCATTTTGAGTAATAAGAATAAGCGTCGCGATCTCCTTTAATAATGATAGCTTCTGGGCATAATTCTTTAGCTCTTTTCATAGGCATAGCACTTCTAACGCCAAATTTTCTGGTTTCATAGCTACAAGACGCAACAACACCACGGTCTGAATTAGAACCTATAAGAATAGGTAAGTTATTCAGTGCAGGGTTTTTAATTCTTTCCACAGAAACGTAAAAACTATCCAAATCAAAATGCGCAATATGTCTCATCATCTAAAAAAATGTATCTTTGGTACTAATAGTGACATTATTTTGTTATCAATAATATCAAATCTTTTTGAAGATGCAAAATGTATTTTGGAGTAGTAATTTAAAATTCTTAAGAAACCGTCGAGGATGGAGTCAGGAAAAATTAGCAACGAGTTTGTCGATCAGTCGTTCAAAGCTGAATGCTCATGAAAATGGTCAAACTAAGAATCCAAGTATTGAGGATTTATTACTCTTCTCTACATTTTTTAAAATTCCAATTGATACCCTCATTAAAGTGGATTTAAATCAACTCTCTGCTTATAATCTACATCAATTAGAGCAAGGTGAACAGATTTATATTCAGGGACAGCAGATGAGAATATTAGCTATGAATGTAGATATTGAAAATGAGGAGTTACATGATTATATTCCGGTAGTAGCAAAAGCAGGATATAGTACTGGTGGGTTTAGCGATCCTTCTTACATTGCTGAATTACCTAAGTTTGTATTGCCCCAACTACCCAAAATGGGGACTTTTAGAATGTTTCCAATAAAGGGTGATTCTATGTTGCCTATTCCACACGGAAGTGATGTGATAGCTTCTTATTTAGAGAATTGGGAAGACTTGAAGAGGCCTACTTTAGCGATTGCTATTTTAGGAGGTACTGAAGACATTGTATTTAAGGAAATTCAACTCATTGAAGAGGAGAAAGCGTTTAAGATGCATTCTTTAAACGCACTTTATGAAGATTATTATGTGCCTGTTCAAGAAGTTAGTGAAATTTGGACGTTTTACGCTTATATCAGTCAGTCGATTCCGGAAGGAGAAACTGAATTAAAACAAATCCTTCATAGAATTGATGCTTTAGAGCGTAAATTGGATAAATAATTATTTTACCTTAATCGCATTATCATGTTCCCATTCTATTTCTGTGGGATATTGGTTAAAGCCCCATTTTCCTAAAATAGTCCCAGACTTTAAAATAATCAGTCCTGGATTAGTTCGTATAATTTGCTGATTAGTCAGCATACTTATGTAGAGTATATCAGCATTTAAGATACCTTGTTCTTCCAAGAAAATTTGGGTGGCATTTTCAGAAGAGCTGCTAACGATATAGAATCCAATATTGTTTTTTGTAGCTATTTTGATCAGTTTTTTTATGCTTTTTAAATCATGTGTGGACGCAGACTGCACATCTTTTAACAAGAAAAGGAAATTGTATCCAGGGTCTTTTAAAATAATATTTGTAAAGTCTATCATGTCTTTAGAGTATAAAGCAAAATAGGATGGAGGTATGGCAGCTAAAGAGTCTAAATGAGCGTCTTGATTTATCCATGTATAAGAACTAGACTGGTTAACCTGCCAATGATGAAATGTGAGTCCATCCCATTCAATAGTATCACCAGTAGTACGATCTTTCATTAAAAATATTTCATGGATTGCAGGAGTTTGAGCAAGACTTTTAGGTCGATACCCTTCAATATGTGTGCCTTTTTTATAAATAGAACAATCTAAAAAAGGCAAATGTTCCATCGCCCACCAAGAAGTGAATAGGGTTCCCGATGAAAAAATAATTAATAATGAAATAGTTATAGACCTTTTGAATTTTGTTTTTGCAAATTGATTTCTATACAAAAACAAAAGTCCTAAGATTACGAAAAGAATACAGTTTTTGATAAAACTTTGATGAGTAGAAAGTGGAATGCAATCTCCAAAACAACCACAAGTATCGACTGCGCCCGTAAATTTAGCTAAACCTGTGAGAAGAGTGAAAAAACCTACCAATATCCAAGAAATGGTGACCATTAATCTGATATGAAAAGATAAAATTAAGGATATACCAATCAGTACTTCAGCACAGATGATGATCAAAGCCGCATAGATAGAAAGAGCATCAAACCAAAGAATATTCCAAGAGTGTAAGATTTCTTGCATCTTTTCAGACAGTCCTATCGGGTCATTAGCCTTTAAGATTCCTGAAAAAAAGAAAAGCCAACCTATTGCAATACGTAAGCTGATTAGTAGCCACGGTGTTTGTAATTTGTAAGCTGTTGAAGTTTTTGGTTTATGTTTCATCATGAAATGCCTTCAAAAAGGACTACGTCAACAAGTGAAAATAATCAATTGAAAACTAAAATAGTGTATTTGTATCAAAAAGAAAGATTTATTTTTTAAAAACCGATTTCACTGTTTTGAAGTAAAGAAATTAAAGTGCTACAGTATCTTTATAATCAAAGGTATATCAAAAGCTTAGTTTTGTTGTATTTAGTTTTCGATAATAATATCATGATGATCTAATAGCCCTGATATTCCTGTTAGAGAAAATTTAGCTTTCTTGATTTTATTGAATTCTGGATTGATACTATAGTTAATAGAGTTCCGAAAATCAGATTTTTCAAGTATCGTTTGATCAAAATTAGCTTGTAATAAATCACAGTTTTTAAAAATAGCACTTGTTAAGTCTGTTTCTACAAAATCAGTTTCTCTTAATTGTGAATTTGAAAAAATGGTGTTTTTAATTTTCAGTTTATAAAAAGAAGAGTGGTTTAATTGACAACCCTCAAAAGAAAAAGATAGACCGAATTTGTTACAGTTGTCAAATCAAAGTCCTAACATTTTACAATTGATGAACGTTGCATCTTGAAATAAAGTATTGTTTAATGTAGCTAAACTTAAATTACAGTCCTTAAAGGTACAATTGATGAATTTAAAGTCAGATAGGTCTTTGTCTGAAAAATCAAAACTTTTAAAAGTACAATGATCGTACTCGCCTGTAATTATAGAGTCCTCGTTATTTAGTGTTTTATCCTGTATATAAACTTCTGATATGAGAATGATTGAGTTGCTGTTATTAAGACGGCTAAAGTTAAGAAATAAGGAGGGAAGCTCAATAATTAGAAAATTACCTTAAAAAGTTGAGAGTACAAATAACAATTAATGTCTAACTTTGTCGGCGACAACTACACCTGTTGATTAAACACCTTAAATTTGATAACATTGGAATATAAGCTACAATCTAAAAATTGGAACGAACTCTCTACAGAAGAATTGTATCAATGCATGCAACTCAGATCTCAAGTCTTTGTTGTAGAGCAATCTTGTAGTTATTTAGATTTGGATGGAGTAGATAAAATTAGTCAACATATTTGGGCTGAAGGTGAAGGGAAGGTTTTATCTTATTTAAGAGTCATCAACTTAGAAGAAAAGTATAAGATTGGTAGAGTTTGTACAGATAGTGCTTCTCGAAATAAGGGTTTAGCAACTGAACTAATGAATGTTGCGATGGAATGGATTTCCGAACATCATGTTCATAATCAAGTACAATTAAGTGCGCAGCAGCATTTAGTAGCGTTTTATCAGCAATGGGGTTTTGAGCCTGTTGGAGAAATATACTTAGATGTGGGTATTCCTCATCAAGATATGATTTTAGATATCAGCTTCTCTGATTTTAATTAAAGCAAATAGAGCATAATTGATGATATCATGAAAGTTTCCTTCTAAACCTTCTGAGACGATGGTTTTGCCTTCATTTGCTAAGATTTGTTTCATTCTTTCTAACTTAGTCAGAATAAGATCTACAAATGAAGTTTGTGAGAGTTGTCTCCAAGCTTCTCCATAATCATGATTCTTTTTTTCCATGAGTTGAGTCACTTTTTTTCGCTCTTCATTATATAATTGCTCTACCTCATCCATTGGGATTTCTTGTGTCCAATCTTTTGAATAATGCAATTGAATAAGCCCCATGATAGAGTAATTCACCATGGCTTGAAATTCTTCTTGAATACTATCTTCTATTTTTTGAGTACCAGCTTCTTGAATTTGACGAATTCTCCATGCTTTAATAAAAATCTGATCTATTAAAGACGCAGGTCGGAAGAGTCTCCACGAGGTGCCATAATCTTTGTTTTTATGATAAAAAATATCAAAGCATTGATCGAATTCTTGATTGTATTGAGCTAAAGTATTTTTTTCTTCTATCATAAATTAAAATTAGAGCAATAGATAATTAAGGGCTAAGGTAGCTAATTTATTTCTTTTTTAAAGGTCTTGTTACTTTGTAATATTTAAGATAGCCTTTTATAAAAAACTGTATATATTATAACTTCTTGAGTTCTTTAAGCATCAAATTTCTTAAATTTGTAAG
>Ga0079223_10001319_pt1 | contig 14607 bp, 16 predicted proteins | sample Stecom2011_FD_75072 | JGI IMG/M metagenome (GOLD analysis project Ga0079223, IMG submission 75072) | Agricultural soil microbial communities from Utah to study Nitrogen management - Steer compost 2011 | ecosystem: Environmental > Terrestrial > Soil > Agricultural land | place: USA: Utah... | reverse complement strand
TGTCGATTTAAAATACAAGGCCTGGTTGTTAGTGAATAAAATTATGGAGTCTGTTTTGGACGTATCTATATGATGTTGCTCTAAGATTTTTTTTGCAGTCTCACCCTGCAAAGGAGCGAACATAAACACATTATTTTTATCGTGTTTTATAACATATTGTATGCTGGTGTTGCAGAGATTGCAAACCCCATCAAAAAGAATTAATTGTTTGTTCTTTGCTAAGTCAATCATATTATTTGGATGCTTCAACAAGTTCTAACTGCTCTAAACTTACATTTGTGGTAAAGATACCATAATTTACTATGGCCTTATTTTTTTCAATGCTATCAATACTCCCTACAGCACGACCGTCTTCCATGCGCACACGATCGCCAACTTTTAGGGTTGGTCTTGGAGTAGGGGGTTTTAAAGCTTCTTTTTTCTTGGCTTCCTTTTTCTTTTCTCTTATAACTTCAACCTTCTTCTCGGCCTCTTGCTTGATTTGATTCTCCTTGGTTTTTTCTACTTTTTTCTGTTTGGCACTTACTTTTTTACGCTTGGAATTTTCTACTTGGACTACCTTAAAGAGTTCGTCCATTAGTTCGCGCTTCTTGCCATTCTCAAAGTATTTTTCCGAAAGATCATTTAGTTTTTGTCCTAAATAAATAAGGCGTTGATTACTATCGTATAATTCTTGAAAGCTTTCTAGTTTTTTCTGGATTTTTACGTTAATCTCCTCTAATTTGTCGGCTTCTGTTTGTTTTTTACGTTCATTGACTTTTAAGGATTGTTCTGTTTTCTCTAGCTTAGAGCGTTCCTTTTGTAATTTTGCAATGGTTTGATCAAAACGTACTTTTCCTTTTTCTATTTTCTTTTTGGCTCTGTTTATCAGGCCATAAGGAATGCCGTTTTTTTGTGCCACTTCAAACGTAAACGAACTCCCTGCTTGCCCTAAAGCTAATTTATAAATGGGTTCTAGGGTTATTTCGTCGAACATCATGTTGGCGTTTTGCATGAATGGCAATTCGTTGGCTAAAATCTTCAAATTGGAGTAGTGGGTTGTAATAATACCAAATGCTTCCCGATGATAAAATTCTTCCAAAAACGTTTCAGCAAGTGCGCCTCCTAATTCGGGATCGGTTCCTGTGCCAAATTCATCTATAAGAAATAAGGTGTTTTTATTGCACTTCTTTAAGAAGTAATTCATTTGTTTTAATCGATAGCTATAAGTGCTCAATTGGTTTTCAATGGATTGGTTGTCTCCAATATCTGTAATAATTCTATCGAATAAAAACACTTTACTGCGTTCATGAACGGGTAATAACATGCCGCTTTGTAGCATAAGTTGAAGCAATCCAACCGTTTTTAAGGTGATACTTTTACCTCCAGCATTAGGACCTGAGATGACAATGATTCGATTTTCTTGATTAAGCTCAATACTTTGAGGATAGGTTTTAGTCTTCTTTTTGAGATTGCTTAAATACAATAATGGATGATATGCATCTTTTAAAAATAGTTCCCTTTCCTCGCTAATTTCTGGTAAAATGGCATTTAAGGATTTGGCATATTTTGCTTTGGCAGAAATCACATCCATCTCCGTTAAAAACTCTTGATATTGTTTTAATAGTTCGGAAAACGGACGAATAAAATCGGTTAAACTTTTTAAAATTCTTATAACTTCTTCCTGTTCTTCGTATTCCAGATTGTTTAGTTCTCTGGTGTGTTGCAAAGTGGTTTCCGGCTCGATATAAACAATGCTTCCGGTTTTACTACCTCCCATAATGGAGCCTTTAACCTTCCGTCTATACATGGCTTTTACGGCCAAGACACGCTTGTTATCGACTACAGATTCTCTAATATCATCTAAATAATCCAACTGATGATAATTGTTTAATGCTGTTGCAAAACTTTGGTTGATTTTGCCTTTTAACTTATTAATTTCCTGTCTTATTTCAAAAAGTAGTGGAGAGGCTGAATCTTTAACATCCCCAAACCTATCTATAATGGTGTCTATTTCATTAATAAGCACTTTGGTAACTTCAATTTCTGAAGCATATTCGTGTAGTTTTGGATAATATTCCTCGAACTTTTTCAAAAACGTAATAATCTCGTTAGAAGTCAGGGAAATAGCTACAATTTTCTTCAAGCTATGCGCTTCTAAATAGGTGTTTTCTATTCTTATAAGTTTTAATTCTTTGGCTATGGTTTCGAAACCATGATTCGGAATTCGATTGTCGTTATAAAATGAAGCTAAAAATTCATTCGTTAGAGTCAAGGCTATTAAAACAGATTCTTTAGTTTTAAGGGGTTCTATTTTTAAGGCATGCTCATGTCCTAAAGCTGTAATACACAATTCACTGACTTGATGTAGTACGGTTGAAAATTCTAAGTCTTGAAGGGTTTTATTATGAATATGTATCATGGTATCTTACTTCGAAAAAACACTATTTTTTTAGGAGTTTTAACAGCCTGCTAATTTAAACATTATGTTTTAAACAAATAGACTACCTTATACAATTGATGAAATAATTATTAATTAAATTTGAAAAACCTAAATAAATATCATGAGCCTAAATAAAATCTGTTGCCTTCTTTTTATAACCCTATTTCTAGTAAGTTGTAAAGATAAATATGAAAAATATACTAAAAAACCAGATTATATTACACATCCTCCAGCAGACAAAAAACCATACTTTGATGCCTATGATACTACTTTAGCGGTTTGGGATGTTTCATTTAAGGAATTATATATTCCTACTACTTATGGAACTGCACATGTAATAGTTAGCGGTCCAGAATCTGGAGAGCCATTGGTTTTATTGCATGGAATGAATTCAAGTTCCACCATGTGGTATCCAAATATTAAAGCGCTTAGTAAAAATTATCAGGTGTTTGCCATCGATTTTATTTTGGAGCCTGGTAAATCCTATAAAACAAAAGATATGGAGAGCACCGAGCAAATTTCAGCTTGGTACCAAGAAATTATTTCTAAACTCGAGTTAAAGTCTTACCATTTAATTGGCGCCTCAAGAGGAGGGTGGATGGCAGTTAATTTGGCCTTACAAAACCAAGAAAACATAAAGAGTATGGTTTTATTAAGTCCGGCACAAACCTTTATTTGGATTCGTCCGAGTGTTGATTTACTTAAAAATATTATCTCCGCTTTTTCCTCTAATGAAAAGCAGGTACAGCAAACCTTGGAATCTATGTCCAGTAATATGGGGAATATTAATAAAAATTATATTAAACAATACATCCTTGGTAAGGATCAAGACAGTATCAACAAATTTGTTGTAGATATGATGCCCTTTTCTAAAGGAGATTTTAAATCCTTAAAAATGCCTGTTTTGGTACTAATTGGTGATAATGATGTGATTAATAACGACAAAACCCTGAGAAATGCCAAAAAATTTATTGCAAACAGTCAGACAGAAACAATTAGCAATGCAGGGCATTTCTTGTCTGTAGATCAAGCAGAAGTAGTCAATAATAAAATCCTTGAATTTTTAGATTCCACAAAAAAATAACTACTATCTTAAAATGTTGATTTATAGATACACTTGAATGGTTAATACGACCATCGTTAAAATAGTTAATAATACAACCAAGGGAATAACAAATTTCAGCCATTTATCGTAACCCACTTTTACAATGGCTAAAGATGCCAGAATAAGTCCTGTTGGATTTATAAATGCGAATAACCCCATGCCATATTGGTAGCAATTAACGATTATTTCTCTTCCAAAACCTACAGTATCGGCTAAAGGAGACATGATAGGCATGGTTAATACAGCCATTCCAGAAGAACTTGGAATAAAGAAGGACAGCCCGCCATAAATAAACAGCATGACGTTGGCAAAAAGACCTTTATTCATGCCTTCTGTTATATTGCTGGAATGAAACAATAAGGTGTCGCTTATAAAACCGTCTTCCATTAATACCGAAACACCTCTGGCAATCCCAATAATAATGGCAACTCCCAATAAATCTCCAGCACCTTTTACAAAAGTTTCCACGAAGTTGGCTTCCTGTATTTTTGCAATAAATCCGATAAGTATGGCTCCAATAAAAAACACGGTTGTCATTTCAAGAAACCACCATTCTAACTGAGATACACCAATAATCATGACGATAAAACATAGAGCAAACACAAATAAAATAACACGTAGCCGTGTTGTTAATACCACTGTGGCATTTGCCGAAGTACCAAAAATAGCTTCAATTTGATCCTTTTGACTATAAATAATGGATTTTGAAGGATCTTTTTTTACTTTATTAGCATAAATTAGAATGTAGATAATACAAATAAGTGTTCCTAAAACAAGCATAATCAGCCTTCCTGTTAATCCAGTGGTCCAGTTAATTCCGGCAGCATCTGAAGCAATAATCACACTAAACGGGTTTACGGTAGAGCACATGGTTCCAATAGAAGACCCAATATAAATAGCGGCCAATGGTACGATAGCGTCGTATTTTGCAGCTAGAAACATGGGGATTAAAATAGGGTAGAAGGCTATGGTTTCTTCGGCTAGACCAAAAGTTGTTCCTCCAATGGCCACCAAAGTAGTTACTAAAATAATGAGCACATATTCATGACCTTTCAAAGCTTTTGCCAACCAGGAAATCCCCGCATCAAAGGCTCCGGTTAAATTCATGATTCCAATGAGACCTCCAATAATCAATACAAGAAAAATAATGTCGGCCGCAGCAATAATTCCTTTAATTGGCGATTTAAAAAAGGCCAATATTCCTTGAGGTCTAGCTTCTACTTCTTGATAGGTGTTTGGAATGGAAATAGGTTTCCAAATATCGCCACTTGTAAATTTTTCTAATGGAATTTTTATCTGTAAGCTCTCTAAAGTCTCCTGACTAGCCTCGAGGGTTTTAGTGCTTTCCAGATTGCTTCTTGTAAAGGTGTTTGTTTCTTTGTTATAGGATAGAGAATCGTATTTACCAGCTGGAATAATCCATGTTAAAAGCGCCACAGCTGCTGCAATTAGTAATAAAATTGTTTGTGCTGTTGGGAATTTAATATTTTTCAAATGCGTATTATTTTAAATTGAATAAAGTTAGTCTTATTTTAGTGCCTATTTAAAAGCGAAGATATAAAATGACTGCAAATATCGATAAAAGTTGGCAAGCTTTTTTAATAAATGAATTTCATGCACCTTATTTTAAAACATTAGAAGGTTTTTTAGCTAAGGAATATAGCAATCACAACTGTTTTCCTTCACAAGAAGAAATATTCAATGCATTTAATTATTGCAATTTCAAGCATTTGAAAGTGGTTATTATAGGGCAAGATCCGTATCATGGAGAAGGGCAGGCCAATGGTTTGTGTTTTTCGGTTCATGATGGTGTTGCACACCCACCTTCCTTGAGAAATATTTTTAAAGAATTGGAACAGGATTTAGGGGTTCCGTATCCTAAAAGTGGCGATTTATCTAAATGGGCAGAGCAAGGTGTGTTTTTATTGAATGCCACATTAACTGTAAGAAAAAGCGAGGCAGGAAGTCATCAAGATCACGGGTGGGAACAGTTTACTGATGCTGTAATTAAGCAAATTAGTGAAAGAAAAGAGCAAGTGGTGTTTTTACTTTGGGGTGGTTTTGCTAGAAAGAAAGCGAAATTAATTGATAAGAAAAAGCATGTGGTGTTGGAATCGGGTCATCCATCTCCGTTAAGCGCCAATCGAGGTTATTGGTTTGGAAACAAACATTTTAGTAAAACTAACTCCCTGTTGGAGCAAGCTGGGCTGAAACCGATTGTGTGGTAGTTTCTGCATGAATAGCTATGGCAGGCTTTTCTTCTGTTTTCACAATGCGCTTTGAAGATTTATTGCAGCTAAAAATTAGCAATACAAAGTTTATTGCAACCAAAGAAGATAAAACTATAGTAATAGTAGAAAGCATAGGCAATTTTTTTTGAAACTCTAAATCTTGGACAAATTTAAGTGTTTAGTTGTTAATAATTAAACTTTTCTTAACAAATTATTTAGATGGAGTTTTTTAATTGGGTGATTTCTAGGCTTTTTTACATAATTTTAAGATACATTTATGTTAAAAACATGGATTAAATATCGGTCACTAAATCTTTATAATCCATTGATTCCGAAATAATATTGGTGCTCATTAATTGTTTTTGAACCGTAGAGACCGTTTCTTCATCTATGGAGTTTTGAGACCATTGTGTTAAGGATAACCATTCCTGAACATCCTCAATTTTTTGATCATATCTTTTGGCAATGGTCTTATCAATGTCAGGAATATCTTTAAACCCGAGCGTCATTTCGTTAATGATGTCTAGAATGACCTTAATTTCATCTCGATATAGCTCCAGGGACTCATTTCTAACAGCAATTACAAAACATGGCCATGGGGTTGGACAGTTCCCAATACGCCTAAAAACTCCCTGATCGACCAAAGGTTTGGTCATAAATTTTTCCCACATAAAATAATCTGCCTTGCCTTGGGTTAAACCTTCAACAGCGCCATCGAGGTCTTTAATAACTTCAAAATTCAAATCTTTATCCAAGTCCCAATTATTGTTTTTTGCATGTATATAAGCCATTAAGTGCGATCCAGAACCATAACGACTTATTGCAGCCTTGGTGCCTTTTAATTCCTCAATGGTTTTATATTTTGAATTTTCGGCTACATGAATTCCCCAGATTAAAGGAGTTTGTACAAACGTTTGAATGATTTTACTTGGGTTTCCATCAATAATATCTTTAATAATCCCTTCGGTTAAAATAACAGCCAAGTCTATATTCCCTTTGCGTAGCGCTTTAGCCATGGCTCCAGTTCCGCTAGGATAATCGTCCCACCTTAAATTGATGCCGGCTTCTTTAAAAAGTCCTTGTTTTAAGGCTAAATACCAAGCTAAATTAAAATGCTCTGGAACTCCTCCAATATGAATCGTTTTCATTTAAATGTTTTTGATTTGTATTCCTGATGCAGGAATTAAAAATGGTTTACACTAATTTATTTAAGGTGTAAGTTATTAATCTATCAACTACCGCCTTCGGGTCTTTACTAAATTCGCCTGTAGCTCTATTTGCAATAATGGCATTCAGGGAAAGTGCTTGATGACCAAGTAGTTTAGACAGGCCATAGATAACCGAGGTTTCCATTTCTAAGTTGGTAATTTTTAAACCTTCATAATTAAAACTATCCATTTTTTGATTGAGGCTAGGATCTTGCAGAGGCAATCTTAAAACACGGCCTTGAGGCCCGTAAAAACCACCTGCTGTTGCTGTTAGGCCTTTGTGTATTAGGTCACTATCGAATTTTTCTTCAAGATTTTCACTATTTTTAATAACAATTGGTCGGGCTTTATGTGCGCTCCAATTGGTATGTTGAATAAATGCATTTTCTATATCTGGATGTACGATCTCATCAATCTTATAAAAATGAAGCATGCCATTAATATCCAAGCCATAGGTGCTCATTACAAAAGCATCTATTGGTACTTCTTTCTGCAAGGAGCCAGAAGTGCCCACCCTTATAAAATTTAGAATGGCATGTGAGTCCTTTGGCTTTCTAGTTTTAAAATCGATATTTGCCAAAGCATCCAATTCGTTTAAAACAATATCTATGTTGTCGGGACCTATTCCTGTTGATATAACGGTTAATCGTTTGCCTTTGTAAACTCCTGTATGGGTTTTAAATTCTCGTTTTTGAGTAGTAAACTCAATACTATCAAAGTGCTTGCTAATTTTCTCTACCCGATCTTGATCTCCAACAAGAATAATATCGTGTGCTATGTTTTCTGGTTTTAAATTTAAATGATAAATACTACCATCTGGATTTAATATTAATTCTGAATTTTTAATTGACATTTAATGATGTTTTAATTAATTTATTTGATTTGCTACAATATGAAAAATCCAAACGATTAACACCTCCATATATGAGGTTGTTATTGATTTCACGCGAAAAATTGTAGCTACCTATCAAGGCTTCATAACCTTTTCTATTTAATGTAATTTTATTAGCCTCTTCTGTATAGAAGATTTTTAGTAAACGGATAAGTCTCTGGATTTGCATGTCCGAGTACCCGTAATAACCCTGATAATTTAAGATGTAACCCATAAGCTGGTTCTTGGACCTGATGTTTTTTTCTTTAATTAGGGACAAGATGTTTTCTTCCAAAACTCCTAATCCAGATTTTAAATTAGGAAAACGTTCTAAATGGGCTTTTAAGCAATTGCTTAAATATTTAAACGATGATTTTTGAACAATATAGGGCTTTAATAAATTGTGATCTTGGCCGCAGTAAATATGCCATAAGGAAACTGCTAGCTCTTTATCGTCCTTAGTTAATTTTACTTTATTTTTATAATGTTCCAATAGTTGGTTTGGTGCTAATTCATACAGACCCTTTAAATCGGTTTCTCCTTTAACTCTTCCGCTACAAACCAAATAGAGTGGAAGCTTTACTTGTTTTTCATGTAATAGATTAATAACAGCCAGCAGATTGATGTGGCAAAACAAATCGTATTCAAACCAAAGAACGACTTCTTGATAGGCGTCTAAATCGTTTAAAATATGCAGTTCTTCTTTAACCTCGGACTCGTTGATTTCTATCTGATAAAATTTGTTTAAAAAATCCTTTCTTTTTTTATAAAACTCCTTGTTATCAATGGCGCTGGTTGTAGGTCCTTCACATAACATTTCCTGCCAGGTTAGTATATCTCCGGCTATATCGAGGTCGTGTAAGTAATTTGTTAGAATCGCCCCGTTTGTAATATGTAAAATTTTACGATCCATTATCCACCAACACGTTTCACTTGAAATCCTTTTTCCTTGAGGATTTCCATTATTTTATCCCTATAATCTCCTTGAATAATAATTTTATCATCTTTAAAACTTCCCCCAACACTTAAAGTTGTTTTAATTTCTTTGGCCAGGGCTTTAAAGTCTTCAACAGCTCCCGTATACCCATCTAGAATGGTAATGGGTTTTCCTTTTCGTTTTTCATATTTACAAAGTATCGGCTCGTCTTGAATCCATAAACCAGTAGCTTCATCAGGATTTTTATCCGTAGAAGGGTCTGGAGTGTGGTCTGGAAAGAGGTTCTTTAATTGGTCTTGTAAATCCATGGTTTTTAGTTCACAGTCTCAGTAAACAGTTTCAGCCAGTATTTAAATTCTGGTTAAACTGTTTTTAAAAACTTATTTTTTAATAAGACCTAATTCAATTAGTCGTTCATTTAGGAATTCGCCAGCAGTAATATCTTCAAATTGTTTTGGATTATTATCGTCTATGCAGCTTTCCAAAACATCCAATTTCATATCACTAATAGGATGCATAAAAAATGGTATGGAATAACGTGAAGTTCCCCAAAGCTCTCTAGGTGGATTGATAACTCGATGGATGGTAGATTTTAATTTGTTATTGGTATGTCTGGACAACATGTCGCCAACATTTATCATTAATTCATCTGGTTCTGCAATGGCATCCAGCCATTCGCCGTTATGGTTTTGCACCTGCAAACCACGTCCTTGAGCGCCCATTAACAATGTAATGAGATTGATGTCTCCATGTGCAGCTGCTCGAACTGCATTTTTAGGTTCTTCCAAAATAGGAGGGTAGTGGATAGGTCTTAAAATGCTGTTTCCATTATGTATATAATTGTCGAAATAGGTTTCTTCCAAGCCTAAATGCAAGGCCAGTGCACGCAATACATATTTAGCGGTTTTCTCCAACATTCTATAGGTTTCCTTTCCGGTTTTATTGAATTCAGGAAGTTCTTTAACTTCTACATTTTTAGGATATTCTGCCTCCAGTTTTGGATTGTTTTCAACAAATTGTCCAAAATGCCAAAACTCTTTTAAATCGCCTTCCTTTTTTCCTTTTGCGCTTTCTTTTCCAAAAGAGATATAGCCTCTTTGCCCACCAATACCTTCAATTTCATATTTTCTTTTGGTTTCAACAGGAAGAGAAAAGAATTGTTTTACTTCACTATATAGCTTATCCACTAAAGTGTCGTCTAAAAAATGACCTTTTAGGGCAACAAAGCCTATGTCTTCATAGGCTTTCCCTATTTCATCCACAAATTTTTGTTTTCGAACAGGATCGCCTGAGGTAAAATCGTTTAAATTAACGCTAGGTATATTATTCATAAGAGATTATTTTAATAAGTGTGTCTTACAAATGTACGAAAACATTATAAAGTTTTGCACACTAAATATTTTAAGATTAACAATTGAAATGCACAATAAGTAGTATATTTGACAAATATTTTTTTCATGAGTACTATGCTGTCTAAACCTACAGAAATTCAATACAACAAGACAAATCTAGATTCTAATAAGTTACTGGAATTATATAGAAATATGTTGAAACCTCGATTGATAGAAGAAAAAATGCTCATTCTATTACGTCAAGGAAAAGTATCTAAATGGTTCTCAGGAATTGGCCAAGAAGCTATTTCTGTTGGAGTAACCATGTCTTTAAATAAAGATGAATATATTTTACCCATGCACCGAAACTTAGGTGTTTTTACATCTAGGGACATTCCGTTACATCGCTTATTCAGTCAGTGGCAAGGAAAAGCCAATGGTTTTACTAAAGGTCGAGATCGGTCTTTTCACTTTGGAACCCAAGAGTTCAAGATTGTGGGAATGATTTCACATTTAGGCCCGCAATTAGGAGTTGCAGATGGCATTGCCCTTGCAAGTAAATTGCAGAATAAAAACCAAGTTACCGCTGTATTTACAGGAGAAGGAGGTACTAGTGAAGGTGATTTTCATGAAGCTTTAAACGTGGCTTCCGTTTGGCAATTACCAGTTCTATTTTGTGTTGAGAATAATGGCTACGGCTTATCTACACCAACAAACGAACAATATAATTGTAAGGATATTGCAGATCGTGCATTAGGTTACGGAATGGAATCCCATATCATTGACGGAAACAATATTATTGAAGTGTATACCAAAGTAAGGGATTTGGCAGAAAGCATTAGAAACCGTCCTCGTCCTGTATTGTTAGAATTTAAAACCTTTAGAATGCGTGGGCATGAAGAAGCTAGTGGTACCAAATATGTGCCACAGGATTTAATGGATACTTGGGCTAAAAAGGACCCTTTGGAAAACTTTCAAACCTATCTTAAGGAGGAAGGGATTTTAAGTGAAAGTCAAGAAGCTTCTTTTAGAGAGGAATTTATACAAGAAATCAATGAACATCTTCATATGGCTTTCGAGGAAGAAACCATTATCGCTAATGAAAGTGATGAATTAAATGATGTTTACAAACCATTTGATTATAAAGAAGTTGCAAAAAACTCAGAAACTAAAGAGATACGTTTAATAGATGCTATTTCTGAAGGCTTAAGACAGTCTATGGAGCGGCATGACAACCTAGTTATTATGGGTCAGGATGTGGCAGAATATGGAGGTGTTTTTAAAATAACTGAAGGGTTTGTAGAACAATTTGGAAAAGACCGTGTAAGAAATACGCCTATTTGTGAATCGGCCATTGTAGAAACCGGAATGGGCTTGTCTATTGCAGGAATGAAGAGTGTGGTAGAAATGCAATTTGCCGATTTTGTGACTTCAGGATTTAATCCGGTGGTTAATTATTTGGCAAAATCGCATTACAGATGGAATCAAGAAGCCGATGTGGTTATTAGAATGCCTTGTGGCGCTGGCGTTGCTGCTGGACCTTTCCATTCGCAAACCAACGAAGCCTGGTTTACAAAAACCCCTGGTTTAAAAGTAGTCTATCCAGCATTTCCTATGGATGCCAAAGGCTTATTAGCAACGGCGATAAACGATCCAAATCCCGTATTGTTTTTCGAACACAAAGCCTTGTATAGAAGTATTAGACAAGAAGTTCCAACAGACTATTTTACCTTGCCTTTTGGGAAAGCCTCACTTTTAAAAGAAGGAAACCAGGTGACCATTATTTCTTATGGAGCAGGCGTACATTGGGCCTTAGAAACACTTGATAAAAACCCTGATATTTAAGCGGACTTATTGGATTTAAGAACTTTGCAACCTTTGGATGTTGAAGCTATTTATGCTTCGGTTAAGAAAACAGGGCGAGCCATTATTTTACAGGAAGATTCCTTATTTGGGGGTATTGCCTCAGATATTTCTTCTATGATTATGGAAAACTGTTTTGAATATTTGGATGCGCCTGTAAAGCGTGTGGCCAGTATGGAAACCCCAATTCCTTTTATTAATCAATTGGAAAGCCAATATTTAGCTAAAGGGAAGTTTGAAGCAGCTTTAAAAGATTTATTAGCCTATTAAACAAATAGATATAACAAAAAAAAAGAGAGCTAATGGCTCTCTTTTTTTTAATTATATAATCTTCCTAATTATTTTACGGAATCAGCATAAGCTTGGGCTTTGTCCAATACACGCAGCAAATTTCCGCTCCAGATCATTCCAATTTGTTCTTCGGTATAACCTCGTTTTACCAATTCTAAAGTGACATTAAAGGTTTCTGAAGCATCGTTCCAACCTTCAATTCCGCCACCTCCATCAAAATCGCTACTAATGCCTACATGTTCAAGACCAATTTTATCAACAATATAGTCTATGTGGTCCACGAAATCTGAGACATTGACGTTGGGAGGGAAGCCTTCAATTTTATTCGCTTTGGCATTGGCTAAGTCCATGATATTTCTATAATAACCAAAGAAAGTTTCTCTTTCTTGTGGTTCCAGCACCATAACTTCGTCTATAGACGCATACCATTTAAGACCTAAAGAATCTGCAACTTCTTTTTGAATGCTTAATATTTCACCATCTCTGGTCGCCTTTTTCTTGGCATTTACAAATTCGTCCAAAGCAACCACTTGTATGACGCCGCCATTTTCTTTTAACCATAGCAGTTGTTCATCATCCAGATTTCTACTAACATCACTTAACGCTCTGGCAGCTGAATGTGAAGCAATAATTGGCACTTTACTTAGTTTTATCATTTGTTTCATCGCTTCTTTGGAAGGATGAGATACATCGACCATGATTCCTAAACGGTTCATTTCTGCAACAGCTTCTTTACCTAAATCGCTTAAGCCTTTGTTCAACCAAATATCATCTACTTCTCCCGTATGACTATCGCTTAACTGGCTGTGGCCGTTATGCGCTAAAGACATATAGCGCGCTCCCAACTTGTGGAATTTCTCAACATTTTTGATATCTAGACCTATTGGATAGCCATTTTCAACCCCAATCATGGCTACTTTTTTTCCAGAAGCAACAATTCGTCTCACATCCTCTGAGGTTAAAGCTAGTTCTATTTGATCTGGTGCATAAAGGGTTACTAAATTATGGATGGCATCAAAATGATCCATGGCACTTTTATAGGCGGTTTCATAACCTTTAGCCGATAGGGTGTCCTGTGCCGTATAAACAATAAACCAAGCCACATCCAAGCCACCTGCCTCCATTTTTGGCAAAGTAACCTGAGACTTCAGATCTTGCGAATAATTCAGGGAATCTGTAAAGTTATTTAAATTGAAGTCGTCGTGGGTATCCAGAGTAATTACTCGTTCATGAATGGCTCTAGCGCGTTCCACTAAAGCAAGGGAATCGTTTGTCATATTTGATTCAGGCGTTTGTTTGGCTTCATTTTTGCAAGACATAAAGACAAGAATGGAAGCAAGAATTAAAAATTTAGTTTTCATATTTTGTTAGGGTTATTTAAGATGTCAAGTTACAAAAAAAGAAGTTCAAGTTTTAATTCCCTTAAATATTGTATATTTAATCAACTTATTTTAATATGATTTTAAAGCTATTTACTTACATATTACTATTTTTTTGGAGCTCTGCTTGTACCACTGTAGAGAAGGATCCATATACCTGGAAACCTATAAAGGTTACAGCTTCCGCTTATAATTCTGTTGGCTATCAAACCAATGGAAACCCCCAAATTACTGCTTTTGGAGACAGTTTAAAACCCGGCATGAAATACATTGCCGTTTCTAGGGATTTGCAAGCCTTAGGCCTCACTTATAACACGCCTGTTAAAATAGAGGGCCTTGAAGGTGTTTATTTGGTAAAAGATAAAATGCATTCCCGGTGGGTAAATAAAATAGATATTTATATGGGAGTAGATATCAAGGCCGCCAAACAATGGGGAAGGAAAAAAGTAAATATTCAATATGGGGTTTTGGAAGAGGCCAGTACCGAGATTGCAACAGATTAGTTGTGTTTCAGTAACAGTTATTGAAACAATTAGTGTTTATAGTGTTTGACCCCTACCCAAAGTTCTTCGTTTAATTGATTAAAACTCTCATGGAGTTTATTAACAGAAAAATATTCTATCTTTTCGTAAGTATCGCGTGAAAATTTAATGATTGCTTTCATTTTACTGGTTTTTGTACATTGGTTTTTTGAAATGATTTCATCGTATTGCTAAGGCCCAGGACCAGAAATAAGAACTTCCATTGCATCTCGTTGCCGGTGTCTTTTGCTGCTTGTCCAAGCATATGTTTTTCTTGAATAACGCCTGCGAAATAACTGATTGATTTTTAAGCTTTTCATGACTTTTGATTTTTAGAAGATTTACCATTTACTTAAAAGCATCTTCTTTTACTGTTCCAAGTTTGGCTTTTGCTGTTACTTGGTTTGTGTTTTCCTTGGTTGCTGTCTAAAGTTCTCATGATTTTTGT
>Ga0079223_10001318_pt1 | contig 14611 bp, 10 predicted proteins | sample Stecom2011_FD_75072 | JGI IMG/M metagenome (GOLD analysis project Ga0079223, IMG submission 75072) | Agricultural soil microbial communities from Utah to study Nitrogen management - Steer compost 2011 | ecosystem: Environmental > Terrestrial > Soil > Agricultural land | place: USA: Utah... | reverse complement strand
GGTAAATGACTTATAGGGAAGAAAAGTCCACACAGGAAAATCATCGGAAAACGAAAGAAATTGGAAAAAGTCTGCGCCTCGAAAACCTCTGAAACAGCAACAGCGATGAATAGTCCTAAAAGGGTCGAGGATATAGATATCAAGACAACTGAGGGGATGAAAATACTCCACAATACTGGTGACAGGTCTGTGATCAATGAGGCCAGAATGATGGGCACAAAGGCATTAATAATACCGAAGAAGATTGCACCGCTGGTTTTTGCTATCATCAGCCATTCCAGAGAGCCAGGTGCAAGCAGCAACCTTTCAAAAGAACGGTTCTTTTTCTCGAAAGTGACGGTAACCGCCAGCATTGAGGTCGTTCCGAAGAGGATTGATATTGCCACCACCCCGGGCAGGATTGCATATAGCTCCTCCAGGCCTCTCCCCGACCTGATGAAAAACATCCCCGTCCAGGCAAGTGGAAAGATAATACCCCAGCTGACATTGGGCGGCTTCAGATAATAAGTCCGCATATCCTTGACCAGTATGTTCCAGAAGGCAATCCAGGCTTTCATCGGCTGCCTCCTTTCCTTTCTTTTCTCATTGTCTCCGCTTCGATCCCGGTGATTTTGACAAACACCTCTTCCAGTGATGGCCTAATCTTTTTCGCCTCCGTAACCTCTACCCCCTGCTCCTCGATAAAGCGAACGATAGAGCCTACCGGAATGATCTCTTCTGATTCAATATTAATGAGAGAATTACCGGTTATGGAAAATCTATATGAACCAAAGACAGCAGAGAGTTTCTCTTCGATAGCGATCTCATTGGGAACAATGGAAACATGCACGATATGCTTATCCTGTACCGGTTGTAAAAGATTCTCAACCGTATCGGTCCTGATGATGCGTCCTGAGACAATGAAAGCAATTCGGTTACAGAGTCTTTCTGCCTCTTCGATGTAGTGGGTGGTGAGAAATATCGTAGTACCCGCTTTGTGTAGAGCCGAGATGAGGATCCGAAGCTGTCTGGCCGAGGCAACATCGATCCCTGTGGTTGGCTCATCAAGAAAAAGTATTTCAGGCTGGTGGATGATCCCAGCCGCGATAGTAAGTTTCCTCTTCATCCCCTTCGAATAACCGGCAAATTTACGCTCTGCTGCCTCCAATAACCCAAACTGAGTCAGTAATTCCCTGGCCCGAGCTTCCCTCTCCTGCTTCCTCATCCCGTAAAGAGCTGCGCAGAAAGTGAGATTGTCAAAACCACTCAGTTCAGGATACAGATTACTCTCGTCGGGGACAACCCCGATAAGATGCTGAGCAGCTCGATGGTGCTTTGTGCAGTCGATACCGCCGATATGAATACGTCCTGCATCAGGACGGGCTAAGCCGGTAAGAATATTGATCGTGGTTGTTTTCCCGGCACCATTGGGTCCCAGAAAACCGAACAACTCACCCCTGGAGACAGCGAAACTAATTTCTGATAATGCCTGAACATCTTCAAACCGCTTAGACAAGCCAAGGGCATTGATCGCCATCTCCTCAGATTTTGTCATCAGAACTCTTACTCTCCCCCGTTTTATTCCTAATCTTTTCTGGCAGGTTTCTTCTTTTCATCAATACAGGGATGATCATTCTCGTTTCCATGGCATTTTTTGATCTGTTCCGGACTGCATTTACCGGGTCTTCTTTTCAAACTCTCTGGATTCTGGCAGTGTTCGGTTATCTTACTCATCTTATGACTCCTCTGTTTTGATAATTACAAATAGGCGTATCCTCGAGGTATTCAATCGGACTTTGTCCTTTGGCCTAAAAGATTACCGGCAACTTTTTGCCATTCTTTCATAGTTCGCTTATTTACACGATAGTGAACATAGTACCCCTTTTTTTCAGGAATCACGATATTGGCATCGCGTAGTATGCGGAGGTGCTGAGATACTGCAGCAGGTGTAATACCCAGCATTTCTGATACTGCATTGACGCAGAGAGATTTATCCTTCAAGAGTTCCAGGATCTTGACTCTTGTGTCTACCGAAAGCACCTTAAATAATCTTGCAGCACGGGTTGCCGAGTTCACATCGTCCTCCATTTAATTAAGTCTATACGCATATAATTTAATGACTGGAACGATGTCAAGCATTATCTCTCGGATGTCTTAAGGTATAAAGAGAGAATGCAGCCTCAGACCGTTATGAGGGTGTATTATCGGCTATATGTTTAATCAGTTTACTGATACTATAAACATAAGAACCGAGCTCGTTATCATACCAGCCGAATAGCTTCGCATGGGTTACAGGTAATTTGAGATTATCGGCATTTGTTATTCCTAGAGCATTTAGTGTTTGTTTAGGAACAGAAATAAAGCCAGTTCTGGTATGTGTCTCGTATCCTTCTATAACACAAGCAGCCATAGTTCCTATCAGATCACTGGAGACATTTTGCCGATCAGCATAGACCAGCAGATCTTTCTGAGAAGATTCTGAGGCTTTTTTGTATAGATTATTGATAAACTCTCTTGAAATCTTCGGCTCATTATTATGGTCAGTTTCCGAATGGAAGGTGATATTCAGATTTATCAGAGAGACTGTATTTGTGGGAATTCTTACCGAATCGGCCATGAAACCGATATTCGCTATCTCAGGCATGACGAGTTCAAGTGCTTTAGTAACACCGGTAGTGGTTATAATGATGTTATTGAATACCGATCTGTTTTTTCTCATATCCGAACTACCAGCTTTGGGAACTGAATCCAGGATAGCCTGGGTATTAGTCATTGCATGGATTGTTGACATAGAAGCTGTAATTATTTGAGAAGTCTCTTCAGTATCCAATAACGGTTTCATCATATGGGCCAGGCCAGTAGTGGTACAAGATGCAGCAGAGATAACATGGTGTTTTTGGGCGTTATACTGAGAATGATTTATACCATATATCATGGTTGTAGCATCCTGGGGTGTACTCTGACCGGAATCCTTAATTTTAAAAGGTGCAGAGAGTATGACTTTCAAAGCACCAGATTCCAGATGACCACGTAAACAGGGTTTTGAAGAACTGGTAGTAACTGTAGGATCAGGAAAAGCACCCGTACATTCGACAACTATCGATACCCCTTCTTTGAGCCAATTGATGTCTTTCGGATTACGCGATTTCCTCAGAAATTTAACTATCAATCCATCGATTTCCAGAACAGGGATTTCGGCATCGATTACTTTGATTTCCGCTTTCGTTCCTCTGAAACCATAGAGGAATTTTGATAAACTGCCATAGGTAGAATCGTATTCGACAATCTGAATCAAATCATCCAGCTTCGTTCCCACATCTCTACCAAGATTGACCACAATGCCATCAAACTGCTTCAATCCGATTTGATTCCAAAGAAGTAATTTGCCTATTCTTCCCATACCATTGATACCGAGTAGCTTCTTGTTATTCAAGCTCAAGCTCATGATTTCACTCCTTTCTTTATTTTTTTAGTATTTAATTCTTTCTATCGGATAATGACCAAGGTATATATTGCCACTATTACCGTCTATGGCAATTCTATCATCGGCTTTGAGTTTTAAATCACCAAGAGTACAAAAGGATTGAGTTTCATTGACGATTAACTCTCGGCAATTGACTATACCAATTATTCCAAGATGTGAAGCAGTAACTGCTGCATGAGAAGTTACTCCTCCTCTGGAAGTGAGTAATCCCTGGCATTCAAATAAGAGATCCATATCGTCAGGAACTGTATCAGGACGGACTAATATCAGGGGAGTAAATTTCTCTTTTTTCAGTTTTTCGATATCTTCATGAGAGAAGGCTATATATCCATTGATTGCTCCCTTATTGATACCGATTCCGTTCCCGATCAGTTTGTATTTTCTGTTGTTCAGGTTGAATACAGTATACTCTTCCTTTTTCCGTATTATCTGATCTCTTGTCTGTAAGAGAAATAGTTGATCTTCGGTAGGCCCTTCAAAGGTAAACTCGATCTCTTGATGAGGATATCCATGATCGTCTATAAGCTTATGAGCATAACGGAGCAACCGGTTGTAAATCTGTGGGAACAGCTTTTCGAGTGATTCTGTCGATTGTTTAGTCTTGGGGTTAATTGTTTTTCTCTGTTCCTCAGAAATAGGTAGTGTATAAACAAGTCCAGCGACAACATCTTCTCCCTGGCTACAGATCGTGAAATCTCCATTCAGGTTGATTCCGGGACTGTCACTTCGATCTGAGTAGGTGAATAACACACCTGAACCTGATTCTAGACTGATATTACCGAACACCATCTTCTGTATTATTATCGCTGTTCCCCATTCATCGGCAATATTCAATTTTTGCCTGTATAGCTCGGCCCGTTCCGAATTCCAGGAATCGAGTACATTGACAATAGCCATTTTCAGTTGCTGAAATGGATTTTCTTCGAATTCTACATTATACTGCTCCAGTATCTTTTTGTAATCAAACACAAGGTCTCTCATCTGGGCAGGACTGAACTCGGTTTTTTGAGCTATATCATATCTTTTTTTATAGCTTAACATCAACTTGTCAAAATCATCTCGAGGAATACCATAGGACATTCCCCAGCTCTGAATCAGCCTTCTATAACAATCCCAGGCAGTCCAGCCAAAATTCTTCTGTCTGCTCAGATTCTCTGTAATCTCATCATTCATGCCGACATTCAAGAATGTATTCATAGCACCCGGCAGAGACATTGGAGCACCAGACCTGACAGATAATAACAACGGCTTCATGTAATCACCATATTTCAGGTCAGTTGAACTCTCCAGCCTCTTGATGTTATGCTGGATCATTTTTTCGTATTCTTTGTAAATCTGGGGATGGTTACGAATTACCGGACGATGTCTGTATAGTTCGGTGGTAACAACAACACCAGGTGGGATTGGCAAGTTATAATTGTGCATACGTCTCAGGAAGTAAGCTTTAGAACCTAAAAGTATCTGATTATCCCATCTGAGATTTTTCTCGGTAAGAGAGACGAAAAGCATATCAGGATCATACGACATTACTTTATCTATCTGCTCGTGTGTGAACATTTTAACCATCGATCTCAGTGAGATCAGAATCTGTGAAACGAAACCATCCATCTCCTGAACAAGAAATGAAGCAGATAGCAGCTCTCTATAAAATTCTTCCGCCTTGCGTTCCTTAACATGGGATATCTTCCTCTCATTTTCTCTGGTTTTGGATGAACCCGTACTCTCTTTTGCGGGAAGATGATTGTGCTCATGTTTATAGAGGGTATATTCATAGAACCTATAGTAGTATTCATTTATAATCTCATTGATACTGTCTTTCAGCCGGTTGAAGATGTCTATGTATTGGCTGATCGAGAGATTGGTGATTCTATAACCGAATTTTAACATATGAATTGTTGAGTGCAACCCTTCATTGCTTATGTTTTCGAGTTGCAGCCCTTTATAAAAGATATCCAGAATTCTGATTATCCTTTTAAGTGTTTTAGCAGTTATATATGATAGATTGATCTGTTTGATATATTTCTCTAGCAATCTGCCAATTACCGATTCCATTCTGAAGATCAGGCCAATCGCCTCGAATTTTGGTTCCCTATACTGTCCATAAACCGAAGGGATCCCTGCTGCAATGTGTCTTTTGTGATAAATGTTTTCCCAGCCTGAACTCGGGTTGGGATCTAATATTACTTCGTTCAATTTCCCTATATAATCGAACAGGAGGGTTATCCCACTGTCATAATCTTTACGGATCAATGAGCGGTAAAAACGGACATAGTCTTTCTGAGCATAGAATTGTGACCTTTTTAAGATCTGGATAACATCAAAACTATCAAAGTGATATTTCTCCAGCAGGAGGTAATACAATTTATACAGCAGGTATATGCGCTTGAGATTACAATTTTGTTCGATATCTTCGTGTTTGAACAACTTAGCAAAATCCTGTTTGGGCAATTGAAACAAACTTTCGACCTTAAGATTCTTGCGGTTCAAAAAATCCTTGAACTCGTTGTGAATGTCAATTTGGAGATCGTCCTTCTGTTTAACATATTCGAGAACATCCTTCGGAACGAGGTTCTTGAGGTGTTTAATATCCAGATCGTACCAGTAATAGATAATTTTTTCAGTCAGGAGGACGTGAGTGTTGTTGCTCTCAATATGCACCTGCTTTCGCAGGTAATGTATCAATCTGTCTTTGCGATTGGTCATTTCGTCGATATTAGTAGTAAGATCACGGATTTCTCCCTCAGCACCAATCTCATTAAAGAATACGGGAAAAAGCCTTAACAGGTGTTTTACCTGGATATAACAGGATTCGATTCTCGAGTTGAGAAAATTACTGACATCTTTTTGAAACAGATCGGTATCAAACACAAAAACACCTTTCTGAATCAAATCAACTGTTAAAGCCGCCAGAAGGTCTTTGTAACGTAGGGGATCGATACTAATTAGAGTAAACCAAACACGAACGTTTTTAAGATGGTTTTTGTCGATACTAATCTGCCAGTTATCATCTATCTTAACCTTACCGGGACCAATAAAACCGAGATTAACTATATGATCAATACTCTCTTGAAACAGATCCTCATTATCTGTTGTAGAAATTGCTTTTCCTATTGTCAGAACACAATCTAAAACGATAGATGGATGAGTAGCCCTGAAATCATGGAGCTTTTTGAAAACAGCATTGATTATCGATCTCACCTCTTCTGAATCCATCTTATTGATCTCACTCAGGAACTTATTTAGATCCCATAAGAGGAATTCATAAATATCAGTCATCCCATCCAGACTTAAGAGATAGAAAATATACTGGATCTTATCAGATAAGACAGGAAACAGATCTTCTGCTTGCCTGTAATGACTGACAATATCCTGATAGGATGGTATCTCTGACAGTTCATTCATGGTTTTGACTCTCGCTAGACTGTTTCGAATTTTTTCATAGAAAGCATTTCCCAGAACCGGGTCCAATCGTTCATAATCATTCTGAGCAATATTGTGTGCTTTAAGCCATTCGATAGTTCCACTGCTTTTCTTCCAGTATTCGATACAGTTTTTAAAGAGTGTTCTGACAAAATCAAACATTAATTTCGCAATTCTCTCGTTTGACTCCAGGGCAAGAGCAGTTTTTCTGCATTTAGCGCAGGTATAAACAAAAAGCATATGCTCTTTCTTACTCCAGTCGAGCAGATATTTTATTGCTTCATCAATAAGATCATCTCGTTTATTTTCTGCTAATGTCTCGATAAAATCTAAGTAGTTTGTTAAAATCCGTTTTTTATGGGGTGTTTCCAGATTGAGCTTGTTAATCGTTATGAAAAGACGGAGAATCTCTTTCAGAGCTCTTGTGCTCTCTTCTAATTGCAGATAAAACCATAGGTCATTAAGAATTGTTTGCTGAAATAGATCAATAACATATTGAGCATTTAGATAGGGATGATAGAGTTCTTTAAAGAAGTTTTTCGTTCTCTGATGAATCCCGTAATACTCCTTCGATTGTTTTAGAAGCCATTCATGATTGTCAGGCAGATCATATACGTCATGTTTTGTTAAAACCAAGTTAGCTTCCAGAGCTTTAGAATCTATTGATTCCACCTTAACCTCACTAATAATGCTGTATTCGTTTAAAGTTAATACAACTAAGTTTTATTTCTAGTCGCTTTCTGTCAAGCCGTATAACTGATAACTAAAGCCAGGAAGTAAGATACTATGAAAGCTGTGTGGAGAAATGATCGTAAAAAAAAACCCACCGAAATATTAAACTATTTCGGCGGGCATTCTTTGGGGTTAGTTTATGTTAAACAGAGACTAAACTTTCTTGTGGCAGAACCACCAGTCATAGCATTTGAATTCTCCAGCTTCTGCTTTTTGCTTTCTTTCTTTAACAGCCTGAATACTGTTAGCCGGAGGGACAATAACTCTGTCTTCAAGGAATCCGTTCTTCGGCCAGTCAGCAGGCATAGCAACGCGGTTCTTATCAGCGAATTGCATCCCCTTAACTGCTCGCAGGATCTCTTCCATATTACGACCCAGTTCTTGCGGATAATAGAATATTATTCTAATAAGACCTTTGTCGTCTACGATGAATACTGCTCGGACTGTGTTGGTTCCTTTCCCGGGATGGATCAATCCCAATTTTTCTGCAACTGCCCCTGTATCGGCGATAATTGGGAACTCAATCTCAACATCGAGATTATCTTTGATCCATTCTTCCCATTTGATATGAGCAAATACTTGATCAATACTCAAACCGACTAATTCGCAATTCAATTCTCGGAATTTGGGATAAAGCTTCTGAAAAGCAACAAATTCTGTAGTACAAACGGGAGTAAAATCTCCCGGGTGGCTGAAAAGGACAAACCACTTCCCTGAGAGATCATCAGGTATGGTCATAGGTCCGCGTGTTGTTACTACCTTCATTGACGGCAAAGGATCACCAAGTAATGGCATTCCTTGTTTTTCTTCTTTTTCCATTGTCTACTCCTTTTTTTGTTATGGTTTAATTAGAAGATAAGTTATATAACGATTATGCCAAAGACTTTTTCGTCTTTTCTGAATCAAACCTGTGGTTTCATGATTTCTTCATTTAGTATCTATCCTTTAGGCTCACAAAAAGGAGGCTCATTATTAATGAGCCTCCTGTATCTATCTGTTGTGTATTCTTAATGAATGCTATTTCACTATCATCATCTTGCTGGTGTGCTGGTAGTTGTTAGTCTGCATACGAATGAAATAAATACCGGAAGACAAAGGTCTCCCCTGACTGTCTCTACCATCCCAGGTGATCTGAAATTCACCTTCAGGCTGAACACCATCGACGAATTTCTTAACTAACTGGCCGCGGATATTATATACTGCTAATTCCATTTGACCAGTCTCTCTCATGCTGAACTGAATGGTAGCAGCAGGATTGAACGGATTCATCGGATTGGGATAGGGATTACTCAATGATGTTGTATATACAGGATTAGGTATCTCCTGTTCCTGCTCAATAATAACAGTAACAGGACCGTGGAATTGATAAGTTAGATCAAGATCAACAGACTGTAACCAATAGTAATATGTCTGATCATATGCAAGATTATCATCGATAAAACTGTAGCTGTGCGTACTTGAGGTGTTAGTAGCTGGAATTATCGAATTCGTTATCCTTGTAGCTTCATTTGTCGAGCTTGTAGTTCCACGATAGATATGATAACCAATCATATTGGTCTCTGTCTGGGAAACCCATAACAGACTGACAGAATCTACATTCAGAATTGTGGCAGTGAAGGATGCCAGTTCAACCGGCAATCCCGGACAATACTCATACTCGAAGTTTACATTACGAAGGGTCGGATATCCTCTGTTTGTTCCTGGATCATTAGTCTCCCAGATATCATTGAAATCCCAATATTCATATGTGTTCTCAGCATATGGCAAATGCGACATCTCTTCAGTGGTTCTGGCAAAACCTGTTACATCTGGATTGTATGGCCAGTACCAGGGGAATTGACCGGGCGAGATATCTGCATCCCAGTAGCTATTTATGACCTGACCATAACCATAACCACCTGGAGGCCCACCAGGACCGCCGTAACCTACCAATCCACCAGGATGCTCTGCTTCACCTACGGCTATTACGATACCATTACTGTAGCAATTCTCTATTACACCGTTATTTAGATTAAGACCAACGAGAGCACCTACGTAATCTCCATAGATCGGTGTATCACATACCTTGAAACTGTTAAGTATGTGACCGTAGTTCACCCCTATCAAACCACCTACCTGCTGGTTTCCATCAACGAGACCTGTACTGTAAGACTCCTCAATCAGACTACCGTAAGCATTCATTCCAATCAAACCACCTACTTTGTCGTTATCGACAACATCACCGGCGTTATAGGATCGATATATCAAGCTATAGCCCGTTGTCCCAGGCCAAGGTGCTGTGCTTCCTACCAATCCTCCTACACGATCATTACCATAAATATTTACTTCATTATAACTGTTTTTGATCGCTGAAATAAATTGGTCATTAACTTTGTGAGTTCCATATAGCAGTCCAACAAGACCTCCGACACTCGATTCCTGAGCAATTATCCAAAAATTTGAACGCTCTGATTCAATATCACCAGCAACACTATAACAGTTTTCTATTATAGTATTGATGGCATATCCAACCAAACCACCAACTTCACTCGCCGGGGTATTGATATAAATATCTACCAATCCGACGTTTATTATGTGAGCTCCGCTGGTTACACCAAAAAGACCCTGTGGGCCTGTTGATGTATTGTGAATAAACATTCCACTGATTTCATTCTCATCGCCATCATAAGAACCTGTAAACGGATCATTTGACGTTCCTATTGGTACCCAATTGCTGACATCACTGATATCAATGTTGGCTACCTGAATAAAGTGATCGTCAGGATAGTCTCTTACATTTTCAAGATGCTGCCTGGTCTCTATCTGATAAGGATCAGACAGTGTTCCAGTTCCACCCCTGAATTGAGCATTCAGATTGAAGATGAAGAGTGTTAACATTAGCGTGAGGATGAAAAATAAGCTTAACTTGCTTTTCCTGTAAAGCATATATACCTCCTAAAATCAAAAAAATCTTTGTACTGAAAGAGCTCTTGCTCTCACAGCTGTCGTTAAATACAAAAAAATCCTAGAAACCATTTCTCCTCCAGTTTCTATAAATCAAACAATATCACTACTATCGCAACCCGATAAACGAGCATTCCTTTTCTCGTGTCAATTAGAATCACTCCAATTTTATTGTCAAGCTTTTTCAAGAATTTTAGTAACTATTTTTCAAACCGAGAAGTCATCTACTGAAATTACGGGCTTTTTCAAGCAACCATTATGTATCAAAATTTATCTGGACATACAAGATATATAACATAATGGTCACCGTCTAAATTACACACTTTGCCTATTATTATTTAACTGTTTGTGTTATTATATTGTTATATTTAATAGTAAATAGGTATATATAGAGCCCTCAAGTCATAATTACTCTATCGTATATACTCTGCACGTATAAAGATGATTAGATAAACAAACATAAGCATCCTTTTAGTGAGAGGTTCGGTTAGTATCGTAAATGTCTGTTTACGAGGTAGTTACGGAGACATTCATTCTACAGGGAGCCTGAAATCAGCTCTATTAAGGAAAAAAAAGTAACCCGGATCGATTTTTTGATTGACAAAGTAATCACTATCTTGAACTTAGAAATGTACTCAAAAAATGAGGAGGTATTATGAAACGAGAAGAATTGTTAGCCAAGATGGCAGCAGATGCAGGAATCACCAAAAAAGCTGCAGGGGCAGCATTGAATTCCTTTATGGAAGGAGTCATGACCTCTCTGAAGAAAGGACAGAAAGTAGCTTTTGTAGGTTTTGGAACATTTGATGTCAGTAAGCGCAAAGCTCGTAATGGGATCAATCCTCAGACACGCAAGAAGATCAAAATTCCGGCAAGAAAGGTTCCCGTTTTCAGAGCAGGTAAAAAACTAAAGGACATTGTTAAGTAGTTTCTATCAAGGAGAAGAAAAGCAAGAGTACCTAACTCTTGCTTTTCTTTTATCTAAAATCAACTTAAAAATTAAAAAGAGGATAGATATTATGCGTTTTACCATAGAAAGGACACAATTGCTTTCTAATATCCAGCACTTACAGGGTATTGTACCTACTAAGAACATAACTCCGATTTTAACGAATTTTCTGATTGAGGCCGATGCAGAGAAGAATCAACTCCGTATCACAACTACAGATCTAGAGATTACGGTTGTAGTCAAAATTGCAGCTCAGGTAGCTGAAAGTGGTAAGGTTGCTGTTATGGCCAGAAATTTGACAGATATAGTCAATTCACTGGAAGATAGACCGATTAATTTTTACCAGGAGAACGAGTATTTAAAAATTCGTTGCAGTCATTCCAGTTTTTCCCTGTTGTGTGCTGATTATATGCAGTTCCCTCAGGTTCCGGAGATAGACCTGGAGAAGGCCTTTACTGTATCAGCCCCCTTACTGGCCAAGATGGTTAACATTAGTAGTATTGCAGTATTGCAGGAAGTAACACGGCCAATTTTTACCGGGATTTACTGGCGTATTACCCCCGACTCTCAGACCATGGTTGCTACTGACGGCAAAAAGATCGTCGAGGTAAAGAAAGAACATAGCATCGTTCTAGCCGAGAATCTGGAACATGTGATACCAACCAAGGGTCTGTTTTTCCTGGAGAAGGTAATAGATGAAAAGAATCCGGATCTGAAAGTTCTCTTTGAAGCTAATCGGATTATCTTCGGATACGGTAATTACATTCTTATTTCTCAGATCATACCAGGCAGGTTTCCAGATTATGAGAAGGTTCTTAAAGTGGAGAATAAGAATGTTTTGACGATGGATAAGGCAACTCTGCGACAGGCCGTTAAACGAGTTTCTCTCCTTGCATCGGAAGAGTTCTTCCGTATTAAGTTTGATATCTCTTCTGAAAAGATCACTCTATATTCGGTCAATTCAGAGATGGGTGATGCGACAGAAGTAGTTGAGGATCATCAGTATTCCGGTCCTGCTTTCTCGATAGCTTTCAACTACAAATACATATTATCTGTCCTGAACGTTCTGGAGTCGGATAAGGTCAAGATAACCTTTGGTGAGCCGGAGGGAGGCTTTATCAATAATCAAGTTATTCTCTACAACGATCCGGAGCCGAAAGATTATCATCCGGTATTTCTCTTGATGCCTTTGAGACTGAAATAAGTTGGTTATAAAATCGATAAAGTTAACTGATTTTCGCAATTTTGCCCATCTCAGCCTCGATTTTGATGATAAAGGGAGCGTGTTTTACGGTAAAAACGGGTCAGGTAAAACCAATCTTCTGGAAGCTATCTCGTTCTGTGCCTACGGTAAATCGATAAGATCACTGACAGATTTAGATCTGATCAAGTTAAACCGCTCTTTTTTTCAGATCAGGGCTGAATTCACTTACGAGAAGAAGAGCTTTCTGTTTGATGCAGCTTTCGATAGAAAAGGTCGTAAGCTGATAAAGATCAACAATACCCGTTTAGCCCGGGTCAGTGAACTCTACAGATACCTTAAGATAGTCTATTTCTCTCAGGATGATATTAATCTCATTGAGGGACCTCCCAGAGGTAGGCGTCAGTTTTTCGATATGGCAATATCTCAGACCGATTTTGCCTACATTGATCTCTTAAAGCACTATTATCAGTTATTGAAACAACGAAATGCTCTTCTCAAGAATGAATACTTACCAAGCGAGAAACAGGCTTGGGATAAACGACTTATTGAAGCAGCAGTAAAGATTATCACAACAAGGACCACCTATCTTGAGAAGTTGAATAGAGGCCTGAAAAAGCATTACAATAGAATAGGATATGACTCAGAAGATGTCGAGATAAGATACAACTTTTCTTTTCCTTATAAACCGAGTAATCAGCTTCTGGATACATTTGCTGCAGAGGTTAAGAGATTAGAAACAGATGAAAAACGTTATCAAAGGACTCTCCTTGGTCCTCATCTCGATGATTATCAGTTTATTCTCAATAAAAGCAGTATCAATCGTTTCGGTTCTCATGGCCAGAAACGATGTCTGGCTATCGCTGTTAAATTATCTCTCGCTTCTATGCTCAGCTCTTCTGATCCGACAGTCCTAATCTTTGATGATGTCCTGGCAGATCTGGATGAAGAGAGAGCAAAATCGATAATTGAATCCCTGGGGAGCAAGAACCAGATTTTTATTGCTACCCCTACCCCATATCTCTATAAGAGTATGGATTTACCTTTTATCGATATCGAGCGGATAGGGAATAGAATGTGAAACTAAATAAGAGCATATTCGGCTGGGTGATGTATGATTTCGCCAACTCATCATTCACGACGATTATTGTCAGTGTAATCTACAGTGTATACTTTCGTGATGTTGTTGTTGGTTCAGAAGAACTTGGTACCGCTCTCTGGGGCAGGGCAGTCAGTATATCTATGCTTCTGGTCGGGATTTCAGCACCTGTCTTTGGTGCAATTGCCGATTACTCAAGATCGAAGAAGAAATTCCTGTTTATTAATACCTATATCTGCGTAATATTCACAGGCCTGCTCTATTTTGTGTCCGAAGGGGATATATTAAGAGGAATGCTCTTTTTTATCATTGCCAATTTCGGTTACAATAGTGCGAACGTATTTTACAACTCTTTTTTACCTGAGATATCAGCCCGTTCAGATATGGGCAAGATCTCAGGCTGGGGCTGGGCAGTGGGATACGTTGGAGGGTTATTTTCTCTCTTTGTTTCTCTATATCTTGTCAGTGTGGATATTCGACTCGTATATCCGGCAATCGCTATATTTTTCGGAGTCTTTGCTCTCTTTACTTTCTTCTGGTTGAGAGAATTGAAGAGGCCATCTAAAAGGACTAATTACTTCAAGATCGCCTATAATCGGATCAGTTATACATGGAAGAACATCAGCCGCTTCAAACAGTTGAGCCGTTTCATTATCAGTTATTTCATCTATAATGATGGCATAATAGTAGTAATAAGTTTTGCAGCTATCTATGGAGCTACCAGATTTGGAATGTCGCCCCAGCAGATGATTGTATACTTTATTATTGCCCAATTGACTTCTATAGTAGGTGCTCTGGTTTTCG
>Ga0079223_10001316_pt1 | contig 14616 bp, 11 predicted proteins | sample Stecom2011_FD_75072 | JGI IMG/M metagenome (GOLD analysis project Ga0079223, IMG submission 75072) | Agricultural soil microbial communities from Utah to study Nitrogen management - Steer compost 2011 | ecosystem: Environmental > Terrestrial > Soil > Agricultural land | place: USA: Utah... | reverse complement strand
GAAATTCGCCGTTCCGAGGTGGTCAGCTACCCGGTTTCAGATCACCTGCCGATTGCGATGGATATTGCGCTTCCGAAGGGGTATCTGGAGACGTTCTGAATTTCTGTGCTGTGGCAGGCAATAAAAAACCCGGCGCGATGGCCGGGTTTTTTGTGGAGGCGAGATCAATTACTTGATCTTGGCTTCCTTGTACGCAACGTGCTTACGGACAACCGGATCGTACTTTTTGATCTCGATCTTTTCCGGAGTGTTACGCTTGTTCTTGTTGGTCGTGTAGAAGTGACCAGTGCCTGCTGATGAAACCAGCTTGATTTTTTCGCGCATGATGCAGCTCCTTAGAATTTCTCGCCGCGGGCACGAAGATCGGCCAGTACAGCGTCAATACCTTTTTTGTCGATGATGCGCATGCCCTTGGTGGATACGCGCAGCTTCACGAAACGCTTCTCGGTTTCAACCCAGAAACGGTGGTTCTGCAGATTCGGCAGAAAACGACGACGAGTGTGATTCATCGCGTGGGATACGTTGTTACCGGTGACCGGACGCTTTCCGGTAACCTGACAAACTCTGGACATACATGCCTCCGACCTGAGCACTGGTCTATCAATGCGAATTCGTTATTTAATGCGTCTCTGGTTGCTCCGGAGCCAACTCTGCTACCGGTTTGCGCCTTTAAACTGAGCGCAGCTCGCCAGATGCCGCCAGAAAGGGACGCTTTTATACCAGAACTGGCCAGCCAACGCAAAAAATTGTTGGGAATTTGGCCAGTTTTCCGGTGGCGACTCAACGGCGACTACATCAATCCTCTTTCAGCGAGCGATATTACCTCACCGTGGCCGATAACCATATGGTCAAGAACCCTGATATCCACCAACCCCAGTGCTTCTTTTAAGCGCCGGGTCAGAGAAATGTCGGCCTGGCTCGGTTCGGCTACCCCGGAAGGGTGGTTGTGGGCGAAAATAACGGCCGCAGCATTGTCCTCCAGGGCCTGGCGAACCACCTCCCGGGGGTAAACCGCGGCACCATCGATGGTGCCGCGGAACAGCTCGCGGTACTGAATAACCCGGTGTCTGTTGTCCAGAAACAGGCCGGCGAACACCTCGTGAGGGTAGGTGGCAAGGCGGCTGGTCAGAAATCGCCGGGTATCGGCCGGGGAGCGCAGAGGGTCGCCCTGGCGCAGCGGTTCGTCCATGACCCGCCTGGCCATTTCCATGGCAGCCTGCACCTGGGCGTATTTGGCTGTGCTCAGGCCTTTCACCTGACAGAACTGCCTGTGCGAGGCGGTCATCAGCCCGCGCAGGCCGGAAAACACGTCAATCAGGTGTCGAGCCATATCCATCACCGGCATGCCGGTGGTTCCGGTGCGTAAAAAGATGGCCAGGAGTTCGGCGTCAGACAGGGATTCGGCGCCATGGGCGAGCAGGCGCTCGCGGGGCCGTTCGTCGGTGGGCCACTTGGGGTCAGTCATGATGGGCTTCCTTGCGGAGGTTATTTCCCGATGCGTCCTGCACCGAGTTCTCAGAGTTACAAAGGGTACTCGAAAAAGTAACATTCGGTAAACGAACGGATGTGCCGGCGGGCTGCCTGTCGGCGCCGGGCGTGCTATCTTATAACCCTTTCATTTTACGGGATTACGGAGCCCTCATGGCCGCCAGACGAATACTGCTGGGAATCACCGGCGGCATTGCCGCCTATAAAAGCGCTGAGCTGGTCCGCTTGCTGAAGAAAGCCGGGCTGGAAGTACGTGTGGTCATGACCCGTGGCGCAGAAGCTTTTGTGACTCCGCTGACCTTCCAGGCTTTGAGTGGTGAACCCGTGCGGACCTCGTTGCTGGACCCGGAAGCGGAAGCCGGCATGGGGCACATTGAGCTGGCTAAATGGGCTGACCAGGTTGTCGTGGCGCCAGCGTCTGCAGATTTCCTGGCGCGTTTTGCCCAGGGTATGGCGGATGATCTGTTGACTACCGTGTGTTGCGCTACGGAAGCGCCGATTGCCGTGGCACCAGCGATGAATCAGGCCATGTGGAAAAACCACCGTACCCAGCGAAACGTGCGTCTGCTGTCAGACGATCCGCAGGTTACCGTTTGGGGGCCGGATCAGGGCGAGCAGGCCTGCGGTGATACTGGGCCCGGTCGGATGCTGGAGCCAGCAACCCTGGCTACGCTCCTTCTGACTGAGCAGGCACCGGCGGCCCCTGGCCCACTTGCAGGCAAGCGGCTGGTGATTACCGCCGGCCCGACCCGGGAGCCGATCGATCCCGTGCGTTATATCTCCAACCACAGTTCCGGCAAAATGGGGTATGCCATCGCCCGTGCGGCAGCGGCGGCCGGAGCCCGCGTGGTATTGATCAGCGGGCCGGTGAATCTCCCCGCGCCGGACGAGGTGGAAGTGCGCCAGGCGATAACGGCAGAGGATATGCTGAAGCAGTCGGAGACTGCGGTCAGTGAGGGGTGCGACATCTTTATCGCCACTGCGGCGGTGGCGGATTACCGGCCGGAATCCTGTGCTGGCGATAAAATCAAGAAAACCAGTGAGGCCATGAGCCTGGCGCTGGTTCGCAACCCGGATACCCTGGCCACGATCGCGGCCAGACCGGATGCACCATTTACCGTGGGGTTTGCCGCAGAAACAACAGACGTTGCCCGTTATGCCACGGATAAAATGCAACGTAAGAAGCTGAATATGATTGTCGCCAATGATGTGTCTGCTCCCGGGCTGGGTTTCAACAGTGATCGGAATGCCGTCACGGTGTTCTGGGCTGACGGGCAGGAGTCCATCGGGCCGGAGAGTAAGCAGGCCATTGCCAGTCGGTTGGTGACACTAATCGCAGAACAGAACAACAGGGTCAGAAAATAATGAGTCGAACTAAACTGCAGGTGAGAGTTCTGGATGACCGTATCGGTACCGCTATTCCCTTCCCCGAATACGCAACCGAGGGGTCCGCAGGGCTGGACCTTCGCGCTTGCCTCAAGCAACCGCTCACGGTGGCGCCAGGAGAAACGCATCTGATCCCCACCGGGTTGTCTGTGCACATCGCGGACCCTTCGCTCGCGGCCATGATTCTGCCCCGCAGCGGCCTGGGCCATAAGCACGGTATTGTTCTGGGAAATCTGGTGGGTTTGATTGACTCGGATTACCAGGGCGAACTGATGGTGTCGTGCTGGAATCGTGGCGAGACTGCGTTTACGGTCGATATCGGAGAGCGGATCGCACAGATGGTGCTGGTACCGGTAGTTCAGGCAGACTTTGAGGTGGTCTCAGAGTTTGACCAAAGTACCCGGGGTGAAGGTGGCTTTGGCTCTACAGGAAGCCAATGAGCCCGGAGCGGCCACGCTGGCGGCACGTTAGGTAGCAGGCGTCTATACTTTGCGGATAAGTGTTTGTCCGGAACAAAAAAATAACTGCGGGATGCGCTATGAAATTCGGTAAGAACAAGGCCAAAGATCCGACCGTGGAAGAAAAACCGGAGAAAAAGCCCGGGAAAAAGGAAAAGCGAACCGATGATTCGGCCGGGGCTGGTCTCAAAAAGCTCAGTGCTGTGGCGACCCAGCAGGCATTGATTGTTGTTCTGGCCGGTGTTGTAACCGCTGTCTTGTTGCATTTTCTGGTTGCGATACCAGCCACTGAAAGCGCCTACGACCGAGCCATAACGGTCGAGGCGGACAGTGCGCAGCAACGACTTAACCATTATCTTTCCGCCATGCAGGACCAGGTGCAGGCTGTAGCCGGTCAGCCGTTCGTGGCCGACACGATTGCCAGTCAGTCTGATCTTCGGGTGCTGTCTCAGCAGCTCCTGCAAGCAGTGAGCGGCGCGAGTGCGGTGTTTGTTTTCCCTCACCGTGAAATCCCCAGGACCGGTAACGGAGACACTCTGCTCGGGTTTGCTGGTCTGGAACTGGCCCGGCGTGCAGAGAATGGTCAGCCGCTGCTGCCCGATGCTTTCCCGAGAAACAACCAATGGTACCTGCAACTTGCAGCGTCGGTGCGCAGTCCTTCCAGCAACGCGGTCATTGGCAGTGTGCTTGCGGTTTTTGAGGCATCCCATGTGGCTCCACTGCTGAGTGTGGGTGACCGGAAGATGGGCGGCCGGTTGTCATTGGTTCAAACGGTGTCCGGCAGCGCTCGCACGGTGATCAGCGCGGGAAGCGGGAGCGGCCCCGAAGTGTCCCGGACGCTTGTTAACCCTGACTGGTCGGTGGTGTACCAGGCCGGATCGGCACCTGCTGCTTCCGTAAGCTCGGTGATGCTCGCGGCGCTGGTGGGCATTCCGGCGTTACTCGCCGCCGCGGTGGTCTGGATGCTGCTTGGTGGCGCCCAGCGTGGTATCCGTCAGGACGTGACCGCAATGATTCAGTGGGCTCACAAAGTGTTTGGCGGGGAGCGTATGAAGTTGCCCGCTTTCCAGTGGGATATGGTCGCCGCAACTGGAGAGGTGTTATACCGCTTGTCCCAGGCTGTTGAAAAACGGGTTGCCAAGGCCGGAGAGTCCGTCAAGCCAAAGGCGCCGCAGGGTGGTAACAAGAAAGTTGCGGCCGAAGAGGAACCGCTGTTCAAGGACAAGGACATGCCGGACATCGACATGCTCGATGGCGATGAGGATGTTCTGGGGTTTGGCAGCTCGGATACCCCGTTGTTTGACGAAGACATCCCTGAAGTCGAGGAGAGCCTGTTACCGCAAGTCGACGTTGCCGCGGAGATTTTCCGGGCCTATGACATCCGTGGCATCGTGGGCCAGACCCTTTCTGCCGGCGTGGTCGAGGTGATCGGCCGTGCGATCGGTTCGGAGGCCGCTGACCGCGGGGTGGCATCCCTTTGCATTGGCTACGATGGTCGTCATTCCAGCCCGGAGCTGGCGGACGCTCTCGCGCGTGGCGTCATGGCCACCGGTTGTAATGTGATTCATGTAGGGGCAGTGCCCACACCGGTGCTGTATTTTGCTACGCACCATCTGGACACCGGCTCCGGAGTGATGGTGACCGGTAGCCACAACCCGGCAAACTACAACGGCCTGAAGATCATGCTCGGTGGCGAAACCCTGTCGGAGGACGCCATCCAGAAACTGTACAAGCGCATCCAGACCGGGGATTTCAGCTCCGGCCAGGGCTCCCAGTCCAGTGAAGATGTTCGCCGCGCCTATCTTGACCGTATCGTTGGCGACATCGCCGTCGCGGCTCCCCTGAAAGTGGTGGTGGATGCCGGTAACGGGATTGCGGGAGAGCTGGCCCCCATTCTGGTCGAGGAGCTTGGGTGCGAAGTAACACCGCTGTACTGCGAGGTCGACGGCGACTTCCCCAACCACCATCCGGACCCGGGCAAGCCTGAGAATCTTCAGGATCTGATCGCCAAGGTTCAGGAGACCGGTGCCGATATTGGTCTGGCTTTTGATGGAGATGGTGATCGACTAGGCGTGGTCACCAACAGTGGCAAAATCATCTGGCCGGATCGTCTGCTGATGCTGTTTGCCCGGGACGTGGTGTCCCGCAACCCGGGCGCGGACGTTCTGTATGACGTGAAGTGCAGTCGCCGGCTGGCAGGAGTGATTTCCGAAGCCGGCGGCCGGCCGGTTATGTGGAAAAGCGGTCATTCCCTGATGAAGGCGAAAATGAAGGAAACCGGAGCCTTGCTGGCCGGCGAACTCAGCGGGCATATCTTCTTCGGCGAGCGCTGGTATGGCTTTGATGACGGTCTCTATACGGCGGCGCGCCTGTTGGAAATACTGGGTATTGAAGATCGCCATAGTGACGATGTATTTGCGGATTTCCCCGAAGACATCAGCACACCTGAGCTGAATGTCGAGGTGACTGAACGCGAGAAGTTCGCCATCATCGAGCGCCTCGGCCACCAGGGTGAGTTTGGAGACGGTAATATCAGCAGCATCGACGGAATCCGGGTAGATTATTCCGATGGCTGGGGCCTGTGCCGGGCCTCCAATACCACGCCGGTTCTGGTACTGCGATTTGAGGCAGAAACCGAAGAATCCCTGGAGCGGATCAAGTCTGTTTTCCGGGAACAATTACTGAAAGCTGCGCCGGACCTGGTTGCAGGTTTCTGACAACACTCATTTTCTGACAGTAAGGATTAACACATCACCATGGCTCTGGATCGTGAAACAGCAATGCAGGTGGCCTCGGTATTGAGCCGGGGCTTGCCTTATATTCAACGGTTTACGGGTAAGACTGTCGTGATCAAGTACGGCGGCAATGCCATGGAAAACGAAGAGCTCAAGAGCAGCTTCGCCCGTGACGTGGTGCTGATGAAACTGGTGGGCATCAATCCGATTGTGGTTCACGGTGGCGGCCCTCAGATTGGCGAGCTGCTTGCACGGCTGAATATCCAGTCCCGTTTTGTGAACGGCATGCGGGTGACCGATTCCGAAACCATGGACGTGGTGGAAATGGTGTTGGGTGGCCAGGTCAACAAGGAAATTGTGTCGCTGATCAATGCCCAGGGCGGCACGGCCATTGGCCTGACCGGTAAAGACGCCAACCTGATCCGCGCCCGCAAACTGGAAGTGGTTGATCGCTCACCAGAACTGGAACGCCCGGAAATCATTGATATCGGGCATGTGGGCGAAGTGGCCAGCGTGAATGTGGATGTGATTGACATGCTCACCCGCAGCAATGTGATTCCGGTTATCGCGCCGATCGGTGTGGGTCCGGACGGCGCCTCATACAATATCAATGCGGATCTGGTTGCCGGCAAGGTCGCCGAGGCCATGAAGGCCGAAAAGCTGATGCTGCTCACCAATGTGTCGGGCCTGAAGAGCAAGGAAGACAAAGTGCTGACGGGCCTCACTGCCCAGCAGGTCAACGATTTGATTGAAGATGGCACTATCCATGGCGGCATGCTGCCCAAGATCCGTTGCGCACTGAGTGCGGTGGAAAATGGCGTTCGCACCTCGCACATTATCGATGGCCGGGTTGCCCACGCCTGCTTGCTGGAAATCTTCACCGACGAAGGTGTCGGCACGCTGATTTCCCGTAACTGAAACGTCTGACCGGGAGCTGCCGGATGAAACGCCTGCTGTCATTTCTGATCATAGTGGCGCTTGTCGCCTTTGCCGGCTACAAGGGCGGTGTCTGGTGGCTGGCGGATCAGCGCCTGGCGGAAGCTCGCACGGGTCTATCGGAGTTTGGTGTACTGGAGCGGGGCAGTATCGGTTCGTCGCTGGATGGCCGGGTGCGGCTCAAGCAATCCCGGTGGCAGGACTTCAGGCTCACTCAGGCTCTGGAACTTGGGCTGGCGGAACTGGATGCCGGATCTCCGCTGGCTTTGCTGACCACCCTGGCCAACCCTGAGTCTTTGCCGGCCAGTTGGAGCCTGACCATCGAGCAGGCCAGCATGGCGCTGGAGCCCACCATGTTTCGCAACTGGTTGACGGAAGGTGCGGAGGAAGAGGCGGCCAGTGCGCCACTGGTGGCGCTCGCCTGCGCACCCGATCCCAGGCAGCAACTGGGCAGCGGTGATCTGACGCGAATGGGTATCGACGCCATTACTGGCGACCTGCTGCTGTCCCAGACCGGGGATGGACTTCGTATTGAATTGAATACGGCGGCAATTGGTAGCATGGAAATAGACTGGCCTGGTGCCCGTATACGGCTTTCCAGTACGGGCATCAGTCTGGAGAACAGCCCATCAGTTGCCAGCATCACTCTGCGTGATGCTGGCCTGATGCGCCGACTGTCGACCTACTGCTCCCGGGAAACCGGCCTCACATTGAACGAATGGGGCGTGGCTGCGGCTGTTGCGCTGGAGCGGGGTTTGGACGCCCGGGGCTACAAGGGAAGTGATCAGTTACTGGCGCTTTATCGCCAGTGGATCACCGAGGGCGGGGAGCTGGAGTTTACCGCGGATCCTCGCTCCGACACCCTGGGCATTCCGGTAAGATCAGGTTCAGAATCAGATGAAGCCTGGCAAGTATCCTATAACGGTGCGCAGGTGCCCGGCGTGTATCTGACTGAAGCCTTGCCAGTGGCCCAAAATGTTGCTCCGGAAGCTCTTGAACCGATCGTACCGCCGGAAGATCCTGATGTTGTGCAGTGGTATGTGGAGCCCGTTGACAGCGCCAACATATGGCTCGGCCGCAAGGTTCGGGTGACCCTCTCTAACGACAATCAGGTAGAGGGCAAGCTGGTCAGTGTCGGTGAGCGGGAGCTGGAAGTTTCCCGAACCGTCGCGGGTGGGGAAGTTGCGTACCCGATGCTCATTCGTGCCATTACCCAACTTGAAGTCTGGCGGCGGGGCCGGGCAGACTGACCTAACGGCCGGGAGGCTCCATGGTACAAGGCAGTGATACGACATCCCGGGTACCCGGTATACGGGACATGCTGGCCCGTCTGATTGCACTGCCATCGATCAGCAGTGCGTCGCCTGACTGGGACCATAGCAACGAAGCCGTGATTCGCGTGCTGGCAGAGTGGCTCGAAGCCCTGGGCTTTGCCATCGAAATCCTTGAAGTGCCTGGTATGCCGGGCAAGTACAATCTGATCGCGACTCTGGGTACTGGCTCTGGTGGATTGGTGCTGTCGGGCCATACCGATACCGTACCTTTTGACGACCAGCGCTGGCAGACTGACCCCTTTACCCTGACCGAGAAAGACGACCGCTGGTATGGGCTGGGTACCTGCGACATGAAAGGCTTTTTTCCTCTGGCGATCGAAGCGGCGAAAGCCTTCGTTGACCATCCGCTGCAACAGCCATTGATTATCCTGGCCACCGCCGACGAAGAAAGCTCCATGAACGGTGCCCGGGCTCTGGCCGAGGCGGGCAAGCCTAAAGCCCGGTATGCGGTGATCGGCGAGCCCACCAACCTGAAGCCGGTACGGATGCACAAAGGCATCATGATGGAGCGGCTCCGGTTTGAGGGGCAGTCAGGCCATTCTTCCAACCCGGGCCTGGGCCGTAATGCGCTGGAAGGCATGCACGAGGCGCTGGGTGAACTGCTCGCGTTGCGGAGCGAATGGCAGGAAAAGTACCGTAACCCCAATTTTAAAGTGCAGGTGCCGACACTGAACCTGGGCTGTATTCACGGCGGCGATAACCCCAATCGCATATGCGCGCAGTGCGAACTGCATTTCGATTTGCGCCCGCTGCCGGGTATGAACATGGAAACCCTGCGCCAGACCATTCTCAACCGGATGCAGCCACTGGCGCAGCGGCGGGAGCTCAAACTCACCTTCGAGCCCCTGTTTGATGGCGTGCCCCCCTTTGAAACCCCGGCAGATGCCGCGCTGGTCAAAGCCTGCGAGTCGCTCACCGGGCATACCGCCCACGCGGTGGCGTTTGCCACCGAAGCGCCCTGGCTGCAGAAACTGGGCCTGGAAACTCTGGTGATGGGCCCGGGCTCCATTGATCAGGCCCATCAGCCCGATGAGTACCTGGAGTTGGCGCAGTTGCAGCCGACCGTTGATATTCTTCGTGGCTTGATAAAACAGTTTTGTCTTTGATGAACCCGATGCCGGTGAAGGCAGGCACAACAGAACCGAAAGGGAGAACGGATTGAAATCAAACGAATGGCTGCATGGATTCCGCCACTCATCCCCTTACATCAACGCCCATCGCGGGCGAACGGTGGTTCTGACCATGCCGGGGGATGCCATAGAGCATCGGAACTTCATCAACATCATCCACGACATCGCGCTGCTCAGCAGCCTGGGTGTGCGGCTGGTGGTGGCTTTCGGTGGCCGGCCGCAGATTCAGTCCCGACTGGACGACGCTGGCCTGGAGTCTTCCTTTGCCCGCGGCCTGCGCATTACCCCGGATAACCACTTACCGCTGGTCATGGAAGCCATCGGCGGCTTGCGAGCCTACCTGGAAAGCCAGCTGTCCATGGGTCTGGTCAACTCGCCGATGCACAATGCCAGAATCCGGGTCAGCAGTGGCAACTACGTGACCGCCAAGCCTGTTGGCGTTCTGGATGGCACCGACTTCGGCTACACCGGCCGGGTGCGCCGGATAGATACCAGGGGCATTGAACAGTTGCTCGAACTGGGCCATATCGTGCTGCTCCCGCCCATGGGGTATTCACCGACCGGAGATGCCTTCAATCTTTCCTATGAAGATGTTGGCAGCCAGGTTGCTGCCGCCCTGCAGGCCGAAAAGCTCATTGTGTTCATTGACGATGAAGGCTTGCTGGACGAAGACGGCTCGTTGATCCGCGAGTTGTCGGCCCGTCAGGCGTCCGAGCGGCTGAATGACAACACCGTGACCGGTCACGATGCGGCCCTGCTCAAGGCCGCCTGTGACGCCTGCGTGAAGGGCGTGCGCCGTGCTCATATCATCAGCTATGCCGAAGACGGCGCGCTGTTGGAAGAGCTGTTCACCCGGGACGGCTCGGGCACGCTGGTCAGCGGAGATCATTATGAACAGATTCGCTCGGCGCGGGTTGAAGACATCGGCGGTATTCTGGAGTTGATCCAACCGCTGGAAGAGCAGGGCGTGCTGGTGCGTCGCTCGCGGGAGATGCTGGAAACCGAAATCGACCGCTTTGTGGTTGCCGAAAGGGATGGCACCATCGTTGGCTGTGCAGCCCTCTATTACTATCCCGAGGAGGGCGCCGGAGAGCTGTCCTGCTTTGCCGTGGACCCGTCCTACCGGCGGGCAGGCCGTGGCGACGACATTCTGGTGATGATCGAGAAACTGGCCCGTGGGCAGGGCATTCGCAAACTGTTTGTGTTGACCACCCAAACCGAACACTGGTTCCGGGAGCGGGGCTTCCAGCCCACGGCAGTGCAGGATTTGCCCGGCCCCAAACTGGCGTCCTATAACCCCCAGCGCAACTCAAAGGTGTTCGTCAAACCGCTGTGACAGGGCATCAAGCGCATGCTGGCGGCTGGTTTGTGGCTGCTCAGCCAGCTCGATGACACTTTCATAAAACCGGTTGAAGTCATGTCCGGATTCCCTCAGTAACTGTCTGAACGCAGGTACATGCTGGTTGTATTGCTGAAACAGCGCCAGGTTGGCGTTGTTCAACTGCACCGGCGCATGGCCAAAGGGCCCTGGCTCTGAATAGTGCTGCGACAGGGATTCATAGTTCCGGGCCAATTCGTCCAGCAGTTCGTGTTTGCGTTGCCGGAGCTGCTCTCGGGGCATCTGGTCCTTCTGCTGGTATAGTATTTTGAGCGCCTCGCTGGTGGCCTGAACCAGTTCATAGGTGCGGTTTCGGTGTTCCAGCCGTTGCAGAGCCCGTTCAAAACCTCCGGGCGCTTGCTGTTTTTCCAGCCACAACTTCAGTCCTTCGAGCTCGACAGCCGTGGCAAAACTTTCGTTGAACGCCGTGTCGCCGTTCAGGTACACCACCCGGTGTGCCAGTTCATGAAACATCAAGGCGACCATCCGGTCTTCCGGCAGGTTAGTGAAGCCGGTGTGCAGAGGGTCATCAAACCAGCCCAGGGTGGAATAGGCCGTAACCCCACCGATGAACGTGTCATAGCCCCGAGCCTGAAATTTACGCTGCTCCTTCCGAGCTGGCTTGAGGGAAAAGTAGCCCCGGTAGGCCTGACACCCCACGATCGGATAACACCATTGGTGTGGGGTCAGGGAAAACTCCGGTACGGCCACGAGACTGACCACCACCCAGGGCTGCTCAAGGGCGACAAAATTGGTAAACGCCCCGCCCACCGGAAGCTGAAGGGTTCTGCGGGCAAAGCTGCCAGCCGCCAGGGCGGTAGAGAGTGTGTGCTGCAACCGGGGTGGGGTGTCCGGCTGGCGAATAACGTCTTTGACGGGTTGGCTGCGCATCATCAGTGAGGCATGGCCACTGATCGCCTGGCTGTAGTAGCCTAAGGTCGAACAGCCCTGAAGACCCGTAAACAGTAGCAAAACAAGATAGATCTGACTAAGCTGTTTCATGAATCAGAATGTTATGGTGAAGTGTGAGCCCGGTCACTGAATATTGTGTGAACCCGGGTATGGCCACGGGGTTTCCCGCCAGCCACGCGAACTCATATCATAGCAGGTGGTGCGCACCACCTAATCAGGGACGTTCGCCGGGCTTCCGTTGCCCGGCAACAGAGCCGGCTTTGCAACTGGTCAAGATATTTCATGGATCCGAGAGAGCGTCGTAGTAGCCCCCGACAGCCGATTAAACTCGCTGCACAGATTGATGCCGGCAATGGTGAGTCGTGGCCGTGTCAGATTGCGGACTTTTGCGCCGAAGGCCTGTATATCCGGTATTCCGGTGACACCTCCGCCAAGCTTGACCGGGCCTTTTCAAACTCCACACCCAAAGAATTGGTGGTGCGTTTCCGGGGGCTGGAAAACAGCACTCGCTACGAACTCTATGTGAGCCCTTCGAGGCGTATTGATCGTGCCATGGGCGTCAGTTTCACCCGGCCCAATCCTGAGGCTGTGAACGCGCTTCTGCATATGTGCGGCGGTGCCGGCGACCAGGAACGCTCCTCGCTGCGCGCACCCAGTGAACGGGTGCAGTTTGTGCTGCACCAATGCGCCAAAACGGTCACCCGCTTTATCGAGCCCCTGATGGATGCGTGTTTCGTGCAGACCATTGATGAGCTCCGCAAGGCTGCCCAGAAAGCCTCCAGTGACCAGCTGGCCAACGAGTATATGGATGCCTCCGGTCAGATCCAGGGGCGCCAGAGGGTACTCTGGCACCACATGGCGCGAAGCCTGGAGTCGCCACTGAAACCGGAGCCAAAGGGCGCACCCGGTTCCATGTTGTCGGTGGTTGATAAAAACGAATTTGAAGACTGGCTGGCGATCAGGGTCATGGTGACCCGGGCCGACACCCTCTATCGCGGTGAGTTGCTGCAGCTCAAGTTGCGCCTGGATCAACTGAGCATCTCCAATCGAACCGGCCATCATAATCCCCTGGGCCCGGCTCTGGTTTGCGAATCGTTTCATCATGCCCTGATGCAGCTGAAGACCAGTCGCGAGGTCGAGAAAGTCTGCCTGAAAACCTTCGAACAGACGGTCATCCGTCAATTGGCTCCCTTGTATCGGGAGCTCAATAGGATTTTGATCCGTCACGGCGTTCTGCCGGATCTGGACTTGTCGAAGTACCTGAGCGAGCAGCCTGCTGACAAGCCCAAGCCACCGCTTTCATCCGCCACTAATGCCGCCGCGGTACCCAAGCCTTACCCCGCCGAGCAGCCAGCAGCGCCGGCCCCGAAGGCCGAAACCCGGCCACCGGAGCAGGCGCCGCGGTCACTGCGGTCGCGTATATCCGGTGAGTTCCGGGGCTATGCCCGGGATGCGCAAACCGCCTTCGCGACCGTGCGCAACCTGTTGTCGACGTTACAGGTCAACCGGCAGGCCCGGGAAGGAGTGGCGGCGGAGCCATTTGCGCCCAACGCCCGTCCACTTTCCGCCGGTGAGTTGCAACGGGAGCTTCAGGAGCTGCAACTGCGCGCAGCCGGGCCCGATGAGCCGGCTGTCCCGCTCAAGGAGCGGGTGGTTGCGAAAGTCAAAGAAAGTGCCGGTGATGCTCGCCTCAACGAGGATCAGCAAGGCGCACTGGATGTCGTCGACCGGTTCTTTCGCAGCGTTATCGAAAGCCCGAAACTCAGTAGCTATGCCCAGGACCGGATGCGCCAGCTGGAGGTGCCGGTACTGAAAGTGGTGATGCGTGATCCTGCGTTCTTTGAAGATCAGGCCAGTCCTGTGCGGGGTGTGATGAACCGGCTGGCACAGCTCGGGGTCAAGGGTGGCCGGCTGAATCCGGTGGTTCAGCGCCGGGTGGACGAGTTGGTGCAGCGCATTGCCACCGAGTTTGAGCAGGACACCGGCGTGTTCGAACAGACCCTGGGCGAGCTGGATACCCTGATCGAACGTCAGAATCTGGTGTACCGGCGCAATGTGGAGCGGGTGACGGCGGCCGCAGAAGGTGCCCAGAAGGTGTCTGAGTCGAAGGCCGCGGTTGCTGAAGCACTGGACAACAAGTTTTCCGGGCGCAAGGTGCCGAAAGCTCTGGTGAGCCTGCTGGATGGCGGCTGGCGTGACTTGCTGTCTCTGACCTGGATTCGACAAGGGCCCGACAGCCAGCTGTGGCAGGACTATCTGGCCGTGCTCGATTCCCTGCTGGCGTTTTCTGACGACCCCGACAGCAGTATTAATCTGCCTGAGTTGCTGAGACTGATCCAGGACGGTCTGGCCTCGATTTCCAGTAATCACATGCCTTCATCACAGATACGCGATGAACTGAAGCAATTCCTGGTTCGGCGTTCGGATGCCCCTGCCGAGTTGGTGGAAATACCCCGGCGCGTGCCGGTGAAACCGGACAAACAGGTCGCCGACGAGCGCGAGCAACGCAGCCTGCAACGCTGGATTAACCGGGCTCAGCAAATGCGCACCGGAGACTGGCTGAAGGATCAAAGCCGGCCCGCTGAGCCGCAATACATTCGCCTGGTGTGGATTGCCCGTGGTTTTTCCCGATTTGTGTTCGTGAACCATCAGGGTATGCGGGTGGTGGAGCTGGAGCTGGAGGCTCTGGCCCGTCAGATGCGGGAGGGCATTATCATCCCGGACAGCCAATATGAGCGGCCGCTGGTGGACGAAAGTATCGACCGGATGGTGCGCAATGTGTATGACCAGTTATCCTGGGTTTCGACGCACGATGACCTGACCCACCTGCTTAATCGCCGGGAATTTGAGCGGATGCTG
>Ga0079223_10001315_pt1 | contig 14637 bp, 10 predicted proteins | sample Stecom2011_FD_75072 | JGI IMG/M metagenome (GOLD analysis project Ga0079223, IMG submission 75072) | Agricultural soil microbial communities from Utah to study Nitrogen management - Steer compost 2011 | ecosystem: Environmental > Terrestrial > Soil > Agricultural land | place: USA: Utah... | reverse complement strand
TATCGGCACGGAATCCGGCACTTTGAGTTAGATCTGGTGCTCTCGAGGGACGGCAAGCCTGTTATTGTGCACGACCTCACCGTAGATCGCACGACAGACCAAAAAGGCTATGTCAGAGACTATACCGCCGAGCAGCTTGCCAGTATGGACGCCCGCAATAACACCAGCACCTGGCCAAGTAAAACCGGCATCCCGATGCTGGCTGATCTGCTGGAGCGATACGGCGATATTCAACACCTGCAGCTTGAGGTGAAGAAAGATAACCGGCGCCGTTTAAATATATTGGGTAACCGGCTAGCCGAAATTATTCAGCACAGGAACCTTTATCAAACGGTGGTTATAACGTCCGCCGACACCTGGTTTCTTAAGGAAATGCGGCGCAGAAACAAGAATATCCACCTTGGTCTGGTTGCAGAGCATAAATACCCACAACCTCTGGGTACGGCTTCACGCCTTGGTTGTGAGTACCTCTGTATAAACTGGAAGTTGTGTACCGCAGACATGGTCGAGCAGGCGCACCGCAAGGGCATGCATGTTTCAGCCTGGACGGTTAACCGCATTTACGATATGTTGCGGCTGGAAGAAATGGGGGTAAACAGCATAATTACCGATTACCCCACCAGTACCCGCATCTACTTCGACAACAGAGCCAACGCCATGCCTCAGTTGACGGCCACCCGGGAAGACTCGTTACCGGATAGCAGCAACATGCTCCCAGGCACCGGTTAAACCGGATTAAAAAATCCGGTTTAACCCGTTCAGCGCAGCCACCCGATAGGCTTCTGCCATTGTTGGGTAATTGAATGTGGTGTTGATGAAGTAGTTCAGAGAGTTGGCCTCGCCTTCCTGATTCATGATGGCCTGCCCAATGTGAACGATTTCCGCGGCCTGGTCACCAAAGCAGTGAATTCCCAGAATTTCCCGGCTCTCCCGGTGGAACAGGATTTTCAGCATACCCACCGCTTCGCCGGTAATTTGAGCTCGTGCCAAGTCCTTGAAAAACGCCCGACCAACTTCGTACGGCACTTTCGCCTCAGTCAATTCCCGCTCAGTGCCGCCCACAGAGCTGATTTCCGGAATCGTATAGATACCTGTTGGTACGTCCGTAATATAACGGAAGTACTCGTCGTTAACGATATCAGACGATGCTGACCGCCCCTGATCATAAGCGGCACTGGCCAGGCTCGGCCAGCCGATGACATCGCCCGCAGCATAAATATGTTCAACTTCGGTACGATAATGGTTGTCTACGGATAACTGGCCACGGCTGTTTGGGGTAAGGCCCACATTTTCCAGCCCCAGATTGTCGGTATTCCCGGTGCGGCCGTTACACCACAAAAACGCATCTGCACGGATTTTCTTGCCCGATTTCAGGGTAGCGACCACGCCGTGATCGTCGCCATCTATTGATTCATACTGCTCATTATGGCGAACCAGCACACCGTTATTGCGCAGGTGATAGCTTAACGCATCTGAAATTTCATCATCCAGAAACGATAGCAAGCGGCTGCCAGGGTTGATCAGATCTACCCTCACACCTAATCCGGAAAAAATGGACGCATACTCAGAGCCAATAACACCGGCACCGTAAATGATGAGTGTTCGTGGTGTATGCGATAAATTCAGAATGGTATCTGAGTTGTAAATCCGGTGATGGCGAAAATCCACATCGGGCGGCAGATAAGGGCGTGAGCCTGTAGCAATAACCGCCTGTTTAAAATGCAGGATGTCGTTCGATTTTCCGCCCCGTACCTCAAGCCGGTTAGCATCGATGAATGAAGCACGGCCATTAATGAGATCGACGCGATTACGAGAATAGAACTGGGTTCTTAGCTTAACCTGTTTGCCGATCACCTTTTGGGCGTTTTGCAACACCCGCGGGAACGAAAACCAGCGTGGTTCACCGATGTCACGGAACATCTGATTGGTGTTAAATGTAATAATCTGCTTAACCGAATGGCGCAGTGCCTTGGAGGGAATAGTGCCCCAATGAATGCAGTTGCCCCCAACGGTAGGTTTGTCTTCAATGATTGCGACACGCTTACCGTGCTTTGTCGCGTTCATTGCCGAACCTTCACCAGCCGGGCCGGCGCCGATAACGACAACGTCGTAATGATGCTCCGCCATAGGCGCAGTAACTCCTTATCTACGTCATAGGGATATTGTAATTATCGTGTTCGTGCTATTAGCACTAGCGAGGCGCGCCTGCATCGTAAAACTGACTTTGGGAATCTGAGCTACCACTCACCCGCCGCTGGCTTTCCTCTTCGCATTTTTGGGTATCACCACCGCAAATGTCGCACGCAGTTCCCATACCCAGAGCGCCCATACCACCACAGGTGCCACTAATTGGCTTACGTCCGAAAATAATACCAATGCACATGCCTGTCATCAGCACTAGTACAATAAACAGAACCAGAAGAAAAGTACTCATAATGCCCCCGTTTTACTGAATTACGTAAGACGAAAACGCTGGCGTTTGATGCTCCTCAAAACCATTTTCCGTCCGCACAATGAAATAAACCGCAATGTTCTCCCTGGTCGCAAGTTCTTTTGCCTGGCTGAACCCCATAACATTGAAGCCGGTTGCCAGTGCATCTGCTGTCATACAGTCTTCAGCAATAACCGTTACTGAGGCCAGGTTATGCGCAATCGGTTTTCCGGTTACCGGGTCTATTGTATGGGAAAAACGATGGCCTTCCGATTCGTAATAGTTCCGATAGTCTCCGGACGTTGCCATTGCCCGATTGTCTAACGCGATAATCCGGCTTACCTGTCGCGATTCGGATACGGGCTGTTCAATAGCCAGGCGCCAGACTTCACCATTGGGCTTCCTGCCTCGTGAGCGCACTTCGCCTCCAATCTCTACAAGGTATGCACCCACACCCTGTTTGTCGAGATACCGGGCAACAACATCTACGCCATAACCCTTGGCGATACCCGACAAATCAATGTATTGGGGCACATCACTGCGAATAGCGGGCGGATCAGCCCGTAACACAAGGTGTTCATGGTCTATGCGGGCCAATACCTGTGCAAGCACCTCATCTGAGGGAACATGTTCTGGACGGGCGTCCGGGCCAAAGCCCCAAAGATTAACTGCCGGGCCAACGGTGACATCAAATGCACCATTGGTGAGGCGTGAAACTTCTTCCGACTTCCTGAGCACTTCATACAGAGGCTCAGAGAGTGGCGTCCACTCAGACTGATCCGGCTTCGAATTCAGTTGCGACAGTTCGGAATCTTTACGCCAGGTAGACATTGAAGCATCTACGTCATCAAGCTCAGACTGGATACCCGCCGCCAGTTCTTCCAAGCGGGACGAATCTTCATTCAGCACAACGTCTATATGGTAGCTTGTGCCGAATACGGAGCCGGATATTTCCCAGATCTTCTCTTCTGGCTGAAACGAGCAACCCGCCAGGGCAGCAGTAGCCAGCACAATAACTGCGCCGGCCAGTACCGCCCTGACGGGCTGTAGCATGCAGGATGTCATGTAAGTTAATTAACCCCCAAAGTCATCCAGCATAATATTCTCATCCTCAACACCCAGATCTTTGAGCATCTTGATAACCGATGCGTTCATGATCGGAGGCCCACACATGTAGTACTCACAGTCTTCCGGTGATGGATGATCCTTCAGATAGTTCTCATACAGAACGTTATGAATGAACCCTGTAGGTCCGTCCCAGTTATCGTCTGGCTGCGCATCTGAAAGGGCAACGTGCCACTCGAAATTATCGTTCTGCTCCTGCAGCATATCGAAATCTTCTACATAGAACATTTCACGCACACTGCGGGCACCGTACCAGAAGCTGATTTTCCGCTTGGAATTCAGGCGCTTCAACTGATCGAAGATGTGCGAGCGCATAGGTGCCATTCCAGCACCACCGCCGACAAATATCATTTCGGCATCGGTCTTCTTGGCAAAGAACTCGCCAAACGGCCCCATAACCGTAACCTTGTCGCCCGGCTTCATGTTGAAGACATAAGTAGACATGATTCCTGGTGGATGGTCTGTACCCGGAGGCGGTGTGGCAATACGGATATTAAACTTGAGGATGCCTTTCTCTTCGGGATAGTTCGCCATGGAGTAGGCTCGAACAGTCTCCTCTTTATTAATTCCGCGATAGCGCCATATATCGTGCTTATCCCAGTCTCCGTGAAACTTCTCTTCAATATCGAAAGATTTAAACTCGATATCGTATTCCGGGCACTCAAGCTGCACATAGCCACCAGCCCGGAATGCAACTTCCTCGCCTTCAGGCAATTTCAGAACCAGCTCTTTGATAAATGTAGCGACGTTGTGATTGGACACAACCTCACACTCCCACTTCTTAACACCGAAGAACTCTTCCGGAACGATAACCTTCATGTCCTGCTTAACAGGGACCTGACAAGACAACCGCCAGCCTTCTTTTTCTTCCCGATTGGTGAAGTGGGTCTTTTCTGTGGGAACCATGGCCCCACCACCCTCAAGAACGATACACCGACACTGGGCACAGGTACCGCCACCACCACATGCGGATGACAGGAATATGCCATTGCTGGCCAACGTACCCAGTAACTTGCCACCCGCTGCTGTTTTCAGGGTGTGTTCGGGGTCATCATTAATTTCAATTGTCACATCACCGGTGCTTACCAGTCTTGAGCGGGCCGCGAGAATAATCGCTACCAGCACCAAAACTATAATGGTGAACATGACTACGCCGAGAATAATATCATTCATGGTCTCGCCTTTTCGTTAAACCGAATCACCAGGTGAATTACAGGGAGATGCCGGAGAAGGACATGAATCCCAGGGACATCAGACCAACGGTCATAAAGGTGATCCCCAAGCCACGCAATCCTTCCGGAACATCACTGTATTTAAGCTTGTCGCGAATGCCTGCAAGAGCAATTATCGCCAGTGCCCAGCCAACGCCAGCACCAAAGCCGTACACCACACTCTCACCAAAGTTGTAATCTCGTTCTACCATGAACAGAGCAGAACCCATGATTGCGCAGTTAACGGTAATCAATGGGAGAAATACGCCCAGCGCGGAATAGAGTGCAGGGATGTATTTATCCAGCACCATTTCCATAATCTGAACAATTGCTGCAATAACACCAATGTAGGTAATCAGGCCCAGGAAGCTCAGGTCAGTGTCCGGCAGCCCTGCCCAGCTAAGTGCGCCATCACGGAGCACATAGTTGTAGATCAGGTTATTCGCCGGCACGGTAAGTGTCAGTACCACAACAACTGCAATGCCCAACCCGAGAGCGGCCTCCATCTTCTTGGAGATGGCGATAAACGTACACATCCCCAAGAAGAACGCGAGTGCCATGTTTTCAATGAAAACGGCCTTAACAAAAAGGCTGATATAGTGCTCCATCAAAAGGCCTCCTTGATTCTGTGGCGGGACATTTTGTAATCAGGCTCTTCCACCTGCTCTGGCCGCCATGCACGCAAGCCCCAGATGGTCAGTCCGATAATAAAGAACGCACTTGGTGGCAGCAAAAGCAAACCGTTTGTCTGATACCAGCCACCCTCACTGATCGGGCTGAGCAAGGTGTACCCGAATAGCGATCCAGAGCCAAACAGCTCGCGCCAAAAGGCAACAAACATCAGCATAACCGAGTAGCCCAGGCCGTTACCGATACCGTCCAGGAAACTGAGCCAAGGGCCGTTCTGCATGGCAAAGCCTTCAGCGCGCCCCATAACAATACAGTTGGTGATGATCAGGCCAACGAATACCGACAGCTGTTTGCTGATTTCATAGGCGTACGCTTTTAGCAACTGGTCTACAACGATAACCAGCGAAGCAATAATGGTCATCTGGGCGATAATGCGGATACTTCCAGGAATCTGGGCGCGCACAAGCGACACTGCCAGGTTCGAGAAGGCGGTTACGGCAATCACCGAGATGCACATAACAATACTGACACTCATGCTGCCAGTTACTGCCAGTGCGGAGCATATACCCAGAATCTGCAATGCGATCGGGTTATTACTGAAAATTGGTTCAAGAAGAACCTTTTTGGCTGATAACTCGGCCATAATTAAACCTCCCCTTCACGCAGTTTTTCCAGGTACGGAGCAAAGCCACGCTTACCTAGCCAGTAGTCCACCAGATTCTCAACGCCGCGACTGGTCAGTGTTGCCCCGGACAGGGCATCAACCTTATGCTCCTGGTCTTTTGTGCCGGCGGTTACTCCGCCTTTTACCAGCTTGATCTGCGGAACTGTTTTATCCTCGTCGTATACGACTTTGCCCCGCCACTCGGATTTCCACCGGGGATTGTCTACTTCACCCCCCAGCCCTGGCGTTTCAGCATGCTGGTAAAACCCTAACCCCTGAATGGTGTTGGCGTCGCCTTCCAAGCATACAAAACCATACAGCGTAGACCAGAGTCCATAACCACTAATTGGTAGTACGACCTTCTCAAGCTCGTCGCCATTACGCAATACAAACACCCTTGCGATATCCGGGCGGCGCTTGATGCCGGCTATATCTTCAACTGCCGGTATCTTTGTAGACAGATCCGGATTGAAGGCAGCCTTGTACATGTCGTACTTCATGGGGTCTGTAACCCCGACAGCAGAAGGCTCAACGTACTCACCCGTATCAAGATTGACCAGACGCACCTCAAATTGAGAAAACACTTTCTCAACCTGATCTGCACTTGCGCCGGCTGGCAACATGTCAGCCGCTGCCAGGATATTGGTTTTCATGTTGAGCGTTTGATTCTTTTCTTGCGCCGGTTTCAGCATAACCGCTGCAACAGACACGATAACGGAGAAGAACACACTCAATATGAGCGCAACAAACAGTGTTCTGGAGACCGTTTCCTTACCTTTAGCCACGAGCAAGTCTCCTTTTAACATTCGCCTGAACCACAAAGTGGTCGATCAGCGGGGCGAAAAGATTGGCAAACAGAATAGCCAGCATAATGCCCTCCGGAAATGCCGGGTTAACAACACGGATCAATACCGTCATCACCCCGACCAATATGCCGAACCACCAGCGCCCGGTATCTGTCATGGATGCTGATACCGGATCAGTGGCCATGAACATCATCCCGAATGCAAAGCCACCCATAACCAGATGCCAATAGGCTGGTACTGCAAACATTAGATTGGTTTCAGAGCCAACCAGATTGAACATCAATGAGGTTGCGATCATGCCGATCAGCACACCACCCACAATGCGGTAAGAGGCTATTTTCATCATCAGCAGAACAAGACCGCTGGCCAACACCACCAGAGTAGAGGTTTCGCCGACTGAGCCCTGAACAGTGCCGATAAACGCACTCATCCAGCCGATATGCTGGTTAAGGGCATCGACGCCACCACTGGCAGCCCAGCTCAGCGCTGTCGCCCCGCTAAACCCATCAACTGCTGTCCAGATAGCGTCGCCGGAAATCTGCGCCGGGTAAGCAAAGTACAAAAAGGCTCGTGCGGTCAGGGCCGGGTTCAGGAAGTTCTTGCCGGTTCCGCCAAAGATTTCCTTACCAATTACCACACCAAAACTGATACCCAGAGCCACCTGCCAAAGCGGAATGGTTGGCGGACAAATCAGAGCGAACAGTATAGAGGTAACAAAGAAGCCCTCGTTTACCTCGTGCTTGCGCACCGTGGCGAACAGAACTTCCCAAAAACCGCCAACCACAAAGGTGACAAAGTAAATGGGCACAAAATACGACATGCCGTAGATGAGGTTATCCCAGATTCCGGCACCCGCACCTGTCACTGCGAAGGCTTGAATAAACGCTGTACGCAGGCCCCCGTCGCCAACGAGTGCATCGGGAGTTACCGCCAGATAACTGTTGGCCTGGAAGCCGATATTCCACATACCGAAAAACATTCCGGGGAATGCACACAGCCAAACGGTAATCATAATACGCTTCAGATCGATGCCATCGCGCACATGAGAGGTCGTGGATGTTACGGAGCCAGGAGTGTAGAAAATAGTATCGACAGCTTCGTAAAGTGCATACCAGCGCTCGTACTTACCGCCTTTTTCAAAATGATGCTCGATTCCATCGAGAAACTGCCTGATAGCTGCCATATTAGCCTTCGACCTCGATTCGGGTCAGATTCTCACGGAGAATCGGACCATATTCATATTTACCCGGGCACACGAAGGTGCACAAAGCCAGATCTTCTTCGTCCAGCTCCAGAGCACCAAGCTTCTGTGCCATTTCGGTATCACCAACAATCAGCGAGCGAAGCAGCTGTGTGGGCAGGATATCCAGTGGCATAACCTGTTCATAGCTGCCGATTGGCACCATAGCCCGCTCACTACCGTTGGTAGTGGTGGTGAAGTTGAACAACTTGCTGCCAGACAGCTTGGACAAGTAGATATTCATGACCGAGAATTTGTTGGTGCCGGGAGAGAGGTAACCCATAAAGTAACGGTGGGTGCCTTCTTCCAGCAGTGACACCTGGTTAGCAAACCGTCCGAGATAAGCACAGACGCCACTCGCCCGACGGCCACCGAACACTGAGCCGGATATCATTCGAACATCGCAATCTGAGGCAACCTCATCTTTCAGGAGCTCTGGAAGACATGCCCCCTGCCGGGTACGGATTAAGCGAGGTTTTAATGCTTTGGGTCCGCCAATCGCAATAATGCGCTCAACGGGCAACTCACCGGTTTCAAACAGCAGGGCGATGTCTATAACGTCCTGATAATTGATGGTCCAGACAGTTTTGCTTGCGGATACCGGGTCCAGATAGTGAATGTGAGTGCCCACATTACCCGCCGGATGCACACCATCAAACTGTTGAACTTCAATGCGGTCCGATTTGGGAACGCTTACGCCAGAACCGGGTTTACCGGTAACAAACACCTTGCCCGTTGTAAGTTTGGAAATAAGAGTAAGGCCTTTCTCAAACGCCTTACTGTTTTTGCCAATAATAACAACAGGGTCCGCCGCAAGCGGATTGGTGTCCATAACAGAAACAAAAATGGAGTTGGGTGTGGTGTCTATCGCGGGTACTTTGCTGTATGGGCGTGTTCTGAAGGCAGTCCATAAACCGGACTCCAGCAGGTTGTCCACCACTTGCTGGCGCTCCAGGCCGGCAAGATCGGCGTCGGTATAGCGGGCAAACGTTTCAGCATCATCGCCATCAATCTCGATAACGACGGATTGAAATATTCGGCGATCACCCCGGTTAATCTCTTTCACCACGCCGGCAGCGGGTGAGGTATAACGAACGCCTTCAACCTTCTTATCCGTGAACAGCAGCGTGCCGCGCTTGACACGGTCCCCTTCTTTTACAGCCATCGTCGGCTTCATGCCGTTATAGTCAAAACCAATTAACGCCACATGGCGAACGGGTTTGCCATCCGTAATGGTCTGTTCAGGAGCGCCGCTGATGGGAAGATCCAGGCCTTTCTTAATTTTAATCATCAGCCCCATCCAATCATCAGGAACAATTCTATGGATTTTAATGCCCGGTTCTTGTTATCAGAGCTCTTTCTGGTTGGTGCCGGATTGGTCTCCAAATAGCGAAAACCGAATGCGTTTTGAACGTATTCAGTTTCCCAGCGCAGGAAAGAAAAAAACAAGTAGTCAGACATACCCAAAATAGCGCCAATTATAGAGATTAAGGGAACCTATTTCCACCGGAAAGCGGAATAGGTTTGTGCCAAAACGTAACTCTTCTGGGCTTTGAGGCCCATAAACAAAACCCCCGACAACTCATGTTGTCGAGGGTTTCAAGGGAAATACAGCGGCCCCGGTCAGGCTAGAGAATGACCACTATGAGGGCATATACCTATCAGTTCCGGATACGCTCGGGGAAGATCGGATGAGCAACGCCGGCCATCTGATTAACAACCCGAATCACCTGAGCGCTGTAGCCGAACTCGTTGTCGTACCATACGTAGAGAATCAGGCGCTTGCCGTTGGCAATGGTGGCCTGGGCATCGACGATACCAGCATGCCGTGAGCCTACAAAATCGGTTGACACCACTTCTGGCGAGTTCACAAAGTCGATCTGCTTTTGCAACTCTGAGTGCAGTGCCATATCTCGCAGATAGTCATTTACACCCTGAACATCGACCTCTTTTTTCAGATTGAGGTTCAGAATTGCCATGGATACGTTTGGCGTAGGAACCCGGATTGCATTACCCGTTAACTTACCAGCCAATTCCGGCAATGCTTTAGCTACTGCCTTGGCGGCACCTGTCTCGGTAATTACCATGTTCAGAGCTGCACTCCGGCCACGGCGACTACCCTTGTGGTAGTTATCAATCAGATTCTGGTCGTTCGTGTAGGAGTGAACTGTCTCTACGTGACCGTTTTCAATACCGTACTCATCATCGATCGCTTTAAGTACCGGAGTAATGGCGTTTGTGGTGCAGGAGGCCGCTGACAGGATTTTGTCGTCGTCAGTAATCCAGTCGTTATTGATTCCGTAGACGATATTCTTGATATTGCCTTTTCCAGGCGCGGTCAGAATCACCCGGCTTACGCCTTTCGCTTTGAGGTGCAGGCCGAGACCTTCCTCATCGCGCCACATACCCGTGTTGTCGATTACGATTGCGTTGCTGATGCCGTACTGGGTGTAATCAACCTTGTCCGGGCCATCCGAGTAGATCACCTTGATAAAATTCCCGTTGGCAATCAACGCAGACTGTTCCTTGTCTACCATGATCGTGCCATCGAAAGGTCCGTGCACTGAGTCGCGACGCAGCAGGCTGGCGCGCTTTTCAATATCGCACTTGGCACCGCCATCGCGTACGACAATTGCGCGCAGGCGCAGGTTCGCACCGCCACCCGCTTTCTCAATCAGAATACGGGCAAGCAAACGTCCGATCCGGCCAAAGCCGTAGAGCACCACATCCTTTGTGTCGTTATTGCCATTTTCAGCAGATTGGGCGCCGTGCTGTCCCACAATCGGGCCCAGCTCTCGCTTGAGAAACTCAACAAGATCGCCGCCTTCTGTTGCAAACTTCACCGCCAGCTTGCCGATATCAACGTGAGCCCGGCCAAGCTCCAGCCCGTCCATTGCCTGAAGTATTGCCAGGGTGTCGGATACAGACAGCTCCTTATACTCCACTTGGCGAACGAACCGATGAGCGCGGATAATGTCGATCACAGACTGATTAATAATGGCGCGACCGTAAACCGACGTAACAATGTTATTTTTACGGTAAAGACGCCCTATCAGTGGAATCATGGCTTCCGCAGTGGATTCTTTTTCCGTCCAGTTAGACAGGTGCTGATTAATCTGTTCGTGACTCACGGTTGGAACCTCTGTGTAGCGCTGGGGGTAATTTTGGTGGCACATTATCTAACTTATAAAGCGTAACGGCAAATACGAACAGTCCCTACCCCCATGACACTACACTCAACGGACGTTAGAATACGCACCTCATTGTCTCCGGGTCATTTATTGCAGGAGAATATAACTGCCCATGAACCAAGGTGTATCCGTTTCCATGTCGCTTCAGCCGCTGATTGCACCAGAGTTTCCTGAAAAGGCAGCAGACCATCGTACATGGGGCCAGTTACACGGTAGCAGCGATGCTCTGGCTATCTGTGAGAGTGCCCGTGCCCATAAGGGATTGACCCTTGTAATCACTCGCAACACAGCAGACGCCAACCGCCTGGAGCAGGCGATGCGGTTTTTTCTGGGCCTGCCAGTTAACGATCAGGAACCGGCGATAACGGCAGACGGCCTTGAATTATTATCGTTGCCTGATTTGGAAACCCTGCCTTACGATCTGTTTTCGCCCCATCAGGACATCACCTCGCGGCGCATTCGCACCCTGCATCGATTGCCTGCAACAACTCATGGCGTTTTAGTTGTACCGGCAAGAACACTGATGCACCGGCTGCCACCGGTTAATTATTTGCAAGGAAATACGCTTCTGCTGGAAGTGGGCCAATCGCTGGATATTCACACCTGGCGCATGCAGCTTGAAGCCGCTGGTTACCGCCATGCTGATAACGTGTACGAACACGGCGAATATGCGGTGCGCGGAGCAATTCTCGATATCTTCCCGATGGGGTCAAGCCACCCCTACCGGATTGACCTTTTTGATAATGAAGTTGAAACACTGCGCACCTTCGTTCCCGAGACCCAGCGCTCACTCGAGCGTATTGACCGAATTGAATTATTACCGGCTTACGAATTCCCCTGGCACAAAGAGGCACGCTCCGGCTTCCAGAATCGCTGGTTTGAGCACTTTCCACGCGCCAATAAAGACGCCCCGGTTTATCAGGATGTAGCAAACGGCATTACCCCCCCAGGCATTGAGTACTATCTGCCTCTGTTCTTTGAAGAAACAGCCACGCTGTTTGACTATCTGCCTGAAACAACAAACGTTTTTACCGCAGAGGGTCTGAATGAATCGGTCAGCCTGTTTGATGCCGACGCCCGCGCCCGACATGAAGATCGTCGCCACGATTTGTTGCGCCCTATTTTGCCGCCTGCAGAGTTATTCTTGCTGCAGGATGAGCTGTTCAGGCACCTGAAAGCGTTTCCCAGAGTAACCATTACCAGTAAAACCGCTACCGGCGCCGGCACAGCGAATTGCCCAACCGAGAGCCTTCCGGATTTGTCCATGAATGGTCGCGCAGCAGAGCCTATCGGGCGACTGACGCGTTTTGTAAAGGACTTTAGCGGGCGCATCCTGATTTGTGCAGAATCTTCAGGCCGGCGAGAAGCTCTGATTGAGAACCTTGGCGACCACAAGCTCAACCCGCAAACTCTGGATTCCTGGCAGTCCTTTCTTAACGATGACCAGTGCAGGCTCGGCATTACCGTTGCTCCGCTGGAGTATGGGCTGGTACTTACAAATCAGAATCTGGCGTTGATTACCGAGACTGCGCTTTTTGGCGAGCGGGTATTACAGCGCCGGCGCAGGGAAAAGCCCACACAGGAAAGCGATGCCGGTTATCGGGATTTGGCGGAACTTCGTATTGGCTCACCGGTGGTGCATATTGACCATGGTGTCGGCCGTTATCTGGGGCTGGAAACGATCAGCGTAGACAATGAACCCAACGAATTTTTAATGCTTGAGTACGCCGGCGGCTCAAAACTTTATGTTCCGGTTTCCAGCCTGCATTTGATTGCCCGTTATGCGGGCAGCGATGCCGAACACGCACCGCTGCACAAGCTGGGTACCGAACGCTGGAGTAATGCCAAGCAAAAAGCGCTTGAGAAAATCCGGGATACTGCCGCGGAACTTCTCGATATTTATGCCCGCCGAGAGGCCCGGAAGGGCTTTAGCTTTGAAAACCCCAAAGAAGCTTATCGGGCTTTTGCGGCCAGCTTCCCCTTTGAGGAAACCCCGGATCAGGAAGTTGCTATTTTGTCGGTTATCGAAGATATGACCAGCGAACGGCCAATGGACCGACTGATTTGTGGCGATGTTGGCTTCGGCAAAACCGAAGTGGCCATGCGGGCCGCTTTTATGGCCACTCATTCCGGCAAGCAGGTGGCGGTACTGGTACCCACAACACTTCTGGCCCAGCAACATTACGATTCTTTCCGCGACCGCTTCTCTGGCACCGCCGTTACTGTTGAACTGCTCAGCCGTTTTCGTAGCACCAGCCAGATCAATAAAACAATGGAGGCCATTGAGAATGGCAGGGCCGACATAGTAATTGGTACTCACAAACTGCTGCAGGGCGATATTAAGTTCAAAGATCTTGGCCTTGTTATTATTGATGAAGAGCATCGCTTTGGCGTGCAGCAAAAGGAAAAGCTGAAAGCCCTTCGTGCTGAAGTCGATATGCTTACACTCACGGCAACCCCAATCCCACGAACTCTGAACATGGCTATGGGCCATCTGCGGGACTTGTCCATAATCGCCACCCCACCCGCTCGCCGGCTATCCGTAAAAACCTTTGTACGGCAGCGCGATGACGCCTTGATAAAAGAGGCTGTTCTTCGTGAAATTCTTCGTGGTGGCCAAGTGTATTTTTTGCATAACGACGTAGCCAGTATTGAAAAAATCGCCGAAGATCTTCGCCAGCTTATTCCCGAAGCCAGGGTAGCCGTTGCTCACGGTCAAATGCGGGAGCGGTCGCTGGAACAGGTTATGTCCGACTTCTATCACAAGCGATTTAACGTGCTTGTGTGCTCAACCATCATCGAAACCGGCATAGACATTCCCAGCGCCAACACCATCATTATTGCCCGTGCAGACAAGTTTGGGCTGGCACAGCTTCACCAGTTGCGGGGCCGGGTTGGCCGGTCACATCATCAGGCTTATGCCTATCTGCTGACACCACCACCCAAAGCCATCAGTGCCGATGCAAAAAAGCGCCTGGAAGCGATTTCTGAATCTCAGGAACTGGGTGCCGGATTCATGCTTGCCACGTATGATCTGGAAATCCGGGGCGCCGGTGAACTTCTGGGCGATGAGCAGAGTGGTCAGATTGAAAGCATCGGCTTTACTCTGTACATGCAGCTCCTGGATGAGGCCGTAAAAGCGATTCGTGAAGGCCGGACCCCAAATGCGGAACTACCACTGAACCATGGCACGGAGATAAACCTGAGAATTCCGGCGCTGATTCCAGACGACTATCTGCCAGATGTTCATAATCGCCTGATGCTCTATAAGCGAATAGCCAGTGTGAGCGATAAGAGCGAATTAAAAGAACTTCAGGTGGAAATGATTGACCGCTTCGG
>Ga0079223_10001313_pt1 | contig 14638 bp, 16 predicted proteins | sample Stecom2011_FD_75072 | JGI IMG/M metagenome (GOLD analysis project Ga0079223, IMG submission 75072) | Agricultural soil microbial communities from Utah to study Nitrogen management - Steer compost 2011 | ecosystem: Environmental > Terrestrial > Soil > Agricultural land | place: USA: Utah... | reverse complement strand
GTGATATGTTTGTCACTTTATTTATGCAAGTTCTGTTTACCGGGTAATAATTTTGGTCTGAACCACATATGTTAACCCATATATTGATTGTAGTTGTTATAATTTTGTGTTTTATCAACATTTGTTCGTAATTCTTTGTTATATTTGTATCTATTTACTGTATATTTCAAATTTTCTATAAATTGTATTGAATTCCAAAAGAATTTCTGTTAAAATAGAATTCGGTTGTTTTTAAACGTACGGGGAAAACGTTTAACCTACAACCCTCAACAACCCACCAATTGTTGAAACAGATGAAATTGACAAAAACTACTAGGAGGTATTTATGGACTTTATTATGGATTTTAACAGTGCCGTCAATAGTTTTGTATGGGGACCACCTATGCTATTCCTATTGGTAGGTACAGGAGTTTACTTAACAATCGGAACTAAATTCTTTTCTATTCTTAAACTAGGTTATGTACTTAGAAACACTTTATTGAAAATCTTCTCAAAGGATCAGGCGGGAGAAGGTGAAATCACGCCATTCCAGGCAGTTGCAACTGCATTGGCAGCAACTGTGGGAACAGGTAACATTGCCGGAGTTGCAACAGCCATAGCCCTTGGTGGACCAGGAGCAGTATTCTGGATGTGGGTATCAGCAGTGTTCGGTATGGCAACTAAGTTCGGCGAGGTTGTTCTTTCAATCAATTACAGGGAGAAAACTCAAGATGGACGTTTTGTTGGTGGACCTATGTACTACATAGCCAACGGCCTTAACCTTAAGTGGCTGGCTACTGTATTTGCGGTATTTGGAGCTCTTGCAGCCTTCGGCATCGGTAATATGGTACAGTCAAACTCAGTCGCGGCCTCACTTCAGGAGTCATTTAACATTTCCCCACTTGTAACAGGTCTTGTTCTTGCAGTATTGACTGCTCTTGTAATACTTGGTGGTATCAAGAGAATTGGTTCCGTAACCGAGAAGCTTGTTCCAGGAATGGCAGCGATATATATTCTTGGCGCAGTATTCATAATCTTCATGAACGGATCACACATTCCCGAGGCATTTGGCCTAATCTTTGGAAATGCATTCACAGGAACAGCTGCCGTAGGTGGATTTGCAGGTTCAACGCTTGCAATGGCAGTGAGATTCGGAGTTGCTCGTGGAGTATTCTCAAACGAGGCTGGGCTTGGTAGTGCACCAATCGCCCACGCAGCTTCAACCACTGACCATCCTGTTAGACAGGGACTTTGGGGAGTATTTGAGGTATTCATGGATACAATTGTAATCTGTACCCTAACAGCTCTTGCAATACTTGTATCAGGTCTTTGGAACACTGGAGTCACAGGTGCAGCACTTACAACACAGGCATTTGATGAGGCTATCCTAGGTGGAGGATACATCGTATCAATAGGTATCATGCTGTTTGCATTCTCAACAATACTGGGCTGGTCCTACTATGGAGAGAGATGTGCCGAGTACCTGTTTGGTGTAAAGGCAATTGTACCTTACAGAATAATCTGGATTCCATTTGTAGTAATTGGAGCAATCGGAGGATTGGAGTTTATCTGGGATCTTGCAGACACCATGAACGGTCTAATGGCAATTCCAAACCTTGTTGGTATACTTCTGCTTAGTGGAACAGTTCTAAGGCTTACAAAGGAATTCTTTGCAAGCGAGAAAGAAAAAGGAAACTTGTAATTATTGAAGCGAGGCCTAGGCCTCGCTTCTTTTATGCTATATTATCTTGAATGGGCTATCCTGCTGGCTGCTGCTGCTGCAATTGCCGCAACAATGTCATCCAGGAAGGTGTGGCATGCTTCCCCTTTCTTTGTGTCCAGCTCCTTGATGATTCCTATCTTTTCCTTGTCCAGATATCCAAAGTTGGTTAGTCCGATTGTTCCGTATACGTTGACAATGGACAGTGGAAGAATCTCATCAATTCCGTACAGGCCCTCATCAGCTGCAACTATGCTTTGTAGAGGCTCAGGTAGAAGCTTCTTCTCCGTAAGCTCATCAATTGCTATTCCAGTTATGATTGCATGGATTATTTCCCTTTTGCTAAGTACAGCATCGATATTCTCCATGCATATTTCCATTGTCAGGTCCTCATAATACTCCTTTTGAAGGTCCATTACGATCTCTGCAATCTGTTCAAGTTCCACTCCTCTCCTGTTGATCATTTCAATGGTCATCACCTTAAGTTCCTTCATGTCGTACTTGTGGCTGTATTTGTCTTTTCCTTTTGACATTATTCGCCCTCCTTTAAGTTTTCCTTTTATGTATACCCAACATTGTCACCTGAGCCCACTTCATCTTTCGGGGAACTTGATTTTTTAATAACAAAAGTGTATAATCTATTAGTACATTTAAATGAAAGGAGTTGAATACAATGAAGAAGTTAATGGTTATCCTTTTGACACTAGCTATGGCTTTGAGCCTTGCAGCATGTGGAGGAGGAGAAGAACCAGCAGCTGAAGGTGGTGAGCCTGTAGTTCTTACTGGTGTAGGAGAAGGCTTTGGCGGAGACATTACTGTTGAAGTTACACTTGAAGGCGAAACTATAACAAATGTTGAAGTAGTTGAGCATAGTGAATCAGCAGGAATAAGTGATCCAGCAATCGAAGAGATCCCTGCAGCAATAGTTGCAGCAAACTCAACTGATGTTGATACGGTTTCAGGTGCTACATACACCAGTGAAGGTATCATGGCAGCAGTAGATGCCGCTCTAGCAAGCGCTGAGTAATCTAATAGATAGATGAAGAGAAAACCCTTATCGGCCAAGCCGATAAGGGTTTCTTAATTCCTAGTCTTCTTTTTTTGCAAATATTCCAGATAGGAATATTCCCAGTTCCATAAGTACCAGCATGGGTAGACCCAGCAACAGCTGTGATATAATATCTGGCGGCGTAATTATTGCAGCCAGGACAAATATACCTAGAACCATGTATTTTCTGTTCTTCTTAATAAAGCTTACCTTGACGATTCCAAACCTGGTCAAGAGTATCATCAGTATAGGCAATTCGAATATTGCCCCAAAGGCAACTATTGTACTGAGCACAAAGCTCATGTAGCTGTTGAAGCTGATCATGGGTGATATTATGTCCATCTGGAAACCCATGAAAAACACCAATACTATTGGTATTACCATAAAATATGCAAAAACCGCTCCCACTACGAAGAACAGCCCTCCCATTGATATTGCTGCTGCAACGAGTTTTCTCTCCTTTGCGTTCAATCCCGGACTGACAAACAACCAAATCTGAATTATTAGAAATGGAGCTGCTATTATAAGTCCCCCTATCATGGCCAGCTTCACATTGGCCAGCAGGAGCTCTGCAGGGGATATGAAAACAAAATCAATATCTCCAGCCAGATCTACCATATCCCTGATAATTCTTTCAGCGAATGTGTAGCATAGGAGTGCTGCAGCTATGAAGAACACCGCAGAGTATATCAGCCTCTTGCGAAGCTCCTCTAGGTGCTCAGTCAATGTAAGGTTCTTACCTTCGTTTTCACTTGTCTTCTTTCTCATCAGCTTCTTCCTTCTCATTAAAATCCTTGTCCGCTCCAGCCTTGAACTCCTTTAGTGCTTTACCTAATGATTTCCCTATTTCAGGCAGCTTTGACGGTCCAAATATAACCAATGCGATTGCTAGAATCAATATTAGTTCAGGCATTCCCAGTCTTCCAAATCCCATAATTCAACCTCCTATATCGATATAATTTTGTCAAACCTCATAGAATGATTCTACCACTAATCAGTCTGCAATACAACTTCAATTTGATTATTGTCTATATATCAATCCAAACCAGGACTTTTAATCCACTAGCTTCTGCCTGTAGGGGTATGTGTCCACAAGCTCCCCAAGGGCAAAGAACCTCTGGCCATTCTTCGAGGTGTAGTAGCAGGTCATCAGTGATATTATTGGCTTTCCCCTTTCATCTGCACGTTCATGGTCAAGCATGTAGAGCGCAGTTTCAGGAACCAGCACTGTCTCATATATTTCATATTCATATACATTTATCTTGTCTGTAATCCTGACCTGCATTCCTTCCTCTGCGTTTAAAAGGTTCCCAAATAGCAGACTTGGATCCTTCATATAATGTGATGCAAGTGAATAATTCCCATCACCCATGGTAAGGTCAGGTACCATTGTTCCGGCTCCTGCCATCAGGTTGGCATCGGAAACACCCTTTAGTATGGGAAGGTTAATTCCCAGATCGTCTATGGTTAAGATGCCAATAACATTTTCGTCCTTAAACTGTCTTGCTCCAGCCACTGCATTGGTGGTTGACACATCCTCAATGGCAGAAAAATCATACTCCGCTTCCCGCTGGTTGTTCTCCTGAATCTGCTCTTCAGTGATTTCCTCAGCCACTATTGCCCCTTTTTCAACCTGACGCTTAATCAACAAATCTGGTAAGAACTGATAGGCAATCAGGCCTGCTCCTATTATTATCAATAAAGTCGATATCCATTTTCTCATAGCATTTCACCTCTATCAATAGATACCCACGTTAGGTATTAATATCACATCCTGATTGCAAAATGGCCTCTTTTGCAAGAATCCTTAGGGGATCAACATAGGCTACAGATTCAGGCAAGGGATACATGTCATTGGCTACCGAAAGCTCTGTGCACCCAAGAATCACGACCGTGGCTCCACTTGACTCCATCTCATCTATGGCTCCATAGAATCCTGTCAGGTCACTTTCATACTTGCCGCTCTTGATATTGTAAATCAACTCCATAACTGCCTCCTGATGTTGTCCTGAGGGAGTTATATATTCGATACCTTCCCTTTGCAGTTCCTTGCTGTACACACCCGAAGCAATTGTTCCACTGGTGGACAAAAGCCCCACCTTTGATTCAGGAAAATCATTCTTGATTGACCTAACAGTCTCTCTGATCATGTTTATAAAGGGCAGGTCCACTGAACTTGTTATATCATCATAGAAGTAATGCGCCGTGTTACATGGCATAGTCAACAAATCTGCCCCTGCCTCCTTAAGCCTTTGTGCAGATTTGACGAGTTCCTCTATTGGATTTGATCCTCCCTGAAGGATAAAGCTTGTCCTGTCAGGGATATTTGTGTTGCTGTCAACTATTGTGTGTGGATGGTCCTGGTCCGCTTCTGCCCTGGTATAAAGAACAATTTTTTCAAATAGCTTCACCGTTGCCAAAGGACCCATTCCTCCGATTATCCCAATTGTCTTCTTCATTCTAATCCTCCCCGAACCAAAGTAGCAACTCTCTTTTTGCAGCATCCTCTGAGTCGGAAGCATGAACCAGATTCTCAGTTTTGGAGTTTGCAAAGTCACCTCTTATTGTCCCAGGGGATGCGCATGTAGGGTCTGTTTCCCCAATAAGGCTCCTCATGATTCTTATTGAATCATCCCCCTCCACTTGAAGGGCCACAAGCTTTCCACTGGACATAAACTCCATCAGGTCCTTGTAAAAACCTTTTGACCTGTGGTCCCTGTAGTGGTCTTCCAAAATAGAAAGCTCCGGGTCTCTCATTACTATTTTTACCACTGACAGGCCTTTTTTCTCTATCCTACCGATAATCTCCCCTATGAGCTTTCGCTTGACTCCATCTGGCTTGATTATAACAAAAGTCTTCTCCAAGATAACTCCCCCTGACTAATTTTAATCTGTGACTATGGCTCCACCGGATCTGGAAACCTCCCTAAACCCTTCTGTCATTTCAATTGTTCCATCTGCAAATACCCATATTGCTTCCAGTCCCGCAACGGACTCAACAAGGTCCCTGCTCTCCTGGTATGGAAGTAGAAATACTTCTGTTGAGTAGAAGTCAGCAAGTCCGGAATCCTCAATAACAACATTCACTGCCCTGTAGTGTGAAGCTGGCATAAGTGTCTCCGGGTCTATTATGTGGTGAATCCTTTGTCCGTCAACCACATAGTACCTTTGGTAATCTCCCGAGCTAACTATAGAGATGTCGTTCATGAACACTGTATCAAGTATGTTTGAACCATCTCCAAATACATTCTTATCTGGGTTCTGAATTCCAATGCCCCATGTATCCCTGGCAGGATCCTTTGGTTGGCCCACAGCCCTGATATTCCCTCCAGCACTGATAATCCATGAGTCAAAGCCTGCCTCCACCAGCTCTCTTACAACTATTTCAACGGCGAACCCCTTGGCTACCGCTCCGACATCAAGGCTCATCTCAGGGTCTTCAAGATAGACAGTCATGTTTTCCTGGTCCACTATGACCTTCTCAATGTCCGTGTGTTCTTTTGCCTCCAAGAGCTTGTCCATTGGGGGAATCTTTGCATTGGTCGGATCAAATTCGGCATCATCCCTATACTCTGACCAGATTGAAAGAACCGCTCCAAAAGCTATGTTGGTCTTCTGGTTTGTGCTGTAGTACATGTCCTTGGAGAATGTCAAAAGATCAATTATTTCCCTATCCACCTTTACAGGTTCAATACCAGCATTATCATTAATGGTCTTGATGTTGTTGATACCCTCGTAGGTATTGTACTTGTCATACATTTTGTGCAGTTCCAGCATCCTGTCGTGAATTTGGGTCATGTATCCCTCAAACTCATCCTCAGTCTTTGTGTATCCAATTACCTGTGTAACCGTATCGAATGAATCAAAGAAGGTATCGTTGAATCTATTGTATGCAACTCCTTCTGAACATCCTGACAGAATATTTATCAGGACAGTTAACATTAATATCAAACTAATTTTTTTCATCAAAATCACCCTAACTAATCATACCAAAAATAGCCTTTACAGGCAAACAAAATGGCTCCCAAAAGGGAGCCATAATTAATTTACTTTGCTATTTCAAAAGCCTCTTCAACAACGTAGATGTAATCTCCAACACTGACAGTTACTAATGAAACCAGGTCTTCTTCAGTGGTTTTTCCATCTTCAATTGACATGCCTGCAATTTCTTCTACAGTTTGGCCAACCATCCAGTCTGCCAATGCAGCTGCCTGCTCATACCACTCTTTTTCGATGCCTGAAGCCTTAACCATACCGTATTCTTCCTTAAGCTCGTTCTTGGTCTTAAGCTCTGCTTCCTTATCAGTTTCCACCTTTCCTTCAAGGTCGTACTGAATCTTAACCTGAGCTGTGTCAATTACAGCACCAGTTACTTTTCCTTCAGCGTCAAATGCTGTTGCTGCCAACACATTGTCTACCTGAGCCATAGCTCCTGCATCTGCTGTAGCATCCTTTGACTTGGCAATTGAAATCTTGATTCCAAGGCCTACAGTCTCTCCGCCTTCAGTCTCAATAGCCTCTGCCCATGCCTGCTCAAGTGCCTCAAGGTAAGCTTCCACTCCTACAGTCACTGATGACACTAGGTCTTCTTCAGCTGGAACTCCATCTTCCAGAGCCATTCCTGTAATTTCTTCTACAGTCTTTCCAATCATCCATGCTTCAAAAGCTTGTGCTTGTTCGAACCACTCTTTGCCAATGCCTGAGGCTTTAGCCATTCCATAATCTTCTCCAAGCTCTTTCTTTGTTTTGAACTCGCCTTCTCTGTCAGTTGAAACTGCCATGTTCTCGTCGAATGCAACTCTAGTTTGAGCTACATCAAGCTCAGCGCTTACAACTTTACCTTCAGCGTCAAATCCAACTGCAATAACTGTTACATCTGATTGTGCCTGTGCTGTCTTGTCTGCATCTGCATCAGTTGACTTGGCAATTGAAATTACATGTCCAAGACCCACTTTTGCGATTGCACCTGCCTCTGCAGGCTCTTCTGCTGGTTCTTCCGGTGTCTCTTCAGGAGTTTCCGCTGGGGTCTCCGCTGGTGCTTCTGCAGGTTCTTCAGCAGGTTGTGTACATCCTGCAAGTAGACTCATACTAAGTACAAGTACCAATAATAATGATAATAGTTTTTTCATTCTTCACCCTCCATGATTTTTTATAGGTTCAAACAACATTATGATTATACCACAGGGATGAAGTGTAATCAATACATATCGTTAAATTTATATTTATCAATGCATAATGGGATTATGTCATTTTCGTAAATGGCCTAATCCCAACCTTCCAGCTTATTCTCCCATGTCAAGGGCCTCAATAATTTTTGGAATATATTTTTTTCCGGATCTTTCTCCATACAGAATCATGCTCAGGTACACTTCTGATGTTCCAATTTTTTCTGCCAGCTTCTTCTGTGTGAGATTTATCTGTACTAGTCGCTGCTTAACCTGGTAACCGAATGGTGTGAGATTTCTTTTCCTCATTTAAAATCACTCCTTCTTATGAAAGTCTACTCTATCCTACCCTCTCCACAAATACTTTCTTCTAGCATTTATCCACTTACATGTGGTAGAATATATGTATTGTGACGTTAAAGCGATAAGACGATCAATATTAATATCAATACGGAGGTGAAACAATGTCCACCATCGGACAAAGACTAAGAACCGCAAGAAAATCAAAAAAACTTTCACTGTTGGATGTCAGGGATCTTACCGGCCTATCCACTGGCAATTTAAGTGACCTTGAAAATGATAAGTTCTCCCCATCTGCAAATACCTTGATACAATTACGGCAGGTACTTAATGTTTCCATAGATTGGATGCTGACAGGCACTCTACCAAAGGATATTCCCTCAGAGGAGATCATTAGGGAAAAAACTCCAGCCTACCTTAGCAATGATGAAAAGATGCTGCTGGATATGTACCACAGGTTGGACAGTGAAGACAGAAAAAACATAATTGGCTACATGAATCTCATTGCCGGAAAGGAAAGAGGTTAATTTTTTTATCCCATGATTAATTATTAACCACTTCTTATTCCAAAAATATGGATATTATTTATTTACCCAAAATCGTCTCTAAATAACATCAATTGCGAAAACAAAGCCGTATTTCAAGGAATACGGCTTTTAACTGTCTTCTTTTATTCAACTGTAACTGATTTCGCTAGATTTCTTGGCTTATCAACATCGTTTCCTCTGATCAGTGATGTATGGTAGGACAATAACTGAGGGAACAACACTGCCAACAGGGGCATAAAAATGTCGAATGTTTCCTCAAGGTATATCACCCTGTCGCACACTTCCTCAAGGTCAGCATTGCTGCGCCTAGTAACACCTATGACAAAAGCTCCCCTTGCCTTAACTTCCTTTATATTGGACACCATTTTGTCGTATAGTCTTGATTGTGTGGCCAATGCAATAACAGGGGTTCCTTCCTCTATTAGTGCAATTGTTCCATGCTTCAGCTCACCAGCTGGGAATGCCTCTGTGTGGATGTAGGAAATCTCCTTTAGCTTTAAGGCACCCTCCATGGCAGTAAAGTAGTCAAGGCCTCTTCCAAGGTAGAACAGAGATTTCTTATCCTTTATAAGTCCCCCTATGGCCTTTGCATTTTCTTTGCTTGTCTCCAACGAATCCTCGACCTTTTGTGAAAGAGACCTAAGCTCTGTAAGGATTTCCCTGTAGCATTCTTCAAGCAGTGTACCCTTGAGCCTTCCAAAGTATAGGGCAAGCATATAGAAGGCTACAAGCTGTGTTGTGTAGGCCTTGGTTGATGCCACTGCTATTTCTGGACCGGCCCAGGTGTAGAATATGTCATCAGATTCCCTGGCCACTGAGCTTCCCACCACGTTTGTAATGGAAAGGATTCTCGCTCCCTTTGATTTTGCGTCCTTCAGGGCTGCCAGGGTATCTGCAGTCTCCCCTGACTGACTGACTATGACAACAAGTGTCTTCTCGTCTATGAAATGCTCTCCATACCTGAATTCTGAGGCAATATCAGCTATTACGTTTACCTCCATAAAGGTCTGAAGCAGGTATTTGCCAACTAGCCCTGCGTGGTATGCAGTACCACAGCCCACTATATAGATCTTATCTATGTTCTTTAGTGTACCTTCATCTATGGCTATATTTTCAAGGTAAATATCACCATTTTCATCAAGCCTTCTCTCAAGGGTGTCCTTGATTGCTGAAGGCTGCTGGTAGATTTCCTTTAGCATGAAATGGTCAAAACCTTCCTTGCTTGCAGACTCCACATCCCACTGGATCTCCTTTATCTCTCTCTGGACAGGCTTCCTACCTGTAGTGTACACTTCATAGCCTTCTTCCGTAAGCCTTACAACGTCCCTATTCTCAAGATAGATAACCTTGTTTGTGTACTTTAGTATCGCAGGGATGTCTGATGCTATAAAGTGTTCATGGGACCCAATTCCCAGGATCAATGGGCTTTCATTTCTGACAGCTATGATTTCTTGGGGGTTGTTCTTTGCAACCACTCCCAGGGCATATGCCCCCTGGAGTCTTTCCTCAGCGGAAAATACCGCTTCCAGCAGATCACCCTTGTAGTAGAAATCAATCAGATGAGCCACCACCTCTGTGTCAGTTTCAGAGACAAAGGTGTAACCTTTCTCCACCAGCTCTTCCTTCAAGGCCCTGTAGTTCTCAATTATTCCGTTGTGGACAACCGCTATTGACCCGTCCTTATTTGTATGGGGATGGGAATTTATATCAGAAGGGGCTCCATGGGTTGCCCACCTGGTATGACCTATTCCCACATATCCCTTTATTGGATTCTCATCCAGGCTCTCCACAAGGTTACTCAACCGCCCAGCATGTTTTCTGGTCAACAGGGAACCCTTTTCAATCAGAGCAACCCCTGCTGAGTCATAGCCTCTGTACTCAAGCTTTTCCAGTCCGTCAAGTATTACATTCTGGGCATTCTTTCTACCAACATATCCAACTATTCCACACATATTATTCCTCCTTATGAATACCTACACCGAAAAAAAGACGTCAGCAAGCCGACGTCTAGTACTTCACCAGTGAATTTATATAGTGGTCCTTCAGCTTGTCTCTTCCATTTAAGAATGTAAGTTCAATAACAAATTCCAGGGCAACCACCTCTCCACCCAAGGATTCGATCAGGGCAGTTGCAGCCGAAACCGTTCCCGCCGTTGCCAGCAGGTCATCTACAATCGCCACCCTATCTCCCTTTTCAATGGATTCCGTGTGTATCTCCAATGTATTTGTACCATATTCCAGTTCATATTCGTAGCTAGTGGTATCACCAGGTAGCTTGCCAGGCTTCCTTATTGGCACAAAACCAACACCAAGTCCATATGCTACAGCAGCTCCGAACAGGAAACCTCTTGCCTCCGGTCCTACTATATAGTCAACATTCTTATCCTTAAGGTCCTCCACCATAAGTGAAACAGCTGATGTGAAGGCCTCGGCATCTCTTGTGAGGGTAGTTATATCCTTAAAGCTCACACCTTCGATTGGGAAATCTTCAATTTCTCTAATTTTAGATTTAAGATCCAAAATTTTTCCTCCTCTTTACTACATATTTTTCCTACTCACATATTAGTTTACCATATAAGTTGCCATTAAAAAACATTTTTTTACAGTAGAAAGCCTCCCTCTGACACTCTCTTTTTCAGGGGTTTGTAAAGCGCCTCCCGGTCCAGGTGTGGGTTGTCCTTGTGTATTCTCTCAAGTGCAATTCCAGCACCATGGTCCATACCCTGACATCCTGCAAGTAAAACTATATCGTCCTCTCCAGACCTTTCAAGGGTGATCCCAATTGCCTCCTCCAAGGTATCGTATATGGTATATCCCAGACCAGACCTGTCCAGTACTTCTTTGAAGGTTTCCTCCTCCTCTTGGGATACCTTGTCCTTCTGGGTTACGCTTCCAATGCTTCTAGTGGCAATTATCTCATCTATTCCCAGCCTGTCCTTCCAGTTGACCAAGGCCTCCGCATTTTCCCTGTTGACTGTAACCCCTCTGTTTCCTCTTATTGCATAGGCGATGTGCACCTTGTTCCTGTGCATGTCCGCAATTGTACCTAGTGTACTGTTTATGTTCTTTATATTGGCAAAATGATCATCAATTATTGTGATCTTGTTTTCATAGATAAACTCAAATCTTCTTTCCACGCCACCAAAGTCCTTTAAACCATCTATGATGGTCTGCCTATCCACCCCATCCACAAGGGAAATTGCTATGGCCATCATTGCATTTTCCACTGAATGGTATCCAGGAATCTTAAGGTCAACATGAAAGCTCCCTTTCTGAATTTTCCCATTGGCAAGTGGGATATCATCCTCAATAACAACATCAAACGCCCCTCTGCCTTTAATCAGCTTAAGGTTTGAACATGTGATCATGCCACCCTTTCCATAGACGGAGATTGTCACCAGATGGGCCTTGGTTTCATTTACAAGGCTACTGATCCTGTCATTATCCAGATTTAGTATAGCTACAGCTTCTGGCTTTGCATCCCTAATCAAGGATGACTTAACCTCCCAATACCTTTCGTAGCTTCCGTGCTGGTCAATGTGCTCCCTGCTGAAGTTGTTGAAGGAAACCATATCATAATCTATGTCACTTACCCTGGACAGCTCCAAGGCGGACGAGGATACTTCCATAACTGCCCTGTCCATCTTCTCTTCAGCCATCTCAGAGAAAATCCTCTGAAGGTCAAGACTCTCAGGTGTTGTCAGACTAGCCAGCTCTGTATGCTTACCAGTCTTGGCAAGGACACTTCCTATTAGCCCAGTCCTATAGCCTGCCATTTCATAAATATGGTCAAGGATAAAGGTAGTGGTAGTCTTTCCGTTGGTAGCAGTGACACCAATAACCTTCAATTTTCGCGAGGGATTGCCATAGAAGGAGCTGCTAAGCCTTGATAATGCCTTCCTGCTGTCTTTGACCTTGATTTGACAGGTTTTGTCAAATTCATCCATGAAGTCCTCAACGACAATCGCAGCGGCTCCACCTTCCAATGCCTTCCCGACATATATGTGACCGTCTGTGACATAGCCTTTTATTGCAACATATATGAATCCAGGCTTAACCCTTGCCGAATGACAGGCTACACCTTGGATTTCCAAATTTGGATCGAGATTTCTCGCATCAGTGAAATCCATTGATTTTAATAAATCTTCTAATATCATATTGCCCTCCTACCTAAAAACCTTCTTGATTACCTTTCCCAGTATAATTGATACATAATTAAGGCCTGGACTGGGATCATCAAAGCTCCACACTGCAGGAACCTTTTTTCTGAACAGTGATTTGATCACAGCTCCTGTGGTCAGCTGGCCATTCCTGATGTAGTCCCTGATTGCCAGGATATCCTCGAAGAGGTACTGGAAGACAAGGCCGGTACTCTTCTCCACAGCCTTTGGTTCCAGAGGATTTCCTGTCATGTCCCTGTATGCCACATAGGGGAAATTTATACCTGCCCTATACAGGAGTTCGTTTAGCGTTGTGGTCCTGGTGTTAATCTCAATCAGGTAAAACCTGCCGGTTTTTGCATCCTTCTTGAACTCTATTTCACCAAAGCCTCTATAGCCAATTTTCTCAACAAATGGTATCCCAATTTCCGCCAGCTCAGGCACATGTACCTGTTCAGTATAGACAGATGCGCCAAAGTTGATCGGAAACTGTCTGAGCTTTCTGCAGGTCATCCAGTGGGTGACCTTTCCTGACCTGTCCACATAGTAATCAAAGGTGTGCATGTGGTCATCAAAGCCTGGGATGATCCTTTGGACAAAGACCTCAAGGTTTTCCTCCTTAGCCCTTTGGAGAGCAGTTTTCAACTCCTCTTCATCCTTGCAGAAAAAAATCTTCCGCCGGAAGACCGATACAAACGCAGGGGAGTCCGTTGGCTTTACAATGCAGGGATACCCAAGCTCAGTCTCAACTCTGGAGTAGAGGTTTTCCTCATCTGGCATAATTGTCTCAGGAACAAGGACTCCATTTTCTCTGGCCATGTCATTAAGAGTTTCCTTTTTCATGACCCTGGTCCACAGTCCCTGTTCTTCCATTGGTATAAGGTAGTGTTTCTTAAGCTCCTCCAGATTTTCGTCAATGAATTCAGCATATGGGTCTGCACTTGGAAACAAAACCGGTTTTTCCTTTTCTCCCATTCCTATCTGAATCAGCTTTTTCAGGTACTCTTCCTTGTGGTTCTTAAAATCAGGTGCCATTACATGGCTACCAAGATATTTTGACTTTGATCCGTACAGGTCTTTGTCAGTGTAGTCAACTGCAATGGTATCAACGCCTTCATAGCCTAGGGTCCTTACTATGCTAAGTCCTATGTAATAGTTTGTTCCCAGTATAACCGCTTTGTTTGCCATTAGACTTTCCTCCTTAAAGGCTATTATCTCTTTTCATGAAAAAATCCCATTTACCAGTGCTGATGACATAGTGATGGGATTTGGTCCGCTACCTGGGCTTCATTTCCTTCTGAAAAAACAGGAACACTCCAGCCATTAAGAAAACATCTCCAATACTGAGTATTTTTGGCAGTGGGTATGGCCTTGGTATTAATATGATATCCGCCAGATAAACCAGTTTTGTATTGTGGTTTACTCCAATGTGCTTGATGTCACTTTCCCTTTCTGGAATGACTGATTCCTGGTGTATGCCTGAAATCCCAGTCATTGATACGGGCATCTTCCCTTCGTTTGCAGCAATTACTGCTGCATTTAGCATAACTCCTATGAAGAGTACCTTCATGTAGTTCTTTTCAATGTTAAGTATGATTGCAATAAGTAAAAGTGCGTAGGAAATGACCATTACATACAGAAAATAATCCTCAAGAAATATGTACAATCCCTCTATCTCAAACCTCTTTGCCAGTGAAAGACTCGCCTGTGTCAAGGCT
>Ga0079223_10001312_pt1 | contig 14642 bp, 9 predicted proteins | sample Stecom2011_FD_75072 | JGI IMG/M metagenome (GOLD analysis project Ga0079223, IMG submission 75072) | Agricultural soil microbial communities from Utah to study Nitrogen management - Steer compost 2011 | ecosystem: Environmental > Terrestrial > Soil > Agricultural land | place: USA: Utah... | reverse complement strand
TCGTCAAGAAGCACAACTTTTTTTGGATCAGTTAACTTTCCAGTTAATCCATCAAAGTCCTTTCCTCCGGCAATTCTAACTTTACCTAGGGCGGAGAGCTTTGCTTCAAAAACAGCTTTCTTATCTTTAGCTGGATGAACTTCGGCCTTAATATCCCAGTAACTTGATTTTTTAAAACGCATTCTTTCCCGTTCACGCTCAACGATCATTTTAAGACCTGTAGACTGAACACGACCGGCCGATAGCCCGTAAGCAATCTTTTTCCAGATTAATGGAGAAAGTGTATAGCCATAAAGTCTATCAAGAATACGGCGGGTTTCCTGAGCGCGAACAAGTTGTTCGTCAACTTCACGAGTATCTTTGAGGGCCTTTTGAATGGCCGTTTTGGTAATTTCATGAAAGACCATGCGCTTCACTGGAACTTTTGGTTTTAAAAGTTCAAGTAAATGCCATGAGATAGATTCCCCTTCGCGGTCTTCATCCGTCGCCAAATAGACAGCATCAACTGTTTTTAGTTTAGCCTTCAAATCAGTGATGATTTTTTTCTTGTCCTTAGGCACCACATAAAGGGGTTCAAAGTTATCATCTACATTTACCCCCAGCTTGGCCCACTCTTCTTTTTTATAGGCCGCTGGAATATCTGCCGCTGACTGCGGAAGGTCACGGATGTGTCCCATACTAGCTTCCACAATATAATTACTAGGGAGAAATTTGCGAATGGTTTTTGCTTTTGTTGGAGACTCAACAATAACCAGATACTTTTTGTCTGCCATTTTTTTCCTACATATATATAGACATATCCTTAATAGAGATAAGGGCCATCTGGAAAAACGTCAAGAATTAAAATTGATTTGCATCAAGTCATAAAAAAGAAGGCCCCCAGTTTTTGGGAGCCTTGAGTGAACTTATCTAATAAAGAGCATGTCGTAAAATTTTGGAACCGGCCATTCCTCATCAGGTACGATTTCTTCAATTTGGTTACAAAGTGAAGCAATCTCAACAGATAAAGGCATAAGTTCATCTGCGATGACTTTGGCCATCTTCTCTTCATGACCTTCTTCATGAAGTTTATGAAGAACATCAGTCATGTGGTTAGTTTTATCATAAAGTGAAGAAGTTAAACTTGTTAACTGAGTAAGAAGCTGAGTTTCAAGGCCATGATCAATACCTGCTGCTTTAAGTTGAGCAATATTTCGAGCCAAAGCTCCTTTATACTCAACTGCAACTGGTAGAACTTGCTTTAAGACCATCCCTCGTAGAGTTTTAAGTTCAATATCACGACACTTAATGTAGCGCTCAAGCATAACATTGTGTCTTGTTTTAATTTCAGATTCTTTAAAGACTCCTGTCTGGATGAGAAAGTTTGTCTTCTTAGGATCCTTTAAAACTGAAATGGCCTCTGGAGTTGTGCGAAGATTTGAAAGGCCACGTCTTTCTGCTTCTTTTCTCCAGTCATCTGAGTAACCATCTCCATTAAACATGATGGCCTGAGCATTCGTATACCACTTACGAGCAAGGGCGGCTAAAGCATCGTTTACAGACTTACCTGAAGAAATTTCTGCTTCTAAGAAAGCATTAGATTCTTCAAAAACATCTGCCACTGCAGCGTTAAGAATAGAAAGCGGATAACCTGGAGAAGCTGAAGAACCACAAGCACGGAACTCAAACTTATTCCCAGTGAAAGCAAAAGGAGAAGTTCTGTTTCTATCAGTATTGTCCTTAGCAAGGTTAGCTAATTGTCTTGCCCCAAGATCCAGAAGTTTTTTATCACTTGGTGAATAAACATTACCTGAAACAATAGAATCCACGATCTTTTGTAGAGTATCCCCTAGGAATACTGACATAATGCTTGGAGGGGCTTCATTGGCACCAAGACGATGATCATTTGAATGAGATGCAATACCCATTCTCATCATGTCCTGATGGCGATAAACAGCTTCCACGACGGTGGCAAGTACGGCCATGAAGCGATAGTTTTCATGAGGATTATTGCCAGGATCAAGAAGGTTAACACCTGTATCTGTCGACATTGACCAGTTTAAGTGTTTACCAGAACCGTTCACTCCAGCGAATGGCTTCTCATGAAGAAGACAGACAAAATCATGCTTTAACGCCACTGTACGCAAAATAGTCATGATCATTTGGTTATTATCTGAAGCGATGTTGGTATCTCTGAAGATCGGAGCTATTTCAAATTGCCCTGGAGCAACCTCATTATGACGAGTCTTAGCTGGAATTCCTAGTTTATAAAGTTCAATCTCCACTTCTTGCATATAAGCAAGTACGCGGTCTTCAATCATCCCGAAGTAGTGATCTTCAAGCTGCTGATTACGAGAAGTCAGTGAGCCAAAAAGTGCACGACCGGTCATCACTAAGTCCTGACGACCAAAGTAGAAAGCCTTATCAACTAGGAAGTATTCCTGCTCGATACCACAAGTGGTGATGATTCGAGAGACATCGGTCATTCCAACAAGATGACAGAACTTAGTCACCACTTCATTTACTTTGATTTCAGAACGAAGAAGAGGTGTTTTAGTATCTAGTGCATCACCGTGATAGGAAACGAACGCTGTTGGAATAACCAGTGTTTTTCCATTCGGTGATTCTTTAATAAAGATCGGAGAAGTTAAATCCCAAGTTGTATATCCACGTGCTTCAAACGTCGCACGAGATCCACCATTCGGAAATGATGAAGCATCGGGTTCCCCTTGCATAAGCTGAGTCGCAGAAAGACGCTCAATAGGTCTATCATTCTCGAAGTCTAAGAAAGCATCATGTTTTTCTGCAGTAGAACCAGTTAATGGCTGGAACCAATGACAGAAGTGAGTTGCCCCTTTTGAAATCGCCCACTCTAGAACTGACTGGGCCACTTTAGTTGCGAGCTCTCGAGTTACTTCCTGAGTCCCTTCAATAACTTTTTTTAGATTTTCCTTATCTTCTAGAGAAAGAACTTTTGATAGATGGTAATTGTAAACGTTGTCACCATAGTACTGACTGACTTTTAGAAACTTTCCTTGTTGGTTGAGGGGAATTTCACATTTACGGGATTTTCGGCCAATTACAGTTTTGCGTGCTTTGAACCTGAGTTCACTTGCCATAGATTTCTCCTAGAAGAATGGACTTCAATAAAAGATTTGAATGTCGTAAGTTATTAACTAATCGACTTTTTTAAAAAAAATTATAAACCTTTTTAAAAAAGTATTAATTTTTTTTAATAAATAACTTCAATCAACTATGATCTACCATAGCATTATTCTAACTTTTGGCCCAAGCGACTCCCTACCTGCTGAGTTAGTAGATCTCATTAGTCTCTCATATCCCCCTCCGTTGCACCCTGGGCGAGCTGCTGGTCTTTATTCTTCCCGGACTAGTCTTTTGGAAAACTTAAGAAAAATTCATCCTGAGGCTGAGTTTAAAGATCTGGCCTTAAAGGGACATGGGGAACTTGAGCACTACCCCGACTTATGTCTCTCCTTATCTCACTCCGCCCATGCCGGCGCCTCAGCTTTAGGGCGAAAAGAAGACTATCTTTCTTTAGGGATAGATATTGAACCTTTGGATCGATTGGTAAAAGAGAACATCATCCAACGTGTTACGACTTCTCATGATCTTAAACTCTCCAATAGAGAACTGTGGTGTTTGAAAGAAGCCATCTATAAGTGTGTTTCTAACTCACAATTATTTTCTGGAACGCTGGAGTTTAAGGATATGCAGATAAGAGAAACGAATTGGATCCACTCCCCTTCTGGACTTCAAGGGGAGTGGAAGTTATGGCAGGAACTTGATCATCAAGTAGCTTTGGCTACTTTAAAAAATCAAAACTCTTAATCGCTAGCTCTCGATCAACCACTGCAATTTCTTTGATTGTTCTTGGAGCTTTCGCAGGTGTGATCTCTACTCTTTCAAGCTTATCTAAACGTGAAACAATGAACTCATAGTTTTGATCTACAAGTAAGTATTGTGAAAGATTAGAAGCATCATCTTTTAAAATACGAAGACCATTTAAAAAGATCACTTCATCACCGGCATTAAGGCCAGCCTTATAGGCCGGAGAATCAGTCAGAACAGTTTTGACAATGGCGCGATCTCCGCTGAACTCAAAATCAGCTCCAATCCAAGGAGTGTCATTTTCATTATAACGAATCTCACACCCCATGTTCTTTAAGTGGGTTTCAAAGTCGATATCTTCTGTTGTCTCAACCATAGTGGAGAAAGCATTGAGTACATCCTCTCCTCCAATGGCTTTGATCATGTCATAAACTTCTTCTTTAGTAATTCCTCTTTCTGGACGCTCTTTATAATCCTTCCACAGCATTTTTAGTAACACATCAACGCCACTACCTTTTTGAAGAAGCATAGAGTGAAGACACATAAAGACCAGCCCACCCTTAAGGTAGTAACTCACAGAGGAGTTTTTATAGTTCTCATCTGCTCGATAGAGTTTAATCCACGCATTATAAGAGCTTTGCTCCAGAGAGTGGTAATGTCTTCCAGGAATTGAAAGATAGTGATCAAGGTTTGTCTTAACGACATCCAGGTATTCTTCAATCGTGGCAAGACCTGCTCTAAAGACAAAGAGATCGTCCATAAAGCTAGTCAGACCTTCAGCAAGCCAAAGCATTGAAGTGTAGTTCTCATTTTCATAATCAAATGGTCCTAACTCAATAGGACGAATTCTTTTTACATTCCATAGGTGGAAGTATTCATGGGCCACAAGAGAAAGATAGTTTCTATAATCTTTTTTATTATTGAGCTTTCTTCCATCGAAATGAAGTGCTGTTGAATTGAGATGTTCTAAACCTCCATAATGTTTTGGAACAAAATGAGTTAAGAAGACATACTGATCATAAGGAAGATCTTCATCAAAATGACGGGCCACCGTTTCGGTAATGGTTTGGATGTCTTTTTTTAAGTTATTATTGTGAGGATAAAGAGTTCCATAATGAACAATATGATGAGGTTTTCCTTTATAGAGAAAGCCATCTGTCTCCTGACAGCCGATTTCCACAGGAGTATCAATTAAAGTGTCATAGTCCGGAGCTTCATAGATGAAGATATCTCTTTTTTCGGAAATATCTTTTAATCCTGTTGATAGCTTTGACCAGCTAGGAGGGAAACGAAACTCAATAGATGGGTTAACCATTTTGACATCTTTTACTCCCATCAAATAACTTGGACCATGTAAGAAAGCATGAGAAGCATCCACGTGAGATGTCCGGACCGTCAGCTCCTTACAATAGATTTCATAACTCACTTCCACTTCGTTCGCAGGACTTTTAAGCTCGCTTTTAGTCCAGTCGATCAAGTAAGAACCTTTTGATACCTGAGTATGGTAAAGAACCTCTCCATTAGCTTGAGTGGCCTTAAACCATCTGATATGTCGTGAATACTCTCTTAACAGGTAGGAGCCAGGCGACCAAGATGGAAGAAACACTTCAACCTGATTTTTGTTTGCTTCCTTGGAGAACTTCAAAGTAACTTTAACCAAGTGATTTTGTGGGTTTTCAATTTGGACTAAGTATTGAACTTTCATTATCATTTCCTTTTCGTAAGACTAAGAAGGAGTAAATAGAGACAGAGTTTAGTAAAGTTGTTAAACTCTTAACTATATGGAATATACAATCAAAGCTACCGATATTCAGCTTGAAATTACCCAAGCCGCTAAAAATCAGCTCCGTTTAATGTCTGAGCATGACTATACCTTAAAAAATCAATTCTTTCGCATCCAAATTGGTGGCAAAGAATGTCATGGATTTACTTACCAATTAGGATTTACTGCAAAAGATCAAAACGATTTAGAGATCAAACAAGATGATCTCATCGTTCTTATGGACCCCTTCACTGCTTATTATACTCAAGAGGCTAAACTCGATTATCAAATGGATGATATGGGTAATGATGGCTTTACTCTTACCAATTTTAAAGAGTCAGAGCATCGTGGGAAATTCTTTAAAGATCTAAATAAGTTACCTCCTTGGGCAAAGGCATGAACCTCAATATAGATTTTAGATATTTTAAGGCCTTCTTAGTTACAGCTAAACATCTTAACTTCTCTAAAGCGGCCGTAGAACTTGGAGTTGCCCAGTCGGCCGTCAGTCGACAGATTAAGCTTTTAGAAGAATCCGTAGGAGATCAGCTCATTATCCGCTCTTCTAAGAAAGTGATTTTAACCGAAAAAGGTGAAGCCCTTTTAAAACTGATCAGCGAATTTGAACACTCGGTTCAGGATATTTTCTTCTCCCATCGAAACAAAACTATAAGGATTGGAATCCTCGAAGGAATTCTAGTGAATTGGTTTACTGACATTATTGAAGATTATTCCAAAATAAGTCAGCATCAATTGGTCATTGAGATCAATACCCTGGATCGTCTTAAAGAAAAGCTTCAAGATGGAAAATATGACATTATTTTTACCATTGAGAATATTCAGTCAGAACTTATAAGCTCCTTAAAGCTCTTTGAAGAGAAGATGATACTTATTTCTAAAAATGAGATTAATCCCAAAGAAGCTCATCTTCTTCCTTGGATTACCTACTCCGATCAGGATCATCTCTTTGGACTTTTCAAAAAAAGACCAGAGAAAGTTCTGGTGGTGAATTCTATTACTTCCATTATTAATTTGGTGGAGAAAGGATTAGGAGTGGCCATTGTTCCAGAGCACACTCTCAAGCCCTCTTTAAAGCTTAAACGCTATGATGTGAAAGCACTTAATAAGCAATACATCTATCTTTCAACTCTTAATTTTAAGAGTATGCCAACACATATTAAGGAAATCATAGGTCTTATTAAAAAGCGCTCTTAGGACAAGGAGTGCGCCCTAGAAAGACTCCACCATCTTCACAGAGAGTCAACTCAACTGGTGATGGTAAGTCTTTAAAGCGTCCAAGAGGATAAAGCTTTTCAGCAACCTCTCCTGAACTAAATCCCTTTCTCTTCACGTAAGGCCATCTCACTTTGACTCCAACCACTTCTGTTTGAGCATCTACGCCAAAATGAACTCCTTTTTCATTTTGAGAAGGAAGTCCACCTTGAGAATACTCAACCCATCGACGTTGAACGATATTTTGTCCTGCTTTCTTGGTATAAAGAAGAACCATGGCCCCTAGACCTGAAGTATTACTTTTATTTCCTTCCAGGTGAAAACGATAGGCCCTGCCAGTTGTTTTAACCTGGTTTTCAAAAACATAAATGCGAGAAGGAATCGAAGATCGCCGAATATTATTTTGAGCAGTGATGATATCAAGTTTTCCATCTCCATTGAGATCGAGGACGATGGAGGACATTGGATAAACGATGTCTAATCCCAATTGACCAGCATTATTGATAAAAGCATTGGTCTCATCTTGTTCAAAAAGAACTAATCGCGAATGAGGAGGAAAGCCAGAGTTATCAACCAGCAGATCAATTCTACCATCTAAATTATAATCAAACCAAATGGCCCTGCGGTCACCTTGGTTCCAATAATCATTATGAGCGTCACTGAGATACTCTGTTCTGATAAAATAAGGAGGATATGTTTCTTTGGAACCAGTGAGAATGCTTGATTTATCAACAGAGGCGTTATCGTAGGCGTGAGACAACTCCCCTAAAAATATATCCATTAAACCGTCATTATTATAATCGGCACAGGCACTAAAAAAACTTCTTCCTCCCCCCGTGGGAATGAGGCTTCCATTGTGATCAGAAGCATAATTCGTCTCTACTCCAATATCCTCAAAATAGCGGGAACCGCTCTCTCTTTCTCCTAAGTTGATCCAGAGTTTATTTTTATACCCACTAGAAGAAACGGTCAGGATGTCAGGGTATCCGTTTTGATCAATATCACAGCTGGAACTTCCAAATGTGGGTCTAGCTTCAGGAGGAAAAATTTGAGACTGATCTTTTACTGTTTCTTTCGTCAGTAAATGACTTACGTCTTTAAATTTACCTTGCTGATTTTCAAGCAATCTGTCGGCCACCATCTTCGGTTCATTACCGGTATTATCAAACCAGTTGGAAACAAAGATATCAGGCCAGCCATCCAGATTATAATCAATGATGGTTACACTACTTGTTGGTTCTGGTGGAAGCGATAAAGGTTGTTCGGTAAATTGAAGCTTACCTTGAATCATTTTCCCGAAATAAATTTTTAAGGGGACTTGGGTAATTTCTGATTTTTGATTAAGAACTCCGCTGACTAAATCAACCAGTCCATCACGGTTGAGATCTTCAAAAACCACAAAAGATGCCTTAAAGTCCGTCGGCAAAGGATCATGATCCCAAAGTTCGAACTTGTGATTAGCTCTATTGAAAATATAAAATTGTGGTCGTCCGTAAAAATTGGGAAGAACTACAAGGTCCGTTAGTTTATCCTGGTTGATATCGACTGCATTAAAAGCAATTGCATGGATATTACTTAATCCATATTCCTTAGTCTTATCGATAAAAGAAGTATTAGGGACCGTAGGTCCTACATTAATTTTCTTCTCACTTCTTCTCGGTTGTTTTTTAGAAATTTTTTTAGCCTCGTCCTTCTTGACCGAAGAACAGCTATAGGAAAAAAGAAAAAGGCCTCCCAAAAGAGAGGCCATTAGTCCTTTAGAAATCGATGATATCAAAACCGAATCCTTCATTCTTACTCACAACTTTTGAGATTTTTGGAATAAGAGCATCTGTTGAAGAGCTCAGAAGTTTAAGGTTTGTTTTGAAAGTAGCACGAGAGTTTTTACAGATAAAATCTGTAAGATTCTTCACATACTCTTTTTCTTCTGCTGATACCGAAGAGTTATTTAAAATTGATGTTGTACGAGAGAGTACACAAATTTGGGCGTAAAGCTCGATAGACATGTTAGCAATACGAAGTTGTGCCAACTCGTTTCCAATGATGTTCTTACCGTACTTAATGATGGTGTTTTCAACAGCAATCGCGAAGTCTTTCAAGGCAGTAACAAATTCGTGGCCATGCTTCTCAAGATCAGGGTGAACCTTCGTAAGAGTTTTTGACCCGATATATTTTGAAATTCTCTTCTTCGCAAAATCAGAAAGAATTCCTACTGACTTGATAGGGTCTTTAAGGGCCTTGGAAACATCGGCAATTTTCCCTAGTTCTTTTAGGTTATCAGATGGACCTTTCAGACCAGAAAGAGCGTTGAAGATACGAAGAATTTCGTTTGTTCCTTCGAAGATAAGGTTAATACGGCAGTCTCTCATAATACGCTCATAAGGATACTCTCTCATATAAGCATTACCCGCTGCGATTTGAGTGGCCTTATCGATTGTATCCCAAAGCTTCTCGGAGCAATAAACTTTACAGATAGCTGACTCGTGAGAGAAATCAGTCATCCCTTTAGTGATCTTACCGGTTGTCATATAAACCATAGACTCCGAAGCATAAATATTAGCGGCCATGGTTGCTAGCTTTTCCTGAATAAGACCAAAGTTAGCAATATAGTCACCAAACTGCTTACGAGTATTGGCCTGGGCGGCGGCCATTTTTAAAATCATTTTCATTCCACCCACTGAACCTGATCCAAGAGACAGACGTCCAGTGTTGAGAACTTTCATAGCAATTTTAAATCCCTTACCTGGCTCTCCAATGATGTTTGAAGCAGGGACTTTTACGTTATCAAAGTAAACGGCGCGTGTTTCAGAAGCACGGATTCCCATTTTGTCTTCTTTCTCACCAAAAGAAACACCTTCCATATCCTTTTCCACGATAAAGCAGGTAATTCTTTCTTTGGTTTCGCCATTTTCCACATGATCGGTTTTAGCAAATACAGTGTAGAAATCAGCTAAACCGGCATTGGTAATCCAAAGTTTTTGACCATTAAGTGTATATGTACCATCGTTGTTGTTAACAGCTTTGGTTTTAATGGAGTAAGCATCTGACCCTGATCCAGGCTCTGTCAGACAGAAAGCTGCAAAAATTTCCCCTGAAGCCAGACGTGGTAACCATTTTGCTTTCTGCTCTTCATTACCATCGTTCATAAGGGCCTTATATCCGATTGACTGGTGAGCTCCTAAAGTCGTTGCAATAGCTCCGTCAATTCCTGCTACCTGAGAGAAAACTCTCGCATAAAGAGTTGTATCAAGGCCCAGACCTCCATACTCTTCATCAACTCCTAGTCCGCACAGTCCCAAAGCCGCTAGCCCTTGTAATACTTCATCAGGAATTTTGGCCTCTTTATCAAACTTTGCAGAGTCAATAGAATCCTGAGCAAATTTATCAACAGCATCAATCATGGCCTTGGCCATTTCTACTTGTGCCTCATCCAAGTTAGGGAAAGGGAAAACCTCATCCTCTAAGATTTCGCCATAAAACATGGCAGCAGCAATTGATGGAATTTCTTTTTGAGAATCGTTGGCAGACATTTTTCATCCTTTCAAATTAAATGTTGTTAACCAATTATAATGAAGCTCTCATTTTAAAGTACAGTGAAAGCTTGTTTTTCAAATTCAGACAAAAACGATCAGTCATATTTTCTACTGTTATGCTCTTGCACAAGACCCGGATTTTGATGACAATGAATTAATGATAAATAAAATCAAAGACTTCATTAAATCAAAATTATCCAAGCGTCGCGCTGAAGCTGATGAGACACTGGAATATGAGGAGGACTCATCTCAGCCGGATATTACCAACCCTCAGTATCAAATCCCTGATGAGGATCAATCAAAACCAGAGGATCTTGATTACATCTCAGAAAGTCGCTTCGAAGAATTAAAGGCCAGTATTAGTTTAAAGCTTTCTGAACTCTCAGATCGCTTTCTGATTTTAAAAGCTAAGCTTAAAAAGAAACTTAGCTTACCTCATTCAGCTTCAGATCATATTGATTCTAAGAAAAGTAACAAGCAAACAAAAGAGTTAATTCTTAATTTTGATCGTTTTCTCCTACCGAGCAGTCGGGAGACTGCCCATCAAACATTTCTTATTGCCATCATTGCTCTGTTTACTTATCAAATTGGTAAAATAACTGCTCTGGCCCTTCGTTCTACTCCACTGCCTTCAGTAGCTCAGGGTTCAGAGATCTCCATTAACGTTAACGAAGACTTCAACCCGAACCTACTCAATCAGGTGAAAACGTTGAATCCTTTCAGAACAGATAAAGGTGTTGAAGCTCCAAAGATCGCTCAAACTCGTTGTGAGACGGCGACACAAAGAAGCTCTCTTCCTATTAAGCTTGTTAATGCTGTCGTCTTACAGGATGAAGTGAAATCTCTTGCCAGTGTACAAATTAGAAACGATCGAAAGCTTCTTGAAGTTCGTATCGGTGATAAAATTCAAAATATGGCAGAAATTTTTAAAATCACCAGAGAACGAATGATTGTCAGAAATCTTCAGACGGGGAATTGCGAAGCTGTGAACAATGACAATATTGCACTCGCCAAGACATCCCCTATCAGCGTTCTTTCTCCGTCAGAAAGTAAAACCTTTGTTCAAAACCGCAAGATGCCAGGTATTGAGAACCAAGGAAACAACTTTAAGATCTCTAAGAGTCTTATCAATGAAAAGTTAAAAGATATTGGTCAAATCCTGACCCAGGCCAAGGCCGTTCCTATTCAAAACCCTGATGGAACAATGGCCTTTAGAATTACTGAAATGGATCCGGAAGGAATTTTCCCTTATCTGGGAATTCAAGACCAGGACATTATCACTTCTATTAATGGCCAAAGCATTCAAAGCATTAATGAAGTTATGAATTTATTTGGTAAGATTAAAAACTTAGAAAATCTGACTCTTGGGATTCGTCGCGATGGATCTGAGATAGTTCAAGAGTATAATATTAAGTAAGGAACGACTTATGAAGACAAGATGTCACCAATCACGTTTCGTTGCCCCTGTACTAGTAGTGTCTTTGTTGGCAACTTCTCCGTTACACGCTCAGTTCAATAAATATCGTTCCCAAACAAGTTTTGGCAATGAACCTCAGGAAAATGAAGCTGATAACCAAGTGCCAATGGACACTGCAACCATTTCAGACCTTGATACGATGACGGAAGAAGAAGCACAGGCAGCTCTTGAAGCAGCAGAAAGAAATGCTGATCCAAATGCTAATTTTATTGATCCTGATGATGCCGAAGAAGTGATCTTTGACAGTGCTGCCACTGATGAGCCGGAAGATGAGGCCAATCAAAGAACTTTTGGTAACCGTCCTTCTAGTAAACTTGCAGCACAGCCCAAGAATCAAAAGTATGTAAACCTGAATCCAGAGACTGCCTTTGGCCCGGAAATCGTCGAGTCATTTGATTTTCCAGACACTGACATCATGGAAATTACCCGCCATATGCAAAAACTTACGGGTATTAACCTTATCCTGGATAAGGATGTAAAAGGAAAAGTTTCCATTATCGCTCCTACTCCCATTACCGTAGGAGATGCCTGGAAAGCTTACCTTGCGGCCCTTAATATGGCCGGCTATTCTCTGGTAAAATCTGGTGCTTTTTATAAAGTGATTAATGCTAGAGAAATCCGTTATACACCAACTAAGATTTATACCGGGAACTATACTCCTGATACAGAAAACTATGTGATGAGAGTTATTTCTCTTAAACATGTTTCTGCTGCGGAAATTGCCAGAAACTTCCGTCCTTTCATGTCTCGTTACGGACGAATCATTGATATCAAACAAACCAATACCATTATTATTGCTGATACCGGTTCCAATATTAATCGTCTTGCAAAGATGGTTAAATTTTTGGATGTTCCAGGACATGAGGACTCTCTCCAAATCGTCAGAGTAAAGAACTCCTCAGCCCAGGAAATTGCCAAGTTGCTTGATAATATCCTCAAAGGAAATTCGAGCAGCACTGGTGGTGGAGCTGCCGCCAGACAAGGTGTAGCCACTCCTCGCTTTAGTCCAGGAGGAGGATCAGGAGAAACAACCAGCTCTATTTCAAAAATTATTGCTGAGCCAAGAACGAACTCCATTATTGCTATGGCCAATGCAGAAGGTGCCAAGCAATTAAAAGAACTCATTGCCAAGCTTGACGTTAAGCTCGTTTCTTCAAGCTCTAATCGTGTTCATGTTTATTACTTAAATTACGGTGATTCTGAAGAGCTATCAAAAACTCTTCAAAGTATCGTAACTGGTGCGACTCAATCAGCTAGAACAACAGGTACAACGGCGACGCGTTTCACTTCTTCTGGTTCAAGTGCTCCTACTAACCCTATTTTCTCAGCAGAAGTTAAAATTACTTCTGACAAAAACAATAATGCCCTGGTTGTTACTGCATCTCCTACAGACTGGTTAACTCTCAAAGATGTTATTTCCCGACTGGATATCCCAAGAGATCAGGTTTATGTGGAAGGACTTATTCTTGAAGCTAACATTTCTAAGCTAAGAGCTTTTGGAGTTGAGTATGCCGGTGCTTACGGGAATGGAAATATCCAACGTGCAGGTCTGACTAACCAAGGAAGTTCTGATATTTTAAATCTTCTCACAACTGGAGTTCCTACTGCACTTGGTGGTTTCTTTGCCGGTGTGGGAATCGGGCCTACAAGAACAATTAAGGCGGGAACTGGTAGTTCCAGCTCTACTGTAACAGTTAATGCTGTGAATGCCTTTATTAAGGCCATTGCAAGTCACACTTCAACGAACGTACTGGCCACCCCACAAATTTTAGCTCTCGATAACACAGAGGCTACTTTTGAAGTGGGAGAAACATCCCCTATTCAAAACTCAACGGTCTCTTCTGGTGGTGTTCAGTCATTTAGTACGACTCAGCAAGAAGCCAAGCTCTCACTTAAGATCACACCACAAATTAATAAAGTGACTAGATTTGTGAAGCTCAAAATCAACCAAAAAATTGATGACTTCATTGATACAGGAACGACAACAACCTCTGGTGGTCGTCCTACCACTACTCGCTCTGCCATTACAGAAGTTATGGTTAGAGATAGAGATACTGTGGCCATGGGTGGACTACTAAGAGACCGTGAAACGATCTCCAATAATAAAGTTCCTGTCCTGGGAGATATTCCGGTTCTTGGATGGTTATTCAAAAACAGATCGAGAAGCTTAACTAAAGTTAATCTCCTGTTCTTTATGACTCCTAAGATTATTGCTCCTTATGATAAAACTGCTTCGCAAAATACGAAGGATGTTCTTGAGAAGAGAAATGCAGGAATGGCCGAAATCTTTACTGCAGATGAAGTTGATCCGAGTAAAAAACTCAGCGATGAGTTAAACGCTAAGCTCGATCGACAAATCATGGGACCTCTTTATGATGAAGAAAGCGCTTCTCAATACAGAAACCTAAATGAAGAGCAGATTAAATCTCATTATGAAGAAGACGAATGGGATACTCCAAATTATCAGGAAATCGTTCGCGAGAAGAACGCCCAACAGAATTAATCAAGTTATAGTTTATAGCGCCCCTTTATGGGGCGTGCTATAATTTTTCAAAACGAATGCTCTAAACAGGAAATAGAAACCAATGAATCTATCTAATGAAGTTTTAGGGAGTTTTGAACAATCCAAAGAAAAGATTGGTGAACTTCTCATCAAAAATACCATGCTTACTCGTCACCAATTAGACGATGCACTAGAATACCAAAGTCAACACGGCGGTTTATTAGGCGATATTCTTATTGAAAAAAATTATATCCAGCCCCACGACCTGATTAAAATTGTTTGCTTGCAAATTGATATCCCCTATCAAAT
>Ga0079223_10001311_pt1 | contig 14646 bp, 11 predicted proteins | sample Stecom2011_FD_75072 | JGI IMG/M metagenome (GOLD analysis project Ga0079223, IMG submission 75072) | Agricultural soil microbial communities from Utah to study Nitrogen management - Steer compost 2011 | ecosystem: Environmental > Terrestrial > Soil > Agricultural land | place: USA: Utah... | reverse complement strand
AAAGGGAGAGAGTATAAAGGAAATTACTTTTTTAGACCAGCATTGAAATATCAGTTCATGAATCGTTTATTTGCGCAAGTGGGGTTAAAAACGCAAGCTGGATTTAAGGCTGATTGGATAGAGTTTGGATTGGGGTTTAGATTGTTGTAACGGATTTATTTAAATTATAGAGTAAGAATCAATTATCAATTTAGACTACTATATTTTACAAAAGAATACGACCAAAAATGGGACTGTGAAATCAACTAATATCCCATGAGTAATTGCAATGACAACAAACTCTTTTCCCGAAAATTTGGTAATAATAGGGAGTGTTGTATCCGCAGTAGTTGCACCACCTGCAGAAATGGGGGCTAATTTCCCAAACCACACCACCAGTAGAGGGGCAAAGAGCAATGTAAAAAGCTCTCGAATAATATTAGATATTAATGCGATTACGCCCATTTCAGCACCTTTATACTCGGTAATAAAGAGGCTTGATAAAGAGTAGTATCCAAATCCTGACCCTATTGCCAAGCAATCTGTTGCAGATCTGTTTTTTAGCAAGAAACTTATTAGATAAACACCTAAAAGTGTGCCTACAATTGTTCCAAGTGGGATTAAGAAAATTTTCAGATTCTGATTACGTATGGCACGAATAGCTTTTTCGTCAGAGCCAATGCTAATGCCTACTAGAAACATAAGCACATACAATGCATAAATACTGAAGTCATTATTTTGTAATATTGCCGGTAGTAGGTCGAAGCGGCCTAATAACACTCCTAAGATAAAAAACGAAATTATAATAATACTACTCTTCATAGTAGAACCAGTTTCAAATTGTGTCTTCTGTTTCTTTTGCTGTAAATAAAAACTTGTAAATGGCCCAAGCAGATAACAGGCTTCCTGAAAGGGCTCCTATTGTAATTATTATGGCTTCAATGCCTAATGTTGTTAGATTATCCATAATTTGTGGATTTACTCCAACGCTAACACCCAATAAAAAGAGCAAAACGAAAATGGCTAAAGAGATTGCTTTCCCTGCCCAGCGAGCAACCTTTTTACCACGAAGAAAGTAACCTACAAATACGCCACTTAGCATTAAACCCAATACAATTAACATGTCTAATTCTGTTTATTTCGATTTAACTTTTTGTGCAATGTATAAAAACTATAGGCAGTTTGTGCTTTTTTAGCTTCGTAAATGAGTGATAATAGTTTGATGATTTTTAGGCGAGATGGTATTGAAGCAGTTTCTTTCTTGAAAATAGTTAACTTTGTGCTTTCAAAAAACAACCATAATTTTCATTGATCTTTGATCTTTGATTTTAAAATAGAATAAGAATGGCTCAGAAACCATCCATCCCAAAAGGAACACGGGATTTTTTGCCCATTGAAATGGTGCGTCGTAATTACATATTTGATACCATAAAAGGTGTTTTTCAAATGTATGGCTATATGCCTATTGAAACGCCTGCTATGGAGAATTTAGACACTCTTTTGGGTAAATATGGAGAAGAAGGAGACAAGCTCCTTTTCAAAATCCTTAATTCGGGCGACTATCTTTCTAAAGCTGATAAAGAACTTCTTTCAGAAAAAGATTCTAACAAGCTTACTTCCCAAATTAGCGAGAAAGGACTTCGTTATGACTTGACCGTTCCTTTTGCACGTTTTGTGGTTCAACATCAAAATGAAATCACCTTTCCATTTAAGAGATATCAGATTCAGCCTGTTTGGCGAGCCGATCGTCCTCAAAAAGGTCGTTATCGGGAGTTTTTTCAATGTGATGTGGATGTGGTGGGTAGCGACGGGCTCTTCAATGAAGTAGAGCTCATTCAGATTGTAGATGAGGTTTTCCAAAAACTAAATATTCGTGTGGTCATAAAACTGAACAATAGAAAAGTATTGGCAGGTATTGCTGAAATTATTGGTGAGGCGGATCGCATGGTAGATATCACTATAGCCATCGACAAGCTGGAAAAAATAGGATTGGAGAATGTGAATCAAGAACTTTCAGAACGTGGATTGAGTGCGCAAGCTATTTTAAAATTACAGCCTATCCTTGCTTTGGCTGGCAACAATCAGGAAAAACTCGCTGCTCTTTCAGAAATATTGAAAGAATCAGAAATGGGAATGAAAGGAATTGAAGAGTTATCCTATCTCTTAAATATGGTCAGTTGTTTAAATTTAATCACTCATGTAGAGTTGGATTTGACTTTAGCACGTGGGTTGAACTATTATACAGGTGCCATATTTGAGGTGAAAGCACTGGATGTTTCCATTGGTAGCATCACTGGTGGAGGTAGGTATGATGACCTTACGGGCGTTTTTGGAATGAAAGGCGTTTCAGGCGTAGGAATTTCTTTTGGTGCAGATCGTATTTTTGATGTGATGAACCAGTTAGAACTTTACCCTGATGATGTGACAGCAACCACGCAAGTGTTGTTTGTTAATTTTGGGGATAAAGAGGCACTTCAATCATTAAAGTTGGCAAACAAGCTACGGTTGGCTGGAATAAGAACTGAGCTTTTCCCTGAAACAGCCAAAATGAGAAAACAGATGAGTTATGCCGATAAAAAAGCCATTAAATTTGTGGCAATAATTGGACAAGAAGAGTTGCAAAATGGAACCGTTACGCTGAAAAATATGGTGAAAGGCGATCAACAATCCATAGCTATCAATGAGATGAGGGATTTTATACAAGCCAATTTGTAGTATTATTATTTCATCTCTTTCAGTTGTTTGAATAGACGCATTTTAAATTCGTGCTCAGCTTGATATAAGAGGATTACCTGATTAATAGAAAGAATACGTTTGAATTTTTGATGGTACTTCTGTTCTAATTGAGAGTCCTCTATTTTTAGCTTAATCAACAAATCCAGAGCCTCCTCCTTTTGCTTGTTGGTTAAAGAAGATGCCTGCTCTTGAAGCTTGGTTCTTAGATCTCTACTTAAATGGTAAATGCTATCTTTCTTGTTGAAATACTCATTGTAAACAGGCCAAAAGTGTTGAGAGGTACTGCTGGAGAGTTCCATCTTCTCAGTAAAGAATGCAACTTTTTGCGCTTTTATACGATCCATTCGTTCATCCTTTGACATTTGATTCTGTGCTGAAACGGTGGTTAAAAGTGATATGAAGAGAAATGTGGATAATGCTAATAGAAAATTTTTCATAGTTCTTTGAATTAAAGTTTAGTACTCAGTGTGGCTTAAGAAGATATAGTCTTCGTGTGTTAAATCGCTAAATAAAACACTGTCAGGATAGATATCTACACTCTCCGTCGCTATGTTTTTAATGGTGAGGTAATCTATCAATTCATGTATTCCAAACGACTCGTCCGTCCAGACTTCAACTTCTTCTGATTCATATAAATTAGATGACTTGTTGAGTGAAGAGTTGAGGATGTGATTTGGAATGAGATTGTAAATCATGGTCAATATGAGAAAGGCAGCTGCCAGTCCTATCCATGGTTTTATCATGGTAAGTTTAGATACCGTTGGTCGTTCTTCTGCAGGATTGATTCTGTTTTTCAATCGTTGGTCGAACTCTTCAAAATATCTGTCTGGTACTTTGAATTGACTTTCTTGTTTCGATATGTTTTCTTTTTCTATCATCTCTTATTTTGGGTTTGTTATTGGTTAGATTGGGTTTGTTCTAAATGGTTTAAATTCATTTAGATAATATTAGAAAAGCTCATTTTCTATCAGAGCTCTAATTTTTTTTACTGCATGAAAATAGGAGGCTTTTAATGCACCCACCGAGGTGTTGAGAATCTCAGACATCTCTTCATATTTCATATTGTCAAAATATTTCATATTAAAGACCAATCGTTGTTTGTCGGGCAATGTAAGAATACTTTTTTGAAGTCTTTTTTGAATTTCATCACCTGAGAAAAGAGGATCTTGATCAAGTTGTGAAGCCATTATGATCTCCATATCTTCAAAAGCATTGAGCAGTTCGTCTCTTCTTTTATTCAAAAAATTGAGGGCTTCATTGGTGGCAATTCTATAAAGCCAGGTGTAGATTGAAGCATCCCCCCTAAAAGTAGAAAGATTGTTCCAGACCTTTATAAATGTATTTTGAAGCAGATCGTCAGCATCTTCGTGTACAACAACCATTTTTCGGAGATGCCAATACAATCTTTGTTTATATTTTTTCACCAGCAAATCGAAGCCCGCCTCTCGTTCAGCAGGCATTTGTATCAAAACAAGTATTTCTTGATCGGTTGGATGCATTATTAAGGAGTTTTTATGGGCGTCAAGATACAAAAAGAGATCTTGTTTTTTTATAAAGTAGGGAAGTGTTATTTTAGAAGAGCTTTGATTATCTATAGATAATAGAGAGGCGGCATTTAGCTTTCAACTTTTTTATTCATCACGAAATACTAAAAAATAGTTGAATAGATAAGTTTTGATCTTTCTTTCTTATTATAACAGGATAAAAAGATGTACTTTTGCACCCTGAAAAAAATAGATGAAGATTGGGATTGCCCAATTTTAAGTTTCTTATCAATCATTAATCAATATAGAATGAAGTGTGGTATTGTAGGATTGCCAAATGTGGGCAAATCAACTCTGTTTAATAGTTTGTCGAATGCAAAAGCACAATCGGCCAACTTCCCTTTTTGCACGATTGAACCCAACGTGGGAGTGATTACTGTTCCCGACGATCGTTTGGTGCAGTTGGAACGTTTGGTAAAGCCTCAGAGAGTGCAACCTACAACGGTCGAGATTGTTGATATAGCTGGTTTGGTGAAAGGAGCTAGTAAAGGCGAGGGGTTGGGTAATAAGTTTTTAGCCAACATTCGCGAAACCGATGCAATTATTCATGTGTTACGTTGTTTTGAAGATGAGAATGTTACGCACGTAGATGGATCAGTTAATCCAGTGCGCGACAAAGAGGTGATCGATATAGAGTTACAGTTAAAAGATTTAGAGACTGTAGAAGCCAGATTGCCAAAGGTGGAAAAGATTGCCAGAACCTCTAAAGATCCTGAGACAAAACGGCTCTACGATGTATTGGTGAAATTTAGAGATGCATTGTCAGAGGGCCGATCGGCAAGAACAGTTGAACTCACCTTGCCTGAAAAGCAGGTGGCTGATTCGCTCTACTTGTTGACCAATAAGCCAGTTATGTACGTCTGTAATGTGGATGAAGCTTCCGTGGTTTCTGGGAACAAATTTGTTGAGGCGGTAAAAGAGGCTGTTAAAGATGAAGATGCCAATGTGTTGGTTATTGCTGCGCAAACGGAGTCAGATATTGCTGAGTTGGAGACTTTTGAGGAGCGGCAAATGTTTTTAGAAGATATAGGTTTAGAAGAGTCGGGTGTAGTGAAACTAATCCGTTCAGCATACGATCTGTTGGATTTGCAAACTTATTTTACGGCAGGGGTTAAAGAAGTTCGTGCCTGGACTTTTCCTCGAGGGGCACTCGCGCCGCAGGCAGCAGGGGTTATCCATACTGATTTTGAGAAAGGTTTTATTCGTGCGGAAGTAATTAAATATGAAGATTTTATTAAATATGGATCAGAGCAAGCATGTAAAGAAGCTGGTAAAATGAGTGTGGAAGGTAAAGAGTATGTGGTTAAAGATGCTGATATTATGCACTTTAGATTTAATGTGTAGCTTGTTATTAAAGCATTAAAATTAAAATTATATTTTAAGCTGACTTGCATTGCAGGCCAGCTTGTTTTTCTTGATGAAAACGCATTTAATAGGGTAGGATTGAGCAATATTTTATAGAACTATTCCATTTAGTTACTGTATTTGTGAAAAGAACCTGCAAAAACAGTTAAATAACTCTAAACCATTTCTATCTATCTTGTAAGAGAAATTAATAATGATTTTATTTGTATTCAATTAATGTGAGCTCATTAAATTATTAAGTATAAATGAAAGTTTAAACTTTACAGTTTTGTCATCTAAAAAAAGAAAGAAAGTGAAAATCAATATTTTGAGGTCGAGAGAAAATGAGACAGAGACAATTGCGCGTCTAAAGAGAAAAATCTTTATTTACTCTGTTATTGAGGTGGTTATTGTATTGGTTTTGATTGCTTTTGGCACATTCCTATTTAGCATCACACTCTCCTAGTCTTTAATATTCTCCCAAATTAGATTAAATTTTTTTGAAGCGATTACCTTTCCATCTAACTGTGTGATTAGCTCCCACTCGCCTGCTTTGTTCTCATAAGGTGGCCACACAGTATCTCCTAAAAAGAAAGTCCAATCATTACTATTGATGTACTCTTCTCCTTCAAATGAAGGGGCAACTTCACCACTTTCATCAAGAAAAGGAGGGTGATGCATTATGAAAGTTATCTTTTTTCCTTTTGCTTTCTGAATTTTCAGTACATAACCGAATTCAATTCCTGGCTCAACAGGAATTTCAGTAGTGATCTTTTTCAATTTTGGAATCTCTTTTGATTCTCTATCCCAGTGCTCATAGATCCCAAAGCTATAGAGCTCAGTCTCAATTCTCTTCTTTGCCATCTTTATTAAAATCCTTATTGGTTTCCTAAATAGTACCGTAATTGATCCAGCATAATTGGTATATCATTGGCATCAATGTTATGTTTGATGAGTGTCTCCTTATCGTTCTCAAAAGCTTCTAAAAACTTTTTTAAGGAATAGTTGGGATGCGTCACACACTTCTGATACCATTCGAGAGCTTCTTGCCGATTTCCTTTGGACCAAGTGATGTGTCCCATATTTAAGTAATCATTTTGGGTGGGCGCATCATTAATTAATTTTAGACAGTATTTTTCGGCCTGCTCAAATTTCCCCAAGGTAAAAGCACACCAGACGATGGGTCGCCACACCTTTTTGTTTTTCGGATCAAGATATTCTACTTTGAAGTAATATTTGAGCGCTTCATCAAACTCTTTCATTTCCAAAAGACAATGTCCAATACTTACTTGCGTATGAAGATTGTTTGGATCTATCTTTTCCGCCTTTTGGTAATACTTCAATGCTTTTTCTGAATCTTTAAGATAGCGATAACAAAGAGCAATCTTTTTTAAATTCCATACTTGGTTGCTATCAATGAGATCTGCTTTTAAATAATGTGCTAGTGCTTTTTCGTAGTTTTTTTCTTGCTGATAACAGAAGGCTGTTTTTTGAATGATCTGAATATTCAACTCTTCTGGTTTTGAGCTACTCATGCTATTGAAAACTTCTAATGCTTCTGCATATCGATCTTTCTTAAAGAGATAATCTCCCAATGCAGGAAACAGCTCTTGGTTGGGGAAGAGACGTGTGATGAATTCTCTGTTGTGAAAATCCAGTTGCCATGAAAAAGGATCTTCCATGGAGCTTTTTCTTGGATGCACTCTAAAGAATCGGTAAAGATCCTGTATGTATTGATTGGATATAGAAAGTGATTGTTTGTCTGGATCAATCAGCTCATCACTTTTTTCCATCTCTCTTGCTGCCCCAATTTCAGCCAAAAACATCTGTCCCATCATCTCTTTTTGTCCCTGTGGCATCACGGGGATACTAAGAATCAGAGAGTATTTATCCGAATTACATAACAGGCCTGCTGACGCCATACTTTCAATGATGTCTGGGTTTTTAAAAGGACCAGTCTCATTTTTCAAGATTTCATCTACTTGTGGATTGGGGTAAGAAAATGGTAAAAACCAGTTACTGGTTTGATTAAAAAACGGAAAATGCTTAAGCATTCTAAAGGTTGATACAAATAGATCTGCTCCTTCCATTTGAAGTTTTGAAAACTCTTCCAGTTTTCCCAAAAGTTCTGGCGAATCTGAGAAGATATCTTCCCAATCGGGATTTTTTCCTTCCATTAAGTTGTCACCCAAAATGTTGTCTAAATCCAACCTGTCTCTAAGGTTTGGGTGAATTCGTGCTACTTCGGGTAAAATTTCATCGGTAAATTTTCTTGCCAAACTTTCGGTTTCCAAAGTACGCATAATTTGAATGATCACTCCTTGAAGTATTGATGTGGGTAGGTTGGATTGCAGTTCAGACAGTTGCTTTGTAATAGTTGGATAGTATTTTAATCGTTCATCGAATTTGAAAAGGATTAGGAGCAATCCCACTAAGGCTCTTTGCTTTACTTCCAAATTTGGATGTTTGATGAGTTTAAAGAGGAGAGTGAGCGTGTTTATATTGAAATGATTCATGCAGTGCATGGTGACTGCACTCACGAGTATGCACTGTTGGGGCCATGGAATATTGCCCTCAATAAAGAGATGTTCAATATCTTTTTCATTTTTATAAAGTTGTGGTTGGGTTAGCAACCACTCAAATAGATCTTCAAAATCTTGATTAAGATCATGAGAGAATGCCCCCTCTTTGTTTTCCATCAATTGCCACTTCTCTAATTTTTGCTCAATAGTTTTTGTTTTAACTTTTATGGAAATAGAGTCTGATGTATGTTTACGCTTAATTTCATAAATTAAATCGCTGGAGTAAGTGGATTTTAAAATGAAGAAAATATCATCGGATAAATTAAAAAGATCGGCAATAATTTGATGATAGATTCTTTGACGTTCTGGATCCAGAATGCCTTCAACAGTATATCTCAAAAGACTCTTGTAGGATATTTCAATGTTGTAATGTGCATCAATGAGCGTGCTGTTGTGTGTATTTTTCACCAACTCTCCAAGAACATCCAGAGCATCTTTCAATTGTTTATTGGTTAGCTGCTTGGCAATATTCAATTGCTTCTTTTTAATTTCTTGTATATTCATCTTTTTATTTCTCCAATTTTATAATCAAATCTACACCTGATTCTTTGACCTTCCCTTGTAGTAACCTTATGGATAGCCTTTTTGTAATCTCATATTCCAGCGTAATAGTTTCAGGCGTAATTTCATGTTCATCCGATTCTCCAAAGCTACGCTGGTAAGTTACAAACAGATCGTTCGTAATGTATTTCCCCACCATAAAGGTAGTGTTTTGCCAGTTATCAGTCGCATCAATCTCAATCATGTCCAAATTTAAGGTTTTTCCAAGTGTCTTTGAAAGTTGTGAGGCTACTAAATTGGAAAGAAGTCTTGTGGACATCGCATCAGAGACTCCTTCTTGGCCTCCATGGTTGAGTTGATCAAATGGTTGACCGAATAGAATATAGGCAATGGCATCTGCCTCAGGTATTTCCAAACGTTCTAATTCAAACCGAATATCGGGATCAGATAATCTTCCTCCCACTAAAAGTGAAAGAACTCTTTTTTCTCTTTCTGCAGTTCGGAATGTGTAGTTGGCTTTCACATTTAAAATAGGATCGAACTTTTCGCTACCAGTAAATATGAATTCTCCCTCTTCTATCACCATCTTCTTTCCGTAAAATGTGTAAAATCCTCTGTGGACACCTAATGATCCAAATAGTTCGAAGAACGAACTGTTTTTAACTACATCTAAATTGCCATACACTTCTATCTGCATATCATCCGATTTCAGCCAAGTGTTGCGGGGAATCTCTAGTTTTAAACTCCCTGTGAGGTGCTTCATGAAGTTGGGTGCTTTTGGCAGTTCTTTCTTTAGTGTGATTGTATCTTTTAGCGTTGCAGCACTGTCCGTATTTATAGTTTTCCCTTCTCTTAACGCTTGAATTAGCAATGGCTCCTCTAGTTTTCTTGTAGAACCTCCCATTTCGGTAATGGCATCAATATTAAAACTGGAACGAAGAACTTTGATGTTGCCTCCAAATTTAGAAGTGCCTTTTTTGTCTTGAAACGAGAGGTCTGAATTGATTTGAATTTCATAGTTCCTGTGTTGTGACAGGTAAAAGTCACGTGCTTTAATTGTAAGATTGCTACTTTCTATTATTCCTGAGGTTATGGATTCTTTCATCTCGATAATGCCACTTGCCAAAAGATAACCTTTTTGACGAATATAGAGACTGTCCATGTTTATTTTATTCCCATCAACGGAGAGTCTTAAAAGAATGTCTTTATAGTTGATGCCGTACTGAGGCATTGGTAAAATCCCTTTATCGATATTGATGTAGCCTTTAACTTGTGGGTCAGAAGTGATTCCTGATGCTTTAATATCTATGTTTAAGAGCGCTTCGGGTTGATCAAAGCCCTCTATATCCATCAAAAAGTTTTTTAAGGGTGCTTTTTGAGCCAACAACGCAGCGTTAAATGATTTGTTCCATGAGAATTGCAAGCTGTCTTGAAAAACCACTTTTAGTGGGATAGAGCCTTTCAGCGTAATAGAATCTCCCTCCTCACTATACATTGCTGCATCAACTTGAAGAGAGTCTCCAGGATAGTTGAAGTTGACTCCAATGTTTCTGAATGCAAGTGGTTCTACAACAAACTCTTTTAAAGATGTTTTGCCTCTTATATTTACATTATTTTTATAACCATCCAAATCAACATGAAGATCCACTCGTCCTGCCCTTGACTCGTTCATTAGGCCGTAGTTGTAAAGCGCTTCTAAATTGAGACCTATAAAATCACCAACCATACTTATGGAGTCCTTTTTGTTGTAGAAGGCATCCATTGATACAAGGAAAGAGGTGTCGCGATGATCTACAATTTGTAGTTTTTCTATTTGAATTATAGAATCTCCATAGGTTATATAAGCTGAATCTTCAAGATGAAGGTGGTTGTATTCTGTTTCTAAATCTAATTTACTTAGCGTTACCCGTAATAGTTTACCTAAATTGCCTGATGCTTCCAATGAAAGTTTCATTTCATCCATCAAACTGGAATTTAGATCAACATTCCAAAGTGTGTCTTTCAACTGGGCATCTACCTTCAGCTTTTCTACCAATATCTTACCGCTTCTGATGTTGCTGGATTCAAGTTGTACGTTTACATAAGGCTTTTGATGTATGAGATCACCTTTTGCTATCAGAGACAGATCCTGGATATTTAATGTAGTATCCATAACCAAGGAATTTAGCTGGGCGTTAGCGTCAAAACGCAAAGAGTCAACAGTTCCTATTGCTGAAGCTTTCAGGTTTAAGTTTTGCCATTGTGTGGGCTGACTAAAATAATGTGCAAAGGCAAGCGCATTATCCAGTTGCACATCAATATTGCCTTGCAACTCTCCATCTATTTCATAATATCCATAAAGGAATCCTTTGAGAGACTCATTTTTAATGGTTAGTGTATCTATCAGAAGTTGTTTATTTTGATAGCTTCCTAAGAGTTGAAGAGTATCAATGGGGATGAATTCAACCACCGAATTAGATATAAAACCTGAGAAATTAGCAGACAATTGGTCGGTTCCAATTCCAGTTCCTGTGGCAGTTAGATCTAATGAGACCACTGTGCTGTCTAGCTTTCCCGTAAGTAATTGATGGAGTGCTAGTTTCTGGGTAGATAGTCTAAGTGAATAATCTTCAGCAGGATTATTTAAGTTGAGGTGGGCAGTGGCTTTCACTTTCCCAAATGCTGTCAGTAATCTAACATCTGCATGGGTTTTTCCATTGTTGTATGTTCCTTCGATGGATCCACTGTCAATTTTACGTCCTTCCCATAAGGTTTCGTATAGTTTCCCTTTTAAGCTGAGAGGTTCAGTTGCTCCTAATAATCCATTGCCTTTGATGTCAAAATCTGCATTAACCACTAAAGGGAGTGCCTCCATCTTTATCCAGTGATGAGGTACAACACCTTTCATACTTAAATTCACATCTAAATGAGCTGTGGATCTTAATGATTCTTTAAGAAGGTTGGATAGTTGTTGGATTTTTCCTTTTAGACCTATTGATTCATTGTTGTTGCTTAGGACAAGTTCAAATAAAGTCTGCTTATTTTCAGATTTGGCTGACAAGTTCAAATTCGGTGTTGCTGAGAGGGGGATGGGAGGAATAAAGGGAGTGAACTCCTCTAAAAAAACTTTGTCCCAATTTAAAAGGAGTTCAAAATTCTCCAGACTGCCATAATTTCCGTTTAACTTAATATTGTTTTGCGCCGTAGCAAGTTCAAAGTTACTGATCCACCATTGTTCAAAGTCTGTTTTTACATTAAATTGAAATTTTTTAAGCTCCAAGTGAGGTTGCTCACTCGTAAAAGATATTTCCTTAATATGTGCCATTACTCTTTTGGAAGTGTATAGACCTGAAAGGTTTATATTTAAATCTTCAATAGATTTGGGAATGATGGTATCTTGTGTTTGAATAAACAGATTGCCTGATTTTAAACGTAGCCGATGGAGCCAAAAAGTAAGTTTTGTAGGTGAAGATTTTTTTTCTGTGGTGTCTGGTTCTACCGGTTTAAGGATGTTTTGAAAATTCCACAAACTGTCTGCGTCCTGTTTTAGGTGCACACGGGGAGAGTTGAGGTAGATTTGATCAACTACCACTCTGCCGCTGATTAACTCCAAAGGCGAGTATCCAATGCCTAACTCATCCAATGATAGGAGGGTATCTTTCTTCTCGTCTAATAGAGTTAATCCTGAAAGCTCCAAACGGGTAAAGAAGTTTCCTGATAGTTTATCTAAAACAACAGTTCCATTAATATGGTCATGCACAATTTTTAGGAGTTCGTCTTTTAGAAAGTTTTTGAACCATGCCGTTTGTATCAATAGGAATACGCCTGCAATAATTAAAAAAATTACAGTCACTATTCCAAGTATTATTTTACGTGCTATCTTCATCTAAAAAGCGTGACCAATATTAATATGAAACTGCCATTTTGTTGAGTTGTCCCAAATTGGGCGAGCAAAGTCTATTCCAACAGGCCCGATGGGGGTGTCGTACCTTATGCCACTGCCCACTGAGTATCTCAGATCTTTAAGATCAATTTCTTTAGCCTCGGTCCATACATTACCTGCATCGAAAAAAACAACCCAGCTCAATGGGCCATATATTTTCATTCTTGGTTCAATGCTGAACTCAACAGTGCTGTTTCCGCCTGTGGGTATCCCATTGATGTCTGCTGGACCAAGTCTTTGGCGAGCCCATCCGCGCACAGATCTGCTTCCACCTGCAAAGAAACGTTCTTCTACAGGAATTCTTTTTCCATCTTTAACAGGATGAATCATTCCTCCTTGTAATTTCATTGCTAAAATGGTGGTGTAATTTATTTTTTGATATTTTTTTATCTCTGCCTGATACTTTAGAAATGGATATTTTCCTTGTATTATTGTGCTGTTGGCTTTGGCGTTGACAGCAACCGACCATCCTGTGGACGGATTGAATTTGGGAGAGGTGTCATCAAAGAGAACTCCTATCGCCACACCACTTTTAGAATAACTTTTCTTTAAAAGCTCAAGGTCCTCTGTTTTTGCCACAGAGGTAGTGTCTAACTTAATACTTTCATAATAAGGATTGAAAGAGGCACTAAAGGAGGAACTGATTTTTTGTTGTAATCTAATATTTGCACCATACCCAAACAGCTCATACCCTACCTCTTTGGTTTTGCGCACTGCAGGAGATAGTGATAGCGTGGAGTTGGGGCCAAATACGGCTGGTTGTGTTAAGGTTGCTTCTATTCTATAAGGCTCAATATAGGAGTGCTTGGCAAAAAGATGAAGACGACGTGCACCTCCGGTGAAGTTCAAAATTTGGTAATCGACAAATGTTCTGAAGCGGTCTTCCCGACCATAGCCTACGCCAAATTTTATGGAGTGTTGGGGGGCTTCTGTAATATTTATTTCAATGGGGATAGAGTCTGTTTGATCATCACTTAGTTTGGCTTGAATGGAGGCAATACGGAAAGTTCCCAGCTGATAGATTTGTGCCTGTGAAATGTTCAACTCTTTTCGGCTGTAAATATCGCCTTTTTTAAAAGCCAATTGCTTACGAATAAGTCGTTCAGGAGTTCTATGAGATCCTATGATGGTAACTTCTCCAAAATGGTTGAGAGGTCCAGGACTTATCCGCCAATTGATGTTGGCCTTGTTTATGGTGCTATCAGCGGTAATCTCGTGTTCCACGCGCGTATAGGCATAGCCTCTATCTACCATAAACTCATTGATGAGGGTTTGGTCGTTTACAACCGAGGCGTCTCTAAATCGCTTGTTAGGTACCGATTCAATTTCCGTTCTTCTACGTGTGCTGTAATTTCTTAGTTCATGGCTCCAGATGGTATCTTCACTTTGGAAGTTTAACTTATCAATTATTACAGGATCACCTTCGTGCATTCTAAATATTAATTTGATTTTTGTTTTACGAGAATTGAGTTTGGTTTCTGGCTCTTCCACCACCACATGGATGAATCCTTCGGTGCGGTAAAAGTGCTTTATCTCTTTTATATTCATCTCAAAAGCGTCCTTGCTGTAATAGGATTTTTTTTGACCCAATACTTTTCGCCCTACCCAAGAGGAGGCATTAATAGAAAGCTGTTCTTTTACCTCTTTACTGGAGAATTCGCGATTACCTTTTATCTTTATTTTTCGTACCAAAGGCTCCGTTTGCCCACTCATTGTAGTAGAGGAGATGCTTAGGAATAAAATAACTATGTATCGAAATGTTTTTTTCAAGCAGAAAGGTGATTTTAATATGAAATTGTTACATGATAGATGTTAATGAAAGCAGCTCTTTAATAAACCTATATTTTAATTCTATTGTTCAAAAATGATGCCTACATAAAACAATATTTTATTTTTAGTATTTCGATCTGTTTCAACAGCAATTCAGTAATAGCTTTTATTTTCTTGGATGATAAATTTAGCGAAAAGTTGGCATATAAATCTCTAACCTCGGTGTAAACTTGTTACTCGCAGGAAGCACTTCCACAATTTTTTGTTT
>Ga0079223_10001309_pt1 | contig 14657 bp, 7 predicted proteins | sample Stecom2011_FD_75072 | JGI IMG/M metagenome (GOLD analysis project Ga0079223, IMG submission 75072) | Agricultural soil microbial communities from Utah to study Nitrogen management - Steer compost 2011 | ecosystem: Environmental > Terrestrial > Soil > Agricultural land | place: USA: Utah... | reverse complement strand
CGGGGGGCTCATCTCCAAACCGCGTTTCAATGCTTCCATGATCGAGGATTTGCCGGCGCCAACCGGCCCGACCAGGTACAGAACCTGGCGGGACTCTTCGCCCATCATGGCTGCGGAATGAAAATAGCGGACAATCGTCATGATTGTCTCGTCAATCCCGTAGAAATCTTCGAAAAACTTGTATTTTTTGATAATCTGGTTCCCATAGATCCTCTTTAAGCGGGGGTGTTCTTCGGTCCTGATCGCTTTGGCGCCTTGTTCCAAAATAATGTCGTACATCCGCTGGTGGGCAAGTTTGACGATGCCGGGGTCCTGCTTCACGAGTTCTAGGTAGTCGAGGAAAATCCCGGAAAAATTGGGGTATGTCTTTTTCTCCCGGTCTTTCCTGATTAAATCTTCAAAGGCCTTTCTATCCACAACATTCCCTCCTCAGGAATTTTCTTTAGCCAGACAGGGGTTTGAGGATAGAGCATTTGCGCAAAAGCACGGGAAAAAAACCTGGTTTTTCTCCTGTTATAGCTTACGTAAGAAAAAGTGAAACGTCCAATGCCGAAACAGCTATTTTTTTGTGAAAAAGGGATTTACCTTGTATTTTAGTATAGTATTTGTCGCGGAGAATTGTAAATCCTGCCTAGAAAAAAAAAGGATTCCATTTCATTGTTAGGGACATAAGAATCCGGAAACCCGGAAGGGGAATGGGAGGCGTGTATGGGATTACGTCACGAGGACGGCGGGAAAAAACAGATGACTGCGCAGGAGGAAATCTACATATTTATAAACTACTGCCTGTCCAGGTGAAATCTACCGGCGTTGTAGAGCAAAAAACTGCTTTGTACTATAAAAAACATAAGGAAAGAGAAGTTTAATGCCGAAAATATAAATGCGACTTTGAACAGGGGGGCGCCATTAGCGTGGAGGTGTCAGCATGATGAAAAAGAAGAAGGCGCACATCAAGTATGTAATCGTTTTGTCCCTGGCACTGGTTTTATTTTTTTTACCGGCCTGCCGTTACCAGCCAAAGAATAAAAAGACTCCCCCCTGGATCCCGCCCCCGCAGGATAGGCCATCGGGTCCGGCCGCTGAAATCAACGAAAAACTCGGTCGCGGCATCAACCTAGGTAACGCCTTGGAGGCGCCGGCCATCGGCGACTGGGGGATTGTTCTTGAGGCGGAATACTTTAGCCTCATTAAAGAAAAGGGCTTTTCTTCGGTACGGATTCCGATCAGATGGTCCGCTCATGCCCGGTCCGGAACCCCGTACACAATTGATGGGAATTTTTTCCATGACTATGTGGACTGGGCGATCGGAGAAGCCCTGAAAAACGATTTATATGCGATCATTAATTTCCACCATTATGAAGAGATCTTCGTAAATCCCCATGGCGAGTGGGACAGGTTCCTGGCCATGTGGGAACAGGTGGCGGAGCGGTACAAGGATTACCCGGATAGCCTGGTTTTTGAGATCTTGAACGAACCCCATAATGAGCTAACCGCCGAACTCTGGAATGAACTGCTGGCGGAAGCCTTGGCGGTGATTAGAAAGACAAACCCCGACCGGACGGTAATGATCGGGACCGCCGAGTGGGGCGGGGTTGGAGGCCTTTCTAAACTGAAACTCCCCGACGACGACCACCTGATCCTGACCGTCCATTTTTACAGCCCTTTTCAATTCACCCACCAGGGGGCGGATTGGACAGATGGTGCCTATGCCTGGCTGGGGACCACCTGGGACGGGAGTTTCTTTGAAAAGCGGATACTCATGGATGAACTTTATCCGGTCTACTATTATTCCTGTGCGAATAATATCCCGGTCAACATTGGTGAGTTTGGCGCTTATAGCAAGGCTGATATGCCTTCACGGGCACTTTGGACCGAGTTTTGCGCCCGCATGTTTGAAGACTACGGATTCTCCTGGCATTACTGGGAGTTTTGCAGCGGTTTCGGGATCTATGACCCGAAGGATGAGGTATTCCACGAGGAACTGGTCAATGCTCTTATCTCTGATAACACCAGTGTCTTGGAATTGGGAGACCCGCCGGCAACCGGCGAAGAAATGTTGACCAACGGGGATTTTTCCAGTGGCCTTACCGGCTGGGGTTACGGGGCATGGCACAGTCCATACCAGGCTGATTTTAAGGTGGTCAATAACGAGCTTGTTGTCGATGTAACAACTGCCGGTCCCAAAGGCTGGAACATCCAACTGCTCCAAGACAATATTCCATTGGAGAAAGACCGCCGCTATCTCCTCAGCTTCGAGGCATGGAGCGACACACCGCGCAGTTTCTCCGCGGGGATTGGCGCGGTGATAGGAAGCAATTTTCCATCATACGGCGGCGCCTCGGTCTTTGTCACCCCGGAAAAGCGCTGGTTTTATATTCTGGGCACAGCAGCGGAGACATTGACGACCGGACGGGTTTCGTTCAGTTTCGGCAATGAGACCGGCCGTGTTTACCTGGACAATATCAGCCTCAAAAAAGTGGTGGACTAGTTTAAAGGAAGAAGAAGGGAAACGCCGAATACTTATACTAATACTTAAATGGAAAATCACTTGGTAACAGCGACAATTGTAACAGGTTGAGAAAACCTGTTATCAGCTGGGAGTTGATTTCATGAAGAAAAAAAGGCTTCTATTTTTTCTTTTTCTAGCCTTGTTTTCCTTGCCGGCTTATAATCATCTACCGGCAAATTCATTTTCACCCCACTCTTTAGTGCAGGTCGGACCGGCAAAAGTAGCCGCGGGGATCAACAGAAGCCTCGGCCGTGGTATTAACTTGGGTAACGCGTTGGAAGCCCCGAAAGGCAGAAGCTGGGGGGTTCTGCTTCAGAAAGAATACTTCGCACTCATTAAAGAAAAGGGTTTTTCTTCGGTACGGATCCCGATCCGGTGGTCCGATTATGCCCTGACCAAAGAACCATACAAGATTGAAGAGAATTTCTTTGCGAAGGTGGACTGGGCAATCGGGGAAGCCCTGAAGAACGGTTTATCCGTGATCATCAATTTCCACCATTATGAAGAGCTTTTTAAATACCCCCACAGGGAGTGGAGCAGATTCCTGGCCATGTGGGCACAGGTAGCAAAGCGTTACAAAGATTACCCGGACGCTCTGGTCTTTGAGATCCTGAACGAGCCCCACGATGAGTTAACCGCCGAACTCTGGAATGAGCTACTGGTGGAAGCCTTGAAGGTGATTAGAAAGACAAACCCCGGCCGGACGGTGATGATCGGGACCGCCGAGTGGGGTGGGGCTGGATCCGTCTCGAAACTGGTTCTCCCCGCTGACGACAACCTGATCCTGACCGTCCATTTTTACAGCCCCTTTCAATTCACCCACCAGGGGGCGGAATGGTCGGCGGGCTCCAGGGCCTGGTTGGGAACAACCTGGGACGGGAGTTATGTTGAAAAGCAGATGATCCGGAATGAACTCGAGCCGGTTCTCTGGTATTCCCGGGAACACGGTATCCCGGTCAACATTGGTGAATTCGGGGCGTACAGCAAAGCCGATATGGCCTCGCGGGCGCGGTGGACAGCGTTTTGCGCCCGGCTTTTTGAAGAACTGGGATTTTCTTGGCATTACTGGGAGTTTTGCAGCGGGTTCGGGATCTATGACGCGCGTAAAAAGGCATTCCACACGGAACTGGTGAATGCCCTTATTTCTGAGGACAAAAGCATCCTCGACCCGGGCGGCCTGCCAGCGGTGACCGGTAAGGAAATGGTGGCCAACGGGGATTTCTCCGCCGGTAGTATAGGCTGGCATTACGGGGTCTGGCAAAACCCATACCGGGCTGATTTTCGCGTGGTTAACCAGGAGTTTATTGTTGATGTGCAAACCGCCGGCGATGAGGAGTGGCCGGTTCAGCTGATCAAAGACGGGATCTCGTTAAAAGAGGGCTGCCGCTATCTCCTCAGCTTCGAAGCATGGAGTGACCGCCCGCGTAGTTTCTCCGCGGGGATCGGTGCGGCGGTTGGCAGTGACTACCCGACATATGGCGATGCTTCGGTTTTTGTCACCCCGGAAAAGCGTAAATATTATGTATTGGGTACGGCCGGGAAAACACTGAGCACCGGACGGGTCGTATTTAGCTTTGGCAAAGAAACCGGCCGCGTTTATCTGGATAATGTCAGCTTGAAAGAAGTTGGGAAATAAGCATACATGATCCCGCTCCGGAAAAGCAACAGTCTTTGAAGCAATGGGCAGGAGCACGGGCGTGCTCCTGCGCGACCCCTGTTGTAATCCACCGGTTAATGACTGGCAGGTACAGGCAGGGGTTTTTGCTCTTTTGGGAAATAAAAAACCCAATTTTTACTGATGTTCTCAAGTCTTTGTCAATTTTTGACGATATAAGTAACACTATTGAGAGAGAAAGGAAGGGGTAAAATGGGTCGAAACAAGGAAAATTCTTTACACCGTAAGCGTTGTCTGCATATCCCTATGTACAGGGTGATTTTTTTTCTACTGCTGGTCACCTTTCTTGTCAGTGGTTGCGGTAAAACCAAGGTACATAAGGTCGGTATTCTGTGCGGTTTGGAATACATTGCTGCTATAGCCGATGGTTTTCAGGGAAAAATGTCGGAATTGGGTTATGTTGAAGGGGAAAATATCGTTTATGATCTGCGACGGGTAGATTTTGACATGGAAGAATACCGTAAGATCCTGAGGGAATTTGTTAAGAATGAAGTCGACTTGATCCTCGTTTATCCCACTGAAGCATCGATGGAAGCGAAAGAGATCACGAAGGGAACCGGCATCCCTGTGGTGTTTGCCTTTTCCAATATCGAAGGGACCGGTCTGGTCGAGAGTATTCGGGAACCGGGAGAAAATATTACCGGTGTCCGGTATCCCGGCCCCGATATTGCCGTCAAACGCCTGGAGCTCGTGATGGAACTGGTTCCAGAGGTGAAAAGTATCCTCATCCCGTACCAACGGGATTACCCGATTGTCGTTCATCAGATGGAGATGATTGCTCCGGTGGCTAAAAAAACCGGAATTACCCTACTTGAAGCCCCGGCCGCCAACGCTGCGGAAGTCGAGGCGATCCTCGCCGCCTACGAGAAAAATGGCGCTCCTCCTTTTGATGCCATCATGTTTGTGGCCGAACCGCTTACCGTGACCCCCGAACCCTTTGCTGCGCTGGCTAAATTTGCGGTAAAGCATAAGATCCCGTTTGGCGGAGCATTAATGACAGTAGGAGAATACTCTTCGATTTTTGGCGCAAACGCTGATTTGGTTGCCATAGGCGAACAGGCGGCGTTTTTGGCCGACAAGATCCTTAACGGAACACCGGCCGGCAGCATCCCTGTGATCTCCGCTGAAATTACTTTGGAATTTAACTGCAAGGCTGCCCAAGAGTTTGGCGTGGAGATCAGCCCGGAACTTCTGCGCATGGCCCAGGTGGTCATTCGCTGAATAAGCAGGGTAGAAGGCCGGGGTTTTCCTCCGGTTGCTTTTGCTTGTTAAAAGACCGGCCTTTTTCCCCCTGCAATTATAAAAAAAGAGATGGCTGTAAGCGCTAGACGGGAGCCTGCGAAGGCGTAGCCATGAAGGAGTGAGGATTTTGAGCCGGCGTATCCCTTTATCCGGAAGGAGAAAATTCCGTAGCCTGGCGGCTACTTTGACGGTGGCTTTTGTAACGCTTTTGGCGGTGGTATTACTATTATTCAATGGCCTTAATCTTTTTAATTTTTTCTGGAACAACCAGGAGATTATCATTGACCGGCAGGAATTAATGGCCAAAGAACCGGCTAATACAGTAAAAAGCTTTATTGAGGAAAAATTTAACCTGATGGCGGTAACAGCCGGATTTGATGACCTGGCGACAGCTCCTGCAGAAAGGCAGCGCTCTGTTTTAAGTAATTTAATGGGGCAGGAACCCTCCTTCCGCCAGCTGGTCCTATTAAACAGCAAAGGCAGGGAAGTCTCCAGAATATCCCGGTATTCCGCACTGGTGGCCGGGGTTCTAACCGCAAAAAACTTACAAGAAGCATTTTCCCGGGCGTTTCCGGGTGAAGACTATATCAGCCCGATCTTTATTGATGAGACGTCTTTTGAACCCATGATCATCATGGCCGTGCCACTCACCGATATCCTCGGTAACAGCTTGGGCGTATTGGCCGCTGAAGTAAATTTGAAATTCATGTGGGATCTCATCGGCGCGCTTAAAATTGGGGAGAAAGGCCTGGCCTATGTAGTGGATGAAATAGGTAATCTGGTGGCCATGCGGGATATAACCCGTGTACTGAAAGGGGAGAACCTGCGCGGCCTGGAGATTGTCGCGGCCTTTGTCAACAAAAAAACGGCCTTTGCCAGCCGGACACTTACCGGCCCTGGAATTATGGGGACCAAAGTTATTGCAAGTCTGGTCCCGCTGGGTAAGCCCGACTGGGCGGTGGTGGCGGAATTGCCGCTGGCCGAAGCGTACCGCCCGTTGCGGGTGATGGCGGTCTCTTCACTCTTTTTTATGCTTATAAGCCTGGGGATGGCAATATTCGCCGGAATGATCCTGGTCAGGAGGATCACCAAACCGGTGACGGATTTTGGGAATGTCCTGCGGGAGCTTGGTAAAGGAGACCTGCGGAAAAGGGTCGCCATTACCGCAAAGAATGAATTCGGGGAATTGGCCGGTTATCTCAACAAAACCATCAATGCCTTAAGTCTGCTGCTTAATAAAGCCAGGGATATGGTGAAGATGGTCTCAGAGCAAAGCTATTTCCTTAAGGAAAGTTCGGAACAATCAGCAGAGAGCGCGGAAACGGTGGCCGTAACCATGGAGCAGATCAGCAAGGGAACCATGGAACAGACTAAACAGGCGGAAAGGGCTTCCCAGCAGATTAACAGCTTGGCCCAGGAGATTGATGTTATCGTATCGGAAGCCAAAGAAGTAGAGGAGATTAGCACGACCACCAAAGCCGCAAGTTATCAGTCGAAAAACGCCCTCGACCTTCTGGTCGAGAGAACAAAAGAAACAAACCGGGTCATCAAAGAGTTCGAAAAGAGCGGTCAGGAGCTTAATGAGAGCATTCAAGCCATCCGGGGCATCACGGATACCATCACCAAAATTACAGAAAAAACCCACCTCCTGGCGGTAAATGCCGGGATTGAGGCAGCCCGCGCCGGAGAAACCGGCCGCGGCTTTGCGGTGGTGGCCAGTGAGATTGCGAAATTGGGACAGCAATCACGGGAAGCGGCACAGGGCATCGAGGATATTTTAAAAAGGGTTCAGGTAGGGATCCTTGAGTCGGTACGGACTTCGGAAGAGGCATCACAGATAGCTGAAGACCAAAACGCAGCGGTTTTCTCCACCCTCGAGGCTTTCGATACTGTCATCTCCGCCATGGACGAGACCAGCAGAATAATCGTGAAAATAAATCAGATCATAAAAAAAATCGACGAGTGTAAGTCCGAGGCAATCGCCTCGATCATGAACGTTAATGCAATTTCCGAAGAGACCGCAGCTGCCAGTGAGCAAGTTACAGCGGTGGCTGAAGAACAGAAGGCCGGGGCGGAACAGGTCAAGGGGCTGGCTGAAACCTTGTATAAAATGGCGGGTGACCTAGTCAGTGTGGTCAATATCTTCCAGACCAGAACAGAGAGGGAAGAAATTCCGGTTGCTATTTCCCATAAGGATAAAGAAAAGCGCCGGCCAACAAAGACCCTTCATCCAAAGCGGGCGCATAGATAATTCATTGAATTATAATTCAATAAATTCGGTTTTAACCTGATACTTACCGCCGGTTTTCGCCTGGACCACCCGGCGGTACTCTTCCAACTGGGATTCCTCCTTGGTTTCGCCGGTTTTGAAATCAAGGATGAGAATCTCTTTTTTTTCGTCATCAACGATCATCCGGTCAACCCGGTAGATTTTACCACCGTCCCGGATTTCGTATTCGGTAAAGACCCGCCGGTGGGGGGTGGAAGCAAAAAGCTCCGGACGGGCGGAAAGCAACTCTTCCACCCTGGCGGTAACGGCGGCAACCCTTTCCGGCCCCAGGACATTGCCGAAACGGGCCAGGGCCAGCCGGCGCCCGTACTCCCTCTCCACCCCTGTGTTCTTTTTGATCTGCTCCAGGTATATATGGGCGGCCAAACCGTCGCTCTTTTTTTTCTGCCGGTTAAGGTCCGTCCCAAACTCTTTATTCCGGTTGATCCGTTCCACCTCGGCGACGGGGACCGCCGCCGGGGCAAAATAGGACTGTAACTCCGGGCAGTCCATCCCTTTCTCTTGGGGTGCGGCCTTCTCCGGCCAGAGATCCCCAAGCTTCTTGCCGGAGATCAAGTCGCAAAGGGACCCGGCCTGTGCACCGGCCAGCAGGGCGGGCGCATAAAAACCGTAATTCTCGTTATCGCCCCAGTTGGCGCCGGGCGTCGCCGGAGTAAGGCGCCGCGGGCTTTCGACATAAAGGAGGAGGTTCTTTTCCGGCCTGGTTAGGGCGACGTAGACGTTATTAATCTCTTCCATCAGCTCCCGGCGTTTTTCCTCTGCCGCATATCCCAGACCCAAAAGGTCAAAGAGTTGCCGGTAACGGCTATGCGTCAACAGGTAATCCTCCACCGTGGAAAAATCCCGGTCGAAAGTGACAAAGAACTCCATGTGTCCCCCGTCCCTGCCGCTGCGGGCGGAGGGTTTCCAGTAGAAAATGACGGTACCAAAGGAGAGCCCCTTGGCTTTATGGATCGTCATCAGCTTAACGGCTTTCTCCTCTTTTACACCCACCTGCTTCAACTCTTCGCTCTCCCGGTTTTCTTCCAGGTAGGCCAGGAACTCCTGGAGGCACGGGAAGGAACGCATCACCTTAAAAAACTGGTAGATGTTTTTAAGGGCGCCGCTGTTTTCCCGGTAAAGGGGGATGAGGCCGAAACGCTCGATCAAGGCGGTGGTCAGCTGGTCCCAGCCCAACCCTTGCAGGCCCTTTATTTCCGTTAAAACCGGCAGTAGCCGCCCGAGGTTCAGGCTTTTGATTCCGGCAGCTTCTCTTGAAGCCCCAGGCTTTTCCTCCACTTCCCTTTGCGGGCCGGCGTCCGCCAGGAACTCTTCAACCGCTGCTTTTCCGGTGAGAAACCGTTTTAACTCCCGGCGGCTAATCCCCACCAGGTCACTGCGGAGAAATTTCAGCAGCGCAAGGTAGTCACCGGAATCCAGATAGGAGAGGAGAAAATAAAGGGGCTTTACAGCCGGGTGGTCCACCAAGCTTTCCCTGCTTTCCAGGAGATACGGTAGGCCTTCCTTCTCCAGTTCCGCGGCGATTCCCGCCAGATCGGCGCCGGTCCGGGCCAGGATCACCGTATCGCTGTAATCCACCGGTAACTCCTTTAGTTTCTTCGCAATCTCCCGCGGCAGGTTTTCCACGACCAACCGGTTGAACTCCATGATCGCCTGTTGTTCTTGGGGGCTGAGTTTTTGAAAGGTCTTGGTGTTGGTGGCGGTTTTCAAGGCCGTACCGCCCAGCAGGATCTCGACATAGCCCCCGGTTTTGGCCGGCAGGTGTTCCACGTCTTCATAATCCCAGCCGGCAGCGGCCAGGCGGTGGCAGAACCGGTTAACAAACCCGGTGATCTCTTGTTCACTGCGGTAACAGATTTTCAGCCGTTCGCTCCTGCCGCCAAGGATCCGGTCGAGACCGGCAAAGAGCTCTTTCTCGCCCCCGCGCCAGCCGTAGATGGATTGCTTTTCATCGCCAACAGCGATCACCCGGACCTTCCTCTCCAGCAACGGTTGGAGGATCTTCCACTGGAGGATGCTGGTATCTTGGAATTCATCGATGAAAAGGGTCTTCACTTCGGCGCCCAGCAGTTCAAAAAGGTAGGCGCTGGCTTCCCCGTCTTTTAACAGCCCCAGGTTTTCGTCGGTGAGGTACAGATAAGTATAATTGCTTATATCTGTGTGGCTAAACTCTTTCGTCTTTAGCTTAATCCGGTCGTAAAGGGCGAAAATACGGTTGGAAAACCGGAAGATCTCTTCCTCATAGGGGATCATCTCCCGGTTATAGATGCAGGCGGCCAGTTCCCGTTGGAATTCTTCATACCGGCCCAGCAGTTCGGCTTTGACCGCTTCCCACTCCTTACCCCGGAGTTTGTTCCCGTTCCAAAACGGCCGGGAAAGAAAGGCGTTGCGGTTTTTCAGGATGAACTCCTCTTTCGCTTGGCTGTCCCTGGCCGGTAAATCCTCCACGTATTGCGGGAGGAGTCCTTGAAATTCCTTGCATAAAAACTCGTTCCAGGGACATTCCCTGGCTGCGGCCACCTCCCGGGCCAGGCGGATCGTTTCATCCAGGGCGGAGGCCAGCCCGGAGCAGGGGAGGGAGGGCCGGGGCCGGCGCTGGATCAATAAAAATTTCCACCGGTTTTTGAGGATCTCGTTGATGAGCCCCAGGTAATGATCGATATCCCGTTCGGGGTTGCCGGCAAGAAACTTCTCCATCAGGGCAAAATCGCCCGGGTCATCCAGCATCTTCTTGAAGACCTCTGCAGCCGTCTCTTTATTCTTCTCCTCTTCGATAACGGTATAACGGTAAATACCCAGATATGGAGCGATGGCCTGTTTGAAAATATGATTGATAAAACTGTCGATGGTATGGATATGGAGCCGGTCCTTATTCTCCAACATGGCGCCGTAAATTCTCTCCAGGAACGGCCGGTTCAGAGGTGCCCGTATCCCTGAATCAGCCCAGATGGCTTGCAGGTTTCGCCAGACCGGGCTTTCTTCCCCCCGGCGCACCAGATCCTCCAGGTGTTCAAAGATTCGCTCCCTGATTTCCGCCGTGGCTTTTCGGGTAAAGGTCATCACCACGATTTCCGCAAATGATTCCCCGTTAAGAAGGGCGTTTACGTACTCCAGGGAAAGCCGGTAGGTTTTACCCGTGCCAGCGCTGGCTTTCAAAATTTTCCTCATCCTTCTTTCACCCCCCGGCAGAGATCCAGCCAAGGGCAATTGCGGCAGTGAGAGGGGTTTCCCTGGTAAGCCCGGCCGGCAAAAAGTTCCGCAAGTTCCCTTTGGATGATTGCCGCCAGTTCTTCTTCACCACCGGCCGTGCCCGGTTGAAGTCTTTCTTTCAGTACGTCATAGATCTCCCGCTCGATCCGGGTTTCTGTGCCGGTTGCTTCTTTGATCAACAAGGCATAAAAATTCAACTGGCTGGAATGGCCGGCGCCGGTTTTGTAATCGACCACCCGGAGGGTGTCGCCCGTATCCAGGAGGAGATCAATCCTACCGCCCAGGTAGACATCGACCATTTCATGGCGGTAAAAAGGGGTTCCGCTTTTCCGCGGCCGCCATTCGCTTTTCAGATCCTGGATTGGCTTTTTCCTGGTCCGGGTGCGCAGTAAAGCCAGGAAGTGCAGGAGCGAGCTCCTGATCTTTTTCAAGAACAATTCCTGGTAGTATTTTAAGAAATAATCGTTGATCTTCGGGCCCCAGCTATAAACCAGCTTGTCCCTGATGATCTCTTCAACTACCTCTGGTGAAAGGCTAAGGGCGGGGCCGGCGCTGTTAAGGACCTCGGCAAAGAGCTCATGCACCAGGCTGCCGAAGAGCGGGGGAGTGAGGATGCGCGCCTGCGGGCCCGTGGCCGGTGTGCTCGCCTCTTCCACGCCGCTAATATACTCCAGGTAAAATTTGAAATGGCATTCACTCAGGGTTTTGTATTTATAATAACTCAAAGAAAAACTTTTCCCGGGGAAATCTTCCGCTTCCACCGGCGGCCAGTCATTGGCCCAGGCCCCATTTTTGTTTATGGCGCCGGCCACCGTGGCCGGGGTCCTGTAACCAGGTCCGTAACCGGATTGGTAACCGGGGCTGTCACCGGCCTGCCCGTTTACGGCCTGCCCGTTTACGGGCGGATAGCCTAGAACCGTCCCTTCCGGCTCAAGGGTGGCGGCGGCCGCCGCCCGGTCCGGGACGGCAAAGATCCCGGCGGTAACGGCTGGAAGCTGCCGGGCTTTAACCGGGGCCTCCACCAGGGTCAGCCCGTAATGGAGGCGGAGTTCCTCCACAAAGGAACTGGGGGTTAGATTCTCCTCCAAATTTCTCAGGCTGAAGATGATCGCCTTTTTACTGCTGAAGATGGAACGGAAAAAAGCATATTTTTCTGCGAGCTTCCGCTCTTTCGCCGCAGGCAGCCCGAGGCGGGCCCGCTGCCCGTCGGTGAGGAGAAAGTCGCCGCCGCTCCCGGCAGGAATTACGCCGTGGGAGGCGTTGATGATCACCAGGGTCTCCCTGGGGAGGTCCGGGGCTTCCCGCAGGCCGGTCATGTGGACGGCGGTCTCCTCCAGGGCCGGGTCACGGATGGGTTTTATTTTTTTATAGGCAAGGTAGTTTAGGGCCAAGCGAAAGAGGCCCAAGGCGGGCTGGGAGAAGTACTTTCTCCAGTCGCTAACGATCTCCAGTTCTTCCAAGGATTCAAGTTCCAAGAGGGCATCAAAATATCTGGTAACATTTTTCGCCAGATGCCTGTCATTAAGCAAACTCAGGTCGAGGCCGGCCAGAAAGGCGCAGAGATCTTTCATCCCTTGCCCCTGCCGGAGCCGGGTCAGATCATTCATCACACTCCGGAACTCCCCGGGGGCAAAGAAGTAGGCGTATCCTTCCGCAGCCATTTCCTGCAGGCGTGCGCCGGAGGTTTCATCCAGGTTATAGTAGGTCCGGAACTCCGGAAGGCGGATCGCCTGCATCAGGGTGTTCAGCTCCACTTGGAGCATGCCCGCGCGTTCGCCGGCCCCCTGCAACAGGTTGTAGAGGGCTGCCAGGAACCGGTAGATTTTGGTCTCGCGAAAATCGATCTCCGCCTCGACCATAATCTTACCACCGGTTAGTAACTGGTGATAGGAACTGCTCGCAGCGGCATCCAGGACCATGGCGTCTTTTTCTTCTGTCAATATCTTAATCATATTCACCAATTGGAGGAGGTCGTCTCCGGTTTCGTAAAGGGTAATCTCGGTTTCCGGGATGGCCGGGAAAGAGACGCCGGTCAAGCAGAGCAGTTTTTCATCAAAATCCTCTGGAGGCAGCTGCAACAGGAACCGGAGCTGGAACCCCCGGTCCGCCAGGAACCGGAACAACTTCTTTTCTTTAGGCGTAAAGGCGATGATATTAACCAGAACAATCCCGGCAAATTCCCGGAGGGGTTCCTCAGAAAAGTGGGAAAAATCAAAGGCGACCGTAGCGTCGGTGTATCCCAATTCATCAAGGCGGTCCAGGTAGCGGCGGCGAATCCCTTGGAGAACCCCGTACTTCTTCTCCTGCCACGGCTCGAGGCCTGTTAAAACCGGGATTTCATACTCACTCATTTCATCATAGAGCCTAAAGAAACCACCGGCCGGTTCAATGGCGTCAAAATAATCGTCAATCCCCAGTTCTTCCCGTTCGGCTGCGGTCAGGAGCTCATAGAAGAAGACCGCCAACTTTTCCTCGCGCAGAATCAACCGCTTTGGGGGGAAGAACCGTTCCTTAAAATCCCTGAGCGTGAGGAAGAGAGAGGGCGGTTGGAGAAAAGGCGGTTCATAGGAACGGGCGGCTTGGACCATATTTACCGGGTCGGCAAAGATGAAGACCCGGGGTCCTTCAGCCGCCAGCGCGAGCACACTGGAGAATAGATTCTCCTGGTAACCCAGGTAGTCTATTTTCACGGTTTCCCCTTCCTCCCTTCCTGCGTCTCTGCGGAATTACCACAGGGTTTTGTTAAATTAGATTCGGCGGATGGACGGGAAACCCCTTTTTTCTCCGGAAAAAAAAGACAAGTAATCCTTGCGCCGGTCCTGCTTAGAGAGGGGAACCCCACGTCAGTACATGAGTAAAAACTTTGTTCCTGGCCGGTGGGAGAGAAATCTTCACTTTACAGAAAAAAGCCCCCGTGTGAGTGAAGAAAAGATCTGAAGCAAAGGTTGGCGCCGCCGTATTGGTCTTGGGGGAAAAAAAGGAGGGCAAAAGCCCTCCTTTTTTAGAACCAGTTTCGCGCACGTGGTTTCGTGTGAACGCGCGCGAGGCTTTAGAAGTCCAGTTTCACCGGGACTTTGGTCGTGCTCGACGGCTGGAACTCGCCGAAGAGGAGATCCACGGCGGCACGGATCGAGTCCGGAGTACCGCTGAAGTTGCAGACCACCGCATCGGCCTCAGCAGTTGCACCGATTTCGTACGGGTGGTTGGTCACCACGACCACGTCGTGTCCGGCCTCTTTAAGCTTCTTGACCAGCTTCGCGTTGTTCCCGGTCTTGACGATCCGCGCATAGTAGTTGGTCATGACAACCAGATCCGCCTGTTTGGCCAGTTCGAGACATTCGGCCATCTCTTCCTCAGTGGCGCCGAAGTCGGTATCGACCAGGATCAGGTTGTGCGAATGCTCAACCATCCGCTCGCAGAACATATGGGTGTGCATATACGGGTCTTTACCAGTGAATTCATAAGGAATCCGCTGCTCAATCACGAGCATCTTCTTATCGGATGTAAGCGGCAGCAGGTTCTTGTTGTCCCGCATGACCACGAGGGCTTTCTTGGCAATATCCCAAGAGAAGTCGACCACCGGTTTGCTGAGCGCAAATTTCTGCGCTTTCTCCGGATCCATCTGGCCCGCGGTCTTGAAGAGGCCCTGATCGTACTTGAGTTTCAAGACTCTCTCCACAGCCTCGTCGATTCTCTCCATGGGAATCTCGCCGCTCTCGACCGCCATCTTG
>Ga0079223_10001308_pt1 | contig 14658 bp, 12 predicted proteins | sample Stecom2011_FD_75072 | JGI IMG/M metagenome (GOLD analysis project Ga0079223, IMG submission 75072) | Agricultural soil microbial communities from Utah to study Nitrogen management - Steer compost 2011 | ecosystem: Environmental > Terrestrial > Soil > Agricultural land | place: USA: Utah... | reverse complement strand
GTCTCCATCGTAGTTCCGATCAGGATCTCCTGGTCGGTCAGATATTTCAGTATCTCATTGCTTATCTCTATCCTCCCTCTTCTGTTTTCTCGTAAATCGATTATCAGGCCGGCAGCTCTCTGCAGGTCATCCAGAACAGATTCGAAATATCTTATGAGCAGTTCATCATGAAAACTCCAGATCGCCAGATAATAGATGTCATCATCGAGCCAGCGGCTGAACAGGAGTTCCTCTTTTGAGTCGATAAGTTCACTCCAGCGATCGTTCTGTCTGCTTCTTGTGAGAAGTACTTCTCCAGTCTGTCCTTCACTACCAGCAGCCTGTATATCTTCAAGTGGATAACGAAACTCGACTCTGACTTCACTATCCTTCTCCCCGAAAAAGAGCATGGACATAGCTTTATCATATAAAACTGCCTCGTTAGAGGCAGAAATGTAGGGAAGGACATTCTCGGCCAGATACTCATCAATCTCTATGCCGTCAATCCGCAAGATCTCGCTCCCAACCGGGAGTGAATCTTTATAGTTATTCCCGACATTGCTCACTATAACCCTTCCCTCGATCCATTTCAGCATCACGAGCGGATAATCGAGCTTCTCTGCAAAGTTCTGGGGAAAGATAACTCTCGTATGACAGTCCTGTAAAAGAGCGGTGAATTGCTGGATCAGTCGATAATAATCATAGATATTCCCGGTTTCATTCAACCTGGCCAGGTATCGCCTGTACTCTTTATCCCAATCGAGATCCTTTAGCTGCTGGAAGTGGGGATAGTTATAATCTGCCTCTTTCCAGATGAGCGAAAGTCCGTATATCTTATCTTCGAGTGTCAGACTCCCGATTTCATCCCAGCCTCCCAACAAGCGGGGCATCAATAATAGTCCTGCAATAATTATCAACCAACTATGACGTCTCATAAATTCCTGATCCTGGAACCTCCCTGAAAGTAATTTTCTTTTCATCAACTCTTCTACCAATACTGGCACTGTCAAGCTTAACAGGTAGATTCTGATCCTCTATTTCAGGTTACTTCACATTCTAAACACCGGAATCTGTAATATATTTCTTTTCCTCTTCTCCCGATTTTTTCCCAGGTTCAAGTTCTCCTGCCCTCCCGACAGCAGATCGAAGCAGGCCGTCTAACACACTGCAATTACCGGCCGGATTCTTTTACCTTTCTCTCTGTTGTCACCTTTCTTTCTTCAACCTCTGGGGACCACTGCAGTCGGATAGAGCCGACTACGGTGATCCTTAGAGTTTGGAGTGAGGCTGAAGAGAGATTCCGGTAAAAAGTAATCTCTTACAGTTTAGAGTTGACGAAAAGAGAGAAGAGAGAGATATGTATTGTAAAATAATCTTTGAGGGGAAGCAAATGAAAAGAAAATCGGGCAACAGCATCAAATTCCTTTCCGTACTGATAATTATTATGGGTATAATAATCGTCTTTCAAGCCGTCAGAATCAGCAGTTTGAAAAATAGGCTCAAAGGGCTGACTATCCTGGACTGGCATGAGAACTCTTTGCAGATTGAGAATGGATTGGAATTTGAAGATCAGGCGATACTGATAACCCCAGAATTCGTTGATAACGGATTTCAGCACCACTCCCCCTTCAACGACGAGCATACCTTTGCTGAACTGAAGGAGCAATACCTCCGTTATGGCGAATTCGATCTTTATGGGAGTGGACGCCGAACCGGTGATATCAGGCGAATCCACGAAGGGGTCGATCTCTATGTTCCGGAGAATACTCCAGTCTATCCGATCTTCCCTGTCGGGATTGTAACAGCGGTGAGTGATGATCCTGATTTTGTTTTTCAAACACACGGTTTTAGGGGTAATACACGGATTGATTCAGTCGGTGTCGAATATGGTAAGATTGTCAGTATTCTCTATCCGGAAGGGATATCCAGTCTTTATGCCCATCTGAACGAGGTATATGTAGAACCGGGTCAGTTCGTGACCTCAGATACGGTGGTCGGTCTGACCGGATATACCGGGAATATCCGTAACAGCGGTAAACCCTCACATCTCCATATCGAACTGCGGGATGAGGATAACGAGAGTTTCGATCCGATGAACAGGTTGCACTATCACTTTGCCTCACTCCGGAAATTTGTCGTCAACCTGAAGAATGAGGGTGTAATTTCTACCGATTAACCAAGTTATTAAGCAAAAAGAGGTAAGAACATCATGAAAAGATACAAAATGAGATATGCTGGAGACTATAAGGTCTATATCAGGACGATATATCTGGTCAGCTTGACTGCAGGATTAGCCCTGCTCCTCATCATTCCCGGCTGTGGTGAAAGAGCAAGAACCTATCACCCCGAAACAGAACTGGAAGAGTTGAGACGAGATCTCGGGTTAAAGACCCAGACGAAATGGAGCCACGATGTAGTCAATCAGGTTCAATTTTATGACCGGGAAGGACGTCTGATAGAAGAACACTGGCTCAATCCCAGGGGTATCGTCGTGACGAGCAGGGTTCTGGAATACGACGAGGGGACAGGATGGCTCGACACGACCATCTGGCATCGTGGCCTGGAAGCCTTGAAGAGCAGGAATATTTTTCGTTATGACAGAATGGGTAACCTGATAGAAGAGAGTTGGCTGACACCGTTTGACGAGATAAGGACCAGAACCGAATACGTTTACGAAGCTGATAGACTTTTAAAGGAACTGAAGTACGACATGAACGACAATTTGATCAGTACCAGCCACTACAACTACGAAGAGGGTCAATTGCGCGAGTTGATCGTGAAGGACCGGCGAGATCGTATAACCAGTAGACAGGAGTACAGTTATGATACTTTCGGAAATCTGCTGGAAGAGTTATGGTTCGATCAGGAGGATGAACTCATCTCCCGAAGATTATATAGTTATGACGATGAGGTTGTGTCGGGTATGACCCAGTATGATAAAGGAGAGTTTGCTCATTATCTGGAGTACGAATATGATAGTGATGGGCTAATCCTCCGCGAGACGTGGTCGAATGCTGACGAAGAGATTTTCTTCGAGAATCTCTATACCTACGAATACTATTAAGCAGTCAAATATTGAACTGTAAGGCAGAATAATGAAATCGATCATCAAGCTGAAGGATTCCGAGGTGGGAGATATCACGATCGTTATTCCCAAGATCAGGGATTATCATAAGAGTTTTTCCAGTGTCGTTATTACCTATGAAAATGGTGACAGGCGTAGTATTGAGGGTAACGACCTGAATGAACTGATCAGGCAACTGGACGAGGCGATCGAGAAATATTACGCAGGTTAGATAGTTTTCAGGTCTTTACTAACCTGCGACAGCCTGGCCAGGGAGAGGTACCTCAGACGAATCTGTAGATCTCTTTGACCTCTCTTCTCTCTGGAGTTTCAATCTCTCTGTCGCTCTTTCTCAATTCCTCTTCCGTAGCTTGCAGGTCAGAATTAACCGGGAAACCGAGTGGTGTGAGGCAGGCAACGTAATAGCCTTCGGGAATCTCCATTAATTTCTTTACCTCCGGCCTGTCCATATCGGTTATCCAGCAACTTCCGATATTGTATTGAGTTGCAGCGAGGAGGAGATAGCTGGCAGCAATGCAGGCATCCTGGACCGGCCTCTTTGTTCCGGCGGGATCAGAACAGACAGCAACAGCTATTGGTGCTGCAGCTAACGGTCGGCTTGCTCTGTCACGTATGGCAGCCAGCGCTTCGATCTTATTTCTCTTGCGAGTAATTCGATAATAATAAGCCTGTGAGTTTCTTGAGGTTGGTGAATAGCAGCACAATTCAAAAATCTTTTCCAGTAGCTCGTCCCCGGGATCTTCGGCACGAAATTCCCGGACACTCCTCCTGGTGCGTAGTAAATCCGAGCCTGAAAGATGTTCGTCGAGAGGATGAAGAAAGGTTTGAAATTCGATCTTTCGCCCTTCCGGGTCTCGAGCAAAGAAGTGGTATATCCGGAAAAATGGATTTATTTGTGGAACTGCTTCGGTTATAGATTCCAGCTTACTGTAAAGCTTGTTAATACTGCCGGCTGTGGGATAGAAGAAGGTTATAATAGAACTGGTGTCTGCCCTGTCAACCTGACAAAAACCGAAAAGCATATTTCCATGTTTCAGGATAACACACTTACCCTGGTCTAACCAGATCTCAGCTCCGGTACTGATAAGATAAAACCGAACTATTTCCTCTAATTGCGCTGTTTTATAGAATACTATACCTGACATGATTCTAAGCCTCCCTGGTCAGATCAATCAGTAAGAATAGGGACATTCCGGTGCTTTACAATCCGGATATATTTGATCATCCGGTTTGATAGTCTCAGCAGCATAAATATCAGCCCCTATATCACGACAGTAAACGAACTGGTATGTCTTGAAGCCGCCGGTGAGGTTATAAACATTTTTAAATCCCTTCTGCAGGAGGATTCGACAGGCAAGATAACTTCTGTGTCCCGAAAGGCAGAAGGTTATGATCTTACGATCTTGAGGCAGTTCATCAAGCCGTTCCCTTAGCTCATCCAGGGGAATATTCTTACTGCCGGGAATCGTACAGCACTCGAATTCCTCCTCCCTCCTAATGTCGAGCAGCAGGGCATCTTTATTCTCCTCTTTGTAGATATCCTGCCAGGAAATGGTCTGGAACTTCCGATTGAGTAGATTCTCACCAACATAACCGGCCAGGGTGAGCGGATCTCGAGCCGAAGAATATGGTGGAGCATAAGAATGTTCGAAATCGGTCAGATCATAGACGGTTCCACTATTCTGCATGAAAGCTGCAATAACGTCTATCCGTTTATCTACCCCCTGGTAGCCGATGATCTGAGCTCCCAATATGAGTCCGTCTTTCGGGCTGCAGAGAAGCTTAAGCGAGATTGGTGAAGCACCAGGATAGTACCCAGCATGATCAGAATTATGCGTGGCAATTATGATGTAATCTATCCGATGTTGCATTAGCTGATGCTCTGAAAGACCCACCATCCCGGCAGTTAACTTAAAAATCCTGATAATAGCAGTTGGTAATGCTCCCTTGAACCTTCTCATATTGTTTCCGGCAACATTATCTGCTACGGCTCTTCCCTGTTTGTTGGCCGGGCCGGCTAGAAAGGCATTGAAATCCCGGTTCAGGATCAGTTGTTTTGTCAGGATAGCATCGCCGACTGCATAGATGTTCTCGTCACTGGTTCGGAGATACTCATCGACGATTATACTGCCGTTTGCACTCAATTTTAAGCCGCTACTTTTCAGCCATTCTGTATCAGGCCTGACTCCCGTGGCAAAGATAACTATCTCACCCTCTATCTCCCTACCGCTCGCCAGAATGGCTAACATAGAGTCTCCTCGCTCCTGGAGTGAAACTACCCTCTCCCGGAGATAGACTTCTACCCCCTGTGACTTAATATGCCGTCCCAGGGCTGAAGCCATTTCGAAATCGAAAAAAGGAAGTATCCGGTCCTCCATCTCGACGAGAGAGACCCTGGAACAGAACTTGTGCAGGTTTTCTACCATCTCAATACCGATATAACCTGCACCGATAACGATTGCCTTTTCAGGTTTTCTGTTCTCGATATATTCCTTTATCCGGTCAGTATCTTCAACATCACGCAAAACAAAGACGCCGGGCAGATCAGAACCGGTTATTGGTGGTTTGAAAGGTCTGGCACCGGGAGAGAGGATGAGTTTATCATAACTCTCATAATACTCTTCGTTCTTTTCCAGATCTCTGATAAGGACCCTTTTCTCTACTCTTTCGAGGCTTATGACCTCCTGACGTGTCCTGATCTCCAGATTGAATCGTCTGGCAAATTGTTCTTTCGTCTGAACAAAGAGTTTATCCCTGGTTGTGATCACTCCACCTATATAGTAGGGAAGTCCACAATTGGCATAGGAAATATAATGCCCTTTTTCAATGATAATAATCCTGGCAGATTCGTCATTTCTTCTCAATCTGGCAGCAGTAGAAGCTCCACCAGCTACCCCGCCGACAATCAGATAAGTATTCATTCCTCTCCTCAAATCTGGGTTAACAGGTTAATAGCGATCGACTGTCAGGCAACAGGTTCTTGATCTTATCTTGCTATACCCCGTTCCGAGTTCCTGACAAAATCTAAAAAATACTCCTGCTCGGGAGTCAGGTCGGTTAACTTTTCAGCAGCTATAAGAGCTTGAGTTACATTAAATTTTGAATGATAGATGATCTTATAGATTTCTTTTATCGCTTCTATTGTCTCGCTGTTAAATCCCTTGCGCTGCAAACCTACTGTATTGAGTCCTATGGGGCGGAATGGCATTCCTTCACCCCGGGTATAGGGAGGAACATCCTTCTTGACCCCTGAATGACCACCTATAAAGGCATATTTACCGATCCTGACAAACTGATGTATCGCAACCAACCCACCGATAGTGACGTAGTCTTCTATCGTTATATGCCCGGCGAGAGTCGAGACATTGGCCATGATGATATTATTGCCGAGATGACAGTTGTGGGCAATATGGCAATAGGCCATCAGAAAACAGTTGTTTCCTATCGTAGTATCTTCATCAAGCGTTGCAGAACAGTTGACAGTTACGAATTCCCTGAATGTGTTATTATCTCCTATAACGAGTCTGGTCGGTTCTCCCCGGTATTTAAGATCCTGACATCTCGAGCCGATAACAGCAGAGTGATAGAAATGATTATTTCTACCGATCACGGTATGTCCATCGAGGATTACATTTGATTCCAGAATAGAGTTGTCTCCGAGCTCGACATTGGGGCCAACCACAGAGAAGGGGCCGATCTTTACATTCTCTCCAATTCTCGCGTTATTATCTACTAATGCTGTCGGATGAATCTCTGTCATGGGTAACCTCATTTCCTGATGACTTTGGCCAGAAAGTCACCTTCACATACTTTTTGTTCTCCTACATAAGCATCGCCATGCATTTTGGTTACCGATTTCTTCAGACTGATCACCGTCAGGACAAACCTGAGAGTATCACCCGGGACAACCGGCCTTCGGAACTTGACATTGTCGATAGCAGCAAAATAGGCTACATACTCTTCTGGATTCTCACAGGTATTGAGAAGCATTATTCCACCGGTCTGTGCCATTGCTTCAACAATCAAGACCCCTGGCATAACTGGATGGCCAGGAAAATGGCCCTGGAAGAACGGCTCATTGATCGTGACGTTCTTAATTCCAACAATCTTCTCTTCCGAGACGAATTCCGTTATCTTATCTACAAGAAGGAAGGGATAGCGATGAGGCAGAATCCGCTGAATCGCCGAATTGTCAAAGACGACATCCGATACCTTCTTTTTCTGATATATCTTCTGTAATTTCTGTTTCTTGTAAATCTGCCGCAGTTTCTTGACCAGTTCAACATTAGTCTTGTGCCCGGAACGGGCTGCCAGAATATGGCCTTTGATAGGAACTCCAAGCAGGGCTATGTCACCTAATAGGTCGACAACTTTGTGCCTGACGAATTCATTGTAGAATCGAAGTGGAGTATTATTAACGATCCCGTTCTCGCCGATAGATATCTCTTTCTCGTATCCAAAAAGATCTTTCAACTCCTCCATTTCTTCTCTGGTAATATCGGGTTCTGCTATTACAATGGCATTATCGAGTGAACCACCCTTGATAAGGTTCGCCTTCTTCAGGGTGAGCAGTTCACTCGTAAAACAGAATGTCCTTGCCGGGGCGAAATCTTTTTCAAAATAGTCTATTGAAGGGAACCAGGTGTATTGAGTACCGAGATATTTGTGTCTGTAATCAACCATAAAAGTTATCTTCAGCTCGTTGGAAGGAACAATAACTACATCCACATTCTCTTCGGGCGCGGAAAAGGATATCGGATCATCAAACTCCAGATACTCACGTTCGGATTCCTGTTCCACCAGGCCGACCTGTTTCAGCAGATTGTAGTAGACCAGTGAACTTCCGTCAGCTACCGGAACCTCAGGACCATTGATCTCGATTCGTACGTTATCGATATCGAGTCCTTTTATTGCCGCCAGCAGATGTTCGGTAGTCGATACTGTAGCATTCTTGATCCCGATAGTAGTTCCTCGCGACATATCAACCACATGATCGATATCGGCCGGTATCTCCGGTTTATCAGGAAGATCGGTTCGTATAAAGACAATCCCTTCATCGTCACTGATAGCCGGCTTGAATACTACCGTAGTAATCTCACCGGTATGGAGGCCAATCCCGGTATAACTGATCGAGCCACCAATTGTTTTCTTCATCTCTTTTTCGTTCATAGCAATTCCTGTTTATGATTTCTTTTTTGTCGTAAGATAATGGATCGTCGAGCCGGATAAATGTCTGATGAAAATCAATCCTGTTTCTCTGCAGACTTCTCTTGCTTGCGCACAAGCTTGTTGAAGAAGGATAAAATTTCGGGTAATCTTCTGAGAGCAACGATGATTCTTTTCTGAAGTGAGGCTTCGATAGCCGGTGTGCCAAAATACTTCTTTCCCGCTGGAACATCACTGCTGATCCCTGATTGGGCACCTACCATGGCACCATCATTGATCTTAAGATGGCCGGCTGCACCTACCTGCCCGGCCAGAAAAACATTGTTACCTACTTCGGTATTACCAGCAAGCCCGACCTGGGCACAGAGTATAACATTCTTGCCCAGACGGCAATTGTGCCCTATCTGAACGAGATTATCTATCTTGGTGCCAGTACCGATCCTCGTAACTCCGAAAGTAGCTCTATCGATACAACTGTTGGCACCAATCTCTACTTCGTCCTCGATTATGACCCGGCCTATGTGATTGATCTTATTATGCTCGCCTTCGACCTGGAGATAGCCGAAACCATCCATACCGATAACAGCACCAGCATGGAGAAATACTCTGTTACCGATCTCGGACTCCTGATAGATGGTTACATTGGGATAGATCCGACAGTCCTCACCTATACTGACCTGCTCACCAATAACCGTATTAGCTCCGATAACCGTCTTGTTACCGATAGTCACACCCCGACCGATAACGACATAGGGGCCTATATCGACCTTCTCACCGAGAAGGACATCTTCAGCAATCATTGCTGTCGGGTCAATAGCCCTCTCTTTTCTCTCTTTCTCCAATTCCAGCCATCTCGATACCATATTATTCAGGGAGAGATAGGGCCTGGAACTAAAAAAGAGGTTGGTTTCCGGCAGAAGATTGACATCGAAATCTACCGGAACAATGACCAGCCCGGCATTTAAATCTGCCAGTTCCTTCAAAAATTTACTGTCTTCATAAAAGCAGACTGAGTGCTCATTTGCCTCTCCCAGTTCCGAGACGTTGCTGAGTATAACCTCCCTCTGCTCTAAGAGGTGCCCCTCCAGACCTGCAGTAAGTTCGGCAGGCTTAAGCTTGTGAGAAAAAGACTTCATGCTGCCGGTTAATTATTCTTCTGTGTCGGTTGCCTGATTCAAATCCCGAATTATCAGGTCGGTAATATCTAGATTCGGTTTGGCATAAAGAATTCCACCACCAATAGCATCAAATATTATCGAATAATTCTCCTCGATAGCTACCTTTTCTATCGAATCTCTGAGCTTGTCCATTATTGGTTCGAGAAGCTCGGCATTACGCTGCATTGCCAGCCCATTCTCACCGAAAATACTTTCGATATACTGTCTCCGCTCTCTGACTTTGGCCTGAATACGTTCTTCTGCCTGAGCCCGACCCGACTCGGTCAGAGTAAGCCTTCTCGCATCATACTCGGACTCCAGTCTCTGAATCTCCTCTTCCAGACGCTGTAATTCCCGCTCCCAGCTCTCACGCTCTGCCATAAAGATCGATTGCGCTTCACGGGTATCCTGGCTCTCCATCATTATTCTGTCTGTATCAATATAGCCTATTCTCAATGTCTGAGCCAATAAAAGAGTCCCTGTGGTCATAAGACTCAAGACTGTTATTAGTATGATTCTTTTCATTAAATCCTCCATTATATCCACGAATTTTCTTGTTAGAACGTATATTTAATGTTACTGTATCATGGGTTAGAAGAAAATATACATTCCCCTCTGTCATCATTCAAGCTTTTTATCTTATAGAGATAAGTCAATAAAAATCGCCAGATTAACTTCCTCTCTCAAGAGAGAAAACCATAAGGATACAGATGTTTCTGACTGTTGTGTCTGAAATTGATTGGGTCGGGCACCTTTCTTCTTGACAGATATACTCAACAACGAGATTTTGATTTACTAAACTAAATCATGAGGAGGTGAAGTTAGTGCCGATAGTTTATAGTCGTGATGGAGAGCCTTTTGAGATCACTCTGAAACGTTTCAAGAAGAAGTGCGAAAAGGCTGCAATTCTCTCTGACATCAAAAAACACCAGGCTTATGAGAAACCGAGCGAAGAGAGAAAGCGAAAGCGTAATGTCGCCAAGCGTAAGGCAATGAAGATAGCTCGTAAGATGAAGATGTATTCGTAACGAAGGCTCTTCTGTTGCAGAGATCTTAATTGCTGTATAGAGATATAGAGTCATAAGTTAAAATCGAAGAATAACCAGAGCGAGATTTCATATCGTAAGACAAATTCAAAGGGAGTTTTCTCCCTTTTTTCTATCATATCGCAAAGTCCGGTCTTTTTAACAGATAGGAATTCGATAGTGGCTGTTCAGATCTGGGAAAGGACAGTTTTCCTTATGGGCAGCGGTAAAACTCAGAATTCTTTTACTGGAGGGTTCTTATGAATTTTCTCGACCTGTTTTTCCTGATCATACTGCTGGTATTCTTCTTTCTCGGCTATAAGAGAGGTTTTCTTCTCTCCTTACTGCAACTGCTTGGTATTGTACTTGTCATTATCCTGATCAGACAGTTTGGTACAGTTATCCGGGAGGGGATACATCAACAGTTTGGTATCTCAGACACCTGGGCTATTATCCTCGGTTATATAGTAATATTCATAATTATAATGATCCTGGCCAAGATAATCAGTTCAGTCTTGCAGAAGTTGATGGCCTTGATCCATCTGGGCTGGATAGATCGTCTCATAGGTGGTGTAGTAAACCTGCTCTTCTGTTTTGCCCTGATAATAGTTCTGGTTTTGATCCTCGAGGTCTCGACTCTTTCGAGTTCGCTCGGAGAGATCAGGAACAATTCGAAGATATACAGCTCAGCCCGTGTCATAGCTGATGATATCATCAATAATTATCTGAGAGATCTTCCAGGCAGCCCAATTGAAGAGGGACAGTTCCGTCGTCCCGATCCAGGAAGACTGATATAACAGATAAGAGTTTTTAGACGATACCGAGATAGATGGATTCATATATACAACTGGAATTTGACAAGATAAAGAAACTTCTGGCCGGTCTCTGCCATTCCCGTTCAGCAAAGCGGCTTGCTTTAGCTGCCAGGCCTCTTCAGCAATCCGGGCCGATAACCGAGAGACAGAGGATTGTCGGAGAGTTACAGGAGATTATCAGGAGAGGACACGATAACAATTTTCAGAATATTACCGATATCACCCCTCTATTTGATAACTATGACCATCTGACTTATTCCTTTCTTGAATTCCGGCAGATTTACCATATAGTGAATAAAGCAGAGGAACTGGTCGATGAAGTAGGTGAGTATGAAGAGGAATTCTCAGATTCACCGGCATATCTGGAAATGGTGGACAAGTTAATCCCCATCCCCGAGATCTTGAAGCGCTATAGAACAATATTTTCTGATGAAGGGGAGATTCTCGATACCGCCTCTCCGGAATTGCAGTCTATCAGGAAGAGACAGTCCCGTCTCCGACAAAATGTACTCAATCTCCTGGAAAAGAAAATACAGGACAAATCGTTCGATAACATCATTCAGGATAAGATCATTACCCTGCGAGATGACCGGTATGTTATCCCGTTGAAAGAGGGAACTATCGGTTCCATGCCGGGTATTGTTCACGGCTATTCGGGTAGTAAGGCAACTATCTTCGTCGAGCCGAACGAGGCGATCGGTCTGAACAACGACATTCATCACCTGCGCGAGGAAGAGAAAGAGGAGATCTTCAGAATACTGGAGAGATTTACCAGAACAGTACAGGAACACAGGGAAGAGATCAAAGGAAATTATCTCCTGCTCACCGACCTGGACTTTCTATTTGCTATTGCCCGGTTAGGAAACAGTTTCCAGGGTAATATTCCGAAAATATCGACCAGGATGACGATCAAGCTGGAAGAAGCTCGACACCCTTTACTCATTCATGCCCTGAAAGATAGAGACAAAGTCGTTCCCTTTGATCTTCAGCTTGGTGAAGACTATAAGATCCTCATCCTCTCAGGACCCAATACAGGTGGTAAAACAGTCACCCTGAAGACTATCGGATTACTGACTTTAATGGCACTCAGCGGCTTTCCTGTCCCGGCCTCTGAAAATTCGGAGTTCGGTCTGTTCCAGCATATTCTGGCCGATATAGGTGATCAGCAGTCGCTGGAAGATTCTCTCAGCACGTTTTCAGCACATCTTAACCACATCAGGCATATGTTGGAGATCGGAAATGACCGAACCCTTATCCTGATCGATGAGATCGGGGCAGCAACCGATCCGGAACAGGGTGCTGCTCTCGCTCAGTCAATCTTAGAGGAGTTGATAGCAAAAAAGGTCATCGGGGTTGTTACTACTCATTATACCCCTCTGAAGCTCTACGCTATGGAATCTGAATTATGCCGAAATGCGGCCATGCAGTTTGATCCGGATAAGCACATACCTACCTATCGTTTTATGCTCGGACTTCCCGGAAATAGCTTCGCTCTGGAGATAGCTGAAAAGCTTGGTCTGCAGGAGAACCTTCTCGATAGAGCTAGAGAACTGGCCGGTAAGCAGAACGTCGAGCTTACCGACCTCCTTTCCAGAATCTCCAATGAGAAAAAGGAACTCGCTCAGAACAGGTTTCAGTATGAACTGAAACTAAGGTTGCTCGAAATGAAGATCAGTGAATATGAAGAGAAGCTCGCCAATATAGAGCGTGATAGAAAAACTATCCGGCAGGAAACAATCAGAGAAGCACGTGACTACCTGACCACTCTGCAGCGGGAACTGACCGACGAACTTACCCGTTTAAAAGAACAAGAGAAAGAAGAGAAAAAACTGGCCAGTCGCAAGATACTGAGAAAGATTTCCGGTCTGAGCAATAAACTCCTCCAGGAAGAACATGAACTGATCTCCGATACCCTGACCCCTGTTAGTGAACCTAAAACCGGAGAGACGGTCTGGGTTAGAAACCTCGGTGGAACGGGAGAGATCGTATCTATAGAAAAAAATGGAGTCAGAGTTGACTTTAACGGTATATTGTATCTGACTGATACCGATAATCTTTTCTACCGTGATAAGGCCAGACCGGAGAAGAAGAAACCGGTAAAGCCTGTAATTCCTGGCAGCAGCAAGGCAAAGACCGAACTCAAGGTTCTCGGACTTACCTTCGATGAGGCATTGCCCTTAATCGAATCTTTCATTGACGAAGGTTATGCAGCCGGATTAAATAAATTGAGAATAGTTCACGGTAAGGGAACCGGAGCTCTGAGAGATAAAATTAGAAGTTATCTTAAAGGTTCACACAGGATCAATGATTTCTATTCTCCTGCACCTGAAGCCGGTGGCGATGGTGTCACGGTCGTAGTGATAAATTGAGTTATAAGGATTAAAGAATGGACCAGCGCATTATTGACCAGGTAATCGAAGGGAATAATATCGTCTCCATAGTAGAACAATATCTCCCCCTGAAAAAGAGCGGTTCGAATTATAAGGCCTGCTGCCCGTTCCACGAAGAAAAAACCCCATCCTTTGTCGTCAGTGAAAAGAAACAGATCTTCAAGTGCTTCGGCTGTGGTAAAGGGGGAAATGCCATCCACTTCATTATGGAGATGGAGAAGATACCCTTTTTCGAAGCTCTGGAGAGACTGGCGGTTAAAGCCGGTGTAAAGCTGCAGAAGAAAGGAACGAAAACAGAAAGTAGAGTCCGTTCACGGCAGGAGTTGCTGCTCAAGGTATATGACCTGGCCAAAGATTATTATACCGAAAACCTGCAACGGTTCGGGGATAACCCAGTCAGAATGCTCGAAGAGCGAGGTATCTCCCGTCAAACAATTGAACAGTTCGAACTCGGATATGCTCTGAATGGAACTACCGGACTTCTCAATTACCTTCAGAAATGTGATATTAATCGTGATTTATTAAAACAATCGGGACTCTTTGTCTCAACCCAGAAGGGACTTCTGGACCTCTTCAGGGAACGGCTGATCTTCCCAATTCATTCTGCACAGGGAAATGTAGTCGCTTTCGGAGCCAGACTCCTCTTTCCTGATCAGAAAGGTGGTAAATATATAAACTCACCTACGACAGAACTATACACGAAAGGGAAGGAATTATACGGCTTCTACCTGACCCGCCACGAGATCAGGAAACTAGATTACGCTCTCGTTACTGAAGGCTATACTGACTTTCTCCGCCTCTACGAAAACGGGTTTACTAATTCTGTGGCGACACTCGGAACCGCCTTTACCAACGAACAGATAAAACTGCTGAGCCGTTACTCGAAAAATATCTACCTCCTCTATGACGGTGACCTTGCTGGAAGAAAAGCTGCTGTCAAAGCCGCTGAAAATATCCTGATTGCCCGTGCCAACCCCAGAATCGTCAATCTTCCCGATGGAGAAGATGCCGATAGTTTCCTGAAAAACCAGCAGAAAGAGG
>Ga0079223_10001307_pt1 | contig 14659 bp, 10 predicted proteins | sample Stecom2011_FD_75072 | JGI IMG/M metagenome (GOLD analysis project Ga0079223, IMG submission 75072) | Agricultural soil microbial communities from Utah to study Nitrogen management - Steer compost 2011 | ecosystem: Environmental > Terrestrial > Soil > Agricultural land | place: USA: Utah... | reverse complement strand
TCGGCGTCTGCTGGGTAGGGTAGGCCTATAACAACGGGCGCTGGCAGCCCCGGCCTGATTACCCTATGAGGAGAGTTGAAATGACCGCCACCCCTGGTGTCCAGAACTACCCGCACCTGCTTGAACCCCTGGATCTGGGTTTTATCAAACTGCGTAACCGTACCCTGATGGGCTCCATGCATACCGGGCTCGAAGAAGTGAAGGGCGGGTTTGAACGACTCGCCGCCTTCTATGCTGAGCGGGCACGAGGTGGCGCCGGGCTCATTGTGACCGGCGGCATCGGGCCGAACAGCGAAGGGGCGCCCTTCCAGCACGCCGCGAAGATGAGCACCGAGGACGAGTCCGACAGGCATAAGGTCATCACCCAGGCCGTCCACGAAGCGGGTGGTGCCATCTGTATGCAGATTCTGCACACCGGTCGTTACGCCTACTCGCCCGAGCTGGTGGCTCCGTCTGCGATTCAGGCTCCGATCAATCCGTTCAGGCCGAAAGAGCTCGACGAAGCAGGCATCCAGAAGCAGATCAATGATTACGTCAATTGTGCGGCGCTGGCCCAGCGGGCCGGCTATGACGGTGTGGAGATTATGGGCTCCGAAGGTTATTTCATTAACCAGTTTATCGTCAGGCACACCAACCATCGTACCGATCAGTGGGGGGGCAGCTACGAGAACCGTATTCGTCTGCCGCTCGAAATCGTACGGCGGGTGCGTGAGCGGGTCGGCACGGATTTCATCATTATCTATCGTCTGTCGATGCTGGATCTGATCGAGGACGGCAGCACCTGGGACGAGGTCGTACATCTGGCCCGGGAAATCGAAAAGGCCGGTGCCACCATCATCAATACCGGTATCGGCTGGCACGAGGCCCGGGTGCCCACGATCGCGACGTCTGTGCCGCGTGCCGCCTTCACCAAGGTCACCGCTCGCCTGAAGGGCGAGGTCAGCATACCGCTGGTGACCACCAACCGGATCAACATGCCGGATGTGGCGGAGAAAGTGCTGGCCGAGGGCGATGCGGATATGGTGTCTATGGCCAGGCCGTTCCTTGCCGATGCGGACTTTGTGGAGAAGGCGGCAGAAGGCAGGGCTGATGAGATCAATACCTGCATCGGCTGCAACCAGGCGTGCCTGGACCATGCGTTCGGCGGCAAGCTGACGACCTGCCTCGTCAACCCCAGGGCGTGTAACGAAACCCTGCTGGCCTATGTGAAGACGGCTAATCCCAAGCGCATTGCCGTGGTTGGCGCCGGTCCGGCGGGTATGGCATTTGCTACCGTGGCGGCGGAGCGTGGCCACAAGGTCACACTGTTTGATGCGGGCTCTGAAGTGGGTGGCCAGTTTAACGTGGCCAAGCGCATCCCCGGCAAAGAGGAATTCTACGAAACCCTGCGTTACTACCGGGTGATGCTCGACAAGTACGCGGTGGATGTGCGCCTGAATACCCGGGTAACCGCGGACGACCTGAAGGCCGGCGGTTTTGATGAGGTGGTGCTGGCGACCGGCGTAGAGCCTCGGACCCCGGATACCGATGGCATTGACCATCCGAGCGTGATTGGCTATCTGGACGCCCTGCTGGGGCGCAAGCCGGTAGGCCGTCGGGTAGCGGTGATCGGTGCCGGCGGGATCGGCTTTGATGTCGCGGAGTTTATCGTGCATCAGGGCGAATCGGCGTCGCTGAACACCGAACACTTCATGAAGGAGTGGGGTGTTGATCTGACGGTAGAGCACCGGGGCGGAATCAAAGGCGTAGAGCCGGAGGTGCCGGCTCCGGCCCGGGAAGTGTTCCTGCTGCAGCGCAAAGCCTCGAAAGTGGGCAAGAACCTGGGTAAAACGACCGGCTGGATTCACCGTACGTCCCTGAAAAACCGGAATGTACAGATGATTCCCGGGGTTACCTACCGCAAGATTGATGACGAAGGCCTGCACATCACCGTTACGCCCAAAGGAGCGGAGCATGGTGAAGACCGGCTGCTTGCGGTGGATACCATCATTGTCTGTGCGGGCCAGGAGCCTTTGCGTGAACTGCAGGCCGGGCTCGAGGCGGCGGGGCTGCCGGTTCACCTGATTGGCGGTGCAGATGTGGCTGCGGAGCTTGATGCCAAGCGGGCAATTGACCAGGGAAGCCGCCTGGCGGCAGAGATCTGACCAAAAACCTGCTATCGTCCGCTGTGTTTTGGGGGCTGGTCTGGCTAGACTATGACGAGCTGATCCTCAGGTATCCGCCTGAAGGCCAGCCCCGAGCGTCTCTTAACAAGCGGAAGTATGGAGAAGTTGATGGTGACGGCCACCCGTACAGCAGAAACGAACTCAGCTGTATTTCTGATGGATGGTAACCAGGTGTCCCGGCAGATGCGCTGGTCTGAATTTGGCGCGTTTCTGGATGGCTATGTCGGGCTTTCAGACCTGGCAGAAACGGATGTCAGGTCGGTACTGGTTAATCTTCACCCCGATCTGACCATCGCCTCTCTGGTTTTCTTCCGCATCTGGTTTGACGAGGAAGGGCGTGCCGACGGCAGCTGGAACATTCCGATCGAAGCGTTGGCAGAGCGGGGCGCGAAAGGCCCCGATCTGGGCGGCGGAGCTATCCGTCTGGTGTGCCGGAGCCAGTGCCCGGACCCAGCCTACGCTGACGAGCTGTGGGACCCGGACATGACCCCCGGGCATAACCACTTTCAGTCGATCCGCAAGGCGGTTGAGGCCAACTCACTGCATTTCCGGAAGCTGGAGACAGTGGTTGAAGAGAACATACCGGTCCTGACCAATCCGGCCACACCGTCGCTGACCCGGGAGCACATCGAAATCGAACGGGCGCGGCTGGCCCAGGTGCTGAGGGAGCAGCGTCTGCGCATCAAAACCCTGCAGAGCATGCACCGGGACAAGGTTTCCGAGCTTGAGCATGGGCACCGCCTCGAACTGCAGGCACTGCGCGCCGACGTCAGCGGGCTGGAGCAGAAATACGAGCGCCTGAGGCTGGGCAATGAACAGCTCAAACAGAAGCTCCAGGAGCGTAATGCCCAGTACCTGGCGTTGCAGGAGCTGGTGGGCAACAGCGCCGGCAGCCTCGAAAATGACGCCAGCACAGACGCCGAGATGGTGCTGCTGAGGGAACAGCTTGAGCGCAAAGAGCGCGAGCTGGAGTTGCGTGACGAAAAGATTCTCTCCCTTGAGCGCGAGAACCACGAGCTCAAGCATCGCCAAATCCCGGAGGAGTCCCTGTTTGAACAGCTTCAGGGCGGCAGCGTATTCCTTGTGGCCTACCATCCGGGGGTGGGGCACATGGCGTTGCCCTACGATGACATCGAAACCTATTTCTCCAATCCTCAGGCTTATGCGGCCGACAAATGCGGCATGAATGAGGCCGCGTATCGTGAATGGCTCGCCCACTATGAGAACCCGGTCTGCAACCATGGCGAGCCCGGGCCTTGCGGTGAACCCATAATGCGGGTATCCCAGCCCGCGGATTTTACAGCCGGAATAGACGACCGCTGTGAGCAGCACAAAACCTGATCCGGCGAACTTTTTTCAGTATCTGCCCGAGTTTCGTTAAACTGTGACTCTGTTCGTTCAGGGCAGGGCCGGCGCGGGCTGTTTCTGCCTCATTCAGACACCACGGGATACTTCATGGATCAGTTCAGGAACATCGGGATAATCGGGCGCATGGGCAGCGTCAAGGTGGTTGAAACGCTGCGTCAGCTGAAGCAGTACCTGACCGCCAACAACTATCAGGTGATTGTCGAGGAAGACACCGCCACCATGATCCCCGGCCATGGGCTGCAGGTGGCCAGTAAAAAGCTGCTGGGAGAGATCTGTGACCTGGTGATTGTGGTCGGCGGGGACGGCAGTCTGCTGGGCGCGGCCCGGGAGATGGCAAAATCGAAAGTACCCATTCTCGGAGTCAACCGTGGCCGATTGGGCTTTCTCACGGATATCTCGCCCTCAGACCTGGAAGAGCGTCTGGCCAAGGTGCTCGACGGAGACTACGTTGAAGAAACCCGCTTCCTTCTGGATGGCCACGTAGAGCGCAACGGCCAGCCCCTGGGTTACGGATCCGCCCTGAACGACGTGGTCCTGCACCCGGGTAAGTCCACCCGGATGATTGGCTTCGATCTGTTTATCGACGGGCACTTTGTCTATAGCCAGCGCTCGGATGGTCTCATCGTGGCCACGCCCACCGGGTCTACCGCGTATTCATTGTCGGCGGGGGGGCCGATCATGCACCCCAAGCTGGACGCGATTGTCCTGGTGCCCATGTTCCCCCATACGCTCAGCAGCCGCCCCATCGTGGTGGATGGCAAAAGCGAGATAAAACTGGTCATCGGCGAAACCAACGAAGCCTATCCACAGGTCAGTTTCGACGGCCAGATGAACATCGCCTGTGCACCGGGCGATATCATCCGCATCACTAAAAAGCCGTTCAAGGTCCGGCTGATCCATCCCAGCGACCACAATTTCTACGCAACCTGCCGTGACAAACTGGGCTGGGCAAGCGAAATATCAGCGAGTTGATTATGGTGGGAAAATCTTCAACCGCTCAGCGCGGTTACGACATTATTGGTGACATCCACGGCTGCGCCAACACACTCATACGGTTGCTGGAGCAGATGGGCTACAGCAAGGTAAACGGGATCTACCGTCACCCCCGGCGCCAGGCCATATTTCTCGGGGACATCATCGACCGGGGGCCACGCATTCGCGAAGCACTGCATCTTGTTCGGGACATGGTAGAGCACGGCGCCGCCCGCATCGTGATGGGTAACCATGAATACAATGCCCTGGGCTATTGCACCCGGGCACGGCCGGGCAGTGGCCGGGAGTACCTGAGAGAACACAATCCGCGCCACGAGCGCCTGATCCGGGAAACCCTGGAGCAGTTTGATGCGTACCCTCACGAATGGAATGACTTCCTGGAATGGTTTTACACTATCCCGCTGTTTATCGACGATGAGGACTTCCGGGTCGTGCACGCCTGCTGGGATCAGCAACTGATCGACTCATTCCGGGACACCCAGGGTGGTGCCTGTATCGATGAGGATTTCCTGCACGCCTCGACGGTCATCGAATCCTTTGCCGGCCAGGTTATGGACACCCTGTTGCGGGGCACCGATCTGCGCCTGCCTGAAGGCATGTCGATTACCGGCCGCGATGGTTACGTCCGGGAGTTCTTCCGCACCAAGTTCTGGGCGGAAAACCCGCGCACATACGCAGATGTGGTGTTCCAGCCCGATCCTCTGCCACCGGAAGTGGCGAGGCTTGAGCTGGCGGAGCATGAGTACCGGCAACTGACCAGCTACCCGCTGGACGCGCCCCCGGTGTTTGTCGGGCATTATTGGATGGACGGAAAACCCGCGCCGCTGCGCGCCAATGTCGCCTGTATTGATTACAGCGCGGTGAAATACGGCAAGCTCGTGGCGTACCGGATGGATGGCGAACAGGTGCTCTCCAGAGACAAGTTTGTCTGGGTGGACGTAGACCGTCCTGAGCAACCGGATTACCCCACCAGCGAAGATAGTGTGGCACGTTAGGTGGACACAGGCGGAGAACCGTATTGAGTAACGAGCGATCCTATCCGATCACCCCTGATGGCCGCTGGCAACCGGGCCCGGCACATGCACCGTTTGTTGTCGCCTGTATCGGCCTGGCGTTGGTGATGGTGTGGTTGACGGCCATGGGGCAGAATGCGCTGGCGGCAAACCTGATGATGGTTGATCCCCGCTTCTTTTCCTGGGAGGTCTTCAGTACCCTGGCGGGGCGTGCCCAGGCGCTGGCACTGACCCTGTCAGAAGGGCAGATCTGGCGGCTGTTAACGCCGGATTTCCTGCACTTCAGCTGGATGCACCTGATCTTCAACTCGGTCATGCTCTGGTTCCTCGGAAGCCAGGTTGAGTGGATCGATGGCCGGGGCCGGCTGATCGTCCTCTTTGTGGTGAGCAGCCTGGGCTCCAACCTCCTGCAGTATCTGGTGTCAGGGCCCCTGTTTGGCGGGCTCTCGGGTGTGGTTTACGGCATCCTGGGTTACTGCTGGCTGAGCCAGCGGCGCCGGGCCCGGTTCCAGTTTCCGCCCGCCCTGGTCACGTTTGCGCTGGTGTGGATGCTTATTGGCTTTACCCCCCTGCCCGAGATGCTGGGCCTGGGACGCATGGCGAATGAAGCCCATCTGGGCGGTTTTATCTCAGGACTGGTCGTGGCGGCTCTCTCGCCGCTGCGGGGCAAACGCTGGCGTTAAAAAAAAGCCCCGCCAATGGGCGGGGCATAAAAAGAGCGTTAGCTCCTGATGAGAGAGACCAAATGATACGACCGTTGTCATTTGGTGATTGAATGATAAGTGTTATCATTTGCATCTGTCAAACGGATTTGCCGGTTATTAATGAATTATTTTCTCAGGAGGTAGGTTATGACCTACGAAGAGCTGATCGAGCGGCTGGATCCGAATGTGTACCGCAACCTGAAACAGGCGATTGAGCTGGGTAAGTGGCCTGATGGCCGGGCCATGAGTCCCCGGCAGCGGGAAATCAGTCTCGAAGCCGTCATTTTCTATGAGCAAAAGCACGATGTGCCCGAGGAGCAGCGGGTGGGCTACCTGGACCGCGGCGAGAAGGCCGGTACCGCGTGCGATCCGTCGGTGCAGTTCCGCAAGGACGGTAAGGCGCCAGACGTCGACCCTGGCCAGTTTGTTGAGGTCAAGATTTGAGCGACACCATTGATGTAACCGGTCGCCTGCGCAAAATGCCGGCGACGACCGCCAGCCCGGTTAACTACACCCTGGCGGTCGGCGAACGCCGAATCGCTCTGAATGAGTTGGTCGGCCAGACGATCCGGCTGGATTTTGACGGGGTAATCCGCTGTATTCATTGCGACCGGGTTACCAAAAAGAGTTTTAACCAGGGGCATTGTTACCCCTGCTTCCGGAAACTTGCGGCTTGTGACAGCTGTATCATGAGCCCCGAAAAATGCCATTTTCATCTGGGTACCTGCCGGGAGCCGGAATGGGGTGAAGCCAACTGCATGGTTGAGCACGTGGTCTATCTGGCCAACTCCAGTGGGTTGAAGGTGGGCATCACCCGGGCTTCCCAGGTACCGACCCGGTGGATTGACCAGGGTGCCGTGGATGCCATCCCGATGCTGCGGGTAAGCAGTCGTTACCTGTCGGGCCTGGTTGAGGTGGTGTGCAAGAATCATGTGGCTGATCGCACCAATTGGCGGGCCATGCTCAAAGGCGACGTGCCGGAGCTGGACCTGCAGCAGGAGCGGGAGCGGTTGCTTGCCCTGATCGAGCCAGACCTTGCCCCCCTGCGGGCGGAGCACGGCGCAGACAGTATCCGGGGGGTCGACGAACCGGCGCTCGGGCTGAGTTATCCGGTAGAGAACTGGCCGGCCAAGGTCCGAACCCACAACCTGGACAAAACCCCGGAAGTGGAGGGTCGCCTTGAAGGAATCAAAGGCCAGTACCTGATGCTCGACTCCGGCGTTATCAATATCCGTAAATTTACCGGCTACGAAGTCCGGTTTCGGGTTCTTGACTGAACCCGTCACATTTTTTGGGAGCGTGTGAATGCGAACTGACCAGCCTCAAACCATCCATCTCAGCGAATACCGGGCACCGGCCCACCTCGTGGACCAGGTTGACCTTCGCTTTGAGTTATTCGAGGACGGCGCCCGGGTGCACAGTACGCTCTCTGTCCGCCGTAATCCGGACGCCCCGGGCCAGCCCGGGCCTCTGTACCTGCACGGCGATAGCCTGAAACTGGAATCCGTAGCGCTGGATGGCATGCAGCTTGAGGCCGGTGCCTATGACGACCGCGGTGAAGCGCTGGTGGTCCCGGAGGTGCCCGACGCCTTTGAGTTGCAGGTGGTGACCTGGATCGAACCGCAGAATAACACCCGTCTGGAAGGGCTGTACAAGTCATCGGGAATGTTCTGCACCCAATGCGAGGCCGAGGGCTTCCGTTGCATTACCTACTACCCGGACCGCCCGGACGTGATGGCGCGCTTCCGCACCCGTATCGAGGCCGATAAGACGGCCTATCCGGTTCTGCTGTCTAACGGGAACCCGGTAGAGCAGGGCGAACTGCCCGATGGCCGGCACTACGTGACCTGGGAAGATCCCTTCCCCAAGCCGGCCTACCTGTTTGCGCTGGTCGCCGGTGACCTGACAGAGAAGAAAGATCACTTCGTCACGGGCTCGGGGCGCCGCATCGATCTGCGGATGTACGTGGAGCCGCGCAACGCCCACAAGTGCGATTTCGCGCTGGGCGCGCTGAAACGCTCCATGCGCTGGGACGAGGAAGTCTATGGGCGTGAATACGACCTCGACATCTTCATGATTGTGGCGGTCGACGATTTCAATATGGGGGCCATGGAGAACAAGGGGCTGAACATCTTCAATTCCTCCTGCGTTCTGGCCAGCCAGGAGACCGCCACCGACGCCACCTTCCAGCGCATCGAGTCGATTGTGGCCCATGAATACTTCCATAACTGGTCCGGTAACCGGGTAACCTGTCGGGACTGGTTCCAGCTCAGCCTGAAAGAAGGCTTTACGGTGTTTCGGGATGCGCAATTCTCCGCCGATATGGGCTCGCCCACCGTCAAGCGTATTGAAGATGCCACCCTGTTGCGCACCGCCCAGTTTGCCGAAGATGCCGGCCCCATGGCTCATCCGGTCCGGCCGGCGTCCTACATGGAGATTTCCAACTTCTATACCCTGACTATTTATGAGAAAGGGGCAGAAGTGGTGCGCATGCTCCATAACCTGCTGGGCGAAGAGCTGTTCCGCAAGGGCAGTGATCTCTATTTTGAGCGCCATGATGGCCAGGCGGTCACCACCGACGACTTTGTGAAAGCCATGGAAGATGCCTCGGGGCGCGACCTGAGCCAGTTCCGGTTGTGGTATGACCAGGCCGGCACGCCGGTGCTGACCGTGGCAGACGGATACGATGAAGCAACAGGTGTATACCATCTGGACATCGCCCAGCATATTCCGGATACCCCGGGCCAGAGCAACAAGAAACCCCAGCATATTCCTTTTGCCCTGGGGCTGCTGGATGCCGGGGGCCAGCCGGTAGCATTGAACCTGACACCGGATCAGACCGGGGGCCCGGCTGAGCAGGTACTGGAACTGACCAGCGCCCGTCACCGTTTTGAATTCCATGGCCTGAGCGCTCGCCCTGTGCCGTCCCTGTTGAGAAACTTCTCGGCACCGGTTCGGGTGCAGTACCCCTGGACGCGTGAGCAGTTGCTGTTCCTGATGCGCCACGACCCGGACGGGTTCAACCGCTGGGATGCCGGCCAGCGCCTGGCAGTCGATGTTATCCAGTCCCTGATTGATCATCCGGAGCAGGCCGAGGTAGAGCCCCGGCTGGCAGAAGCCTGCCGTCAGCTGCTGCAGGATACGTCCCTGGATCAGGCGCTGGTGGCAAAAATGCTGCTCCTGCCCTCAGAGGCCTACCTGATTGAACTGGCAGACCGGGCTGATGCACCGGCCATTCATTCCGCCCGCGAGCGCGTTGTTTCGCACCTGGCGCTTGAGCTGCAGGAAGACCTTCTGGCCTGCTACCGGCGCAATCTGGCGCCGGGGGAATACAGCCTTGATCCCGAGGCAATTGCCCGTCGCAGCCTCCGCAACACGGCGCTGGGCTGGCTGATGCATATCAACAGCCCGGAAGCCCGTACCCTGGCGCTGCAGCAATTTGAGAGCGCGGACAACATGACCGACCGTCTCGGTGCTTTGCGGGCCCTGGTCAACTCAGGCTTTGCGGATGATCGGAACCAGGCTCTGGAGAGCTTTTATCAGCGCTTCAGTGACGATCCTCAGGTGGTAGAGCTGTGGTTCTCAGTGCAGGCGTCCAGTAAGCAGGCGGGGCAGCTGCCACAGATCAGAAAGCTGCTGGAACATCCCGCGTTCGACTGGAAAAATCCCAACAAGGTCCGTTCGGTGGTGGGGGCATTCGCCGGGCAGAATCTGGCTGCGTTCCACAATCCGGACGGTACCGGTTATGAGTTCCTGGCGGAACAGGTGGCCCGGCTGGATCTCAGCAATCCCCAGATCGCGGCGCGCCTGATCACGCCGCTGACCCGTTGGCGCAAGTTTGTCCCGGCCAGCTCCGCGCGTATGAAGGCGGCACTTGAAGGCATCCGCGCCAAAGAGAATCTGTCGCGCGATCTCTACGAAGTCCTCCATAAGAGTCTGGCGGGCTAATCCCTTTACTGGCCGGGAGCGCTTGCTCCCGGCCAGTCTCTCCTGCAATTTGTTACCAATTTTTCAACCGCGGTCACAGCCTGAATCAAAATCGCACTTTCGGTCGATAGACAACGTTGCTCTATCGGGTAATCTGTCGGAAAGTCTGTCATAGCGTCAGACCATAACAATAAAAGCCCTGTAGAGGCTTCCAGACGGATAGGTTGCACAATGAGATATAACAAAAGTGTACTTTTGGGTGGGCTGCTGGCTGCTTCCGTTGCCGTAACCCCCATTCAGGCTGCTGTGTCTGCATCCGAGGCTGCCCGCCTGGGCAATGACCTCACTCCATTCGGTTCGGTCAAGGCCGGGAATGCGGCGGGTACGATTCCCGCGTGGGATGGCGGGCTGACAGAACCGCCTGCGGGCTATCAGGGCAGCGGTCAGCATCACATCGACCCGTTCCCGAACGATAAAGTGCTGTTCACGATCACCTCGTCCAATATGGATCAGTACAGTGAGCACCTCACCGATGGCCAGAAGGCCATGTTCCGTACTTACCCCACCACCTTCCGGATCCCCGTGTACCAGTCGCGCCGTACTCATACCGTGCCCGACTGGGTGGCGGAGAACACTCGCAAGAATGCGGTGACTGCAGAAGTTGTGGGCGAAACCGAGGGCCTGAAAGGAGCCTACGGTGGTTATCCGTTCCCCATTCTGCACGGTAATGACGAGCAGAAAGCCTGGCAGGTCATCTGGAACCACCTGACCCGCTGGCGTGGTGTTTCCGCCACCCGGCGCTCCAGCGAAGTTGCGGTCCAGCCCAATGGCGATTACAGCCTGGTGACCTCCCAGCAGGAAGCGTTCTTTAATTTCTACAACCCGGAAGGCAATGAGAAAGACCTCGATAACATCATTTTCTATTATCTGTCGTTTACCCAGTCGCCGCCCCGCCTTGCCGGTGGCGCCATCCTGGTACACGAAACCCTGAACCAGATCGTCAGCCCGCGTAATGGCTGGGGCTATAATGCCGGCCAGCGCCGTGTTCGCCGCGCCCCGAACCTGGGCTACGACTCCCCGATTGCAGCATCAGACAACCTTCGTACTGCGGATGACACCGACATCTTTAATGGTGCCATGGACCGTTACAACTGGAACTACGAAGGCATCCGTGAAATCTATGTGCCCTACAACAACTATAAGATCGGTGACAAAGGAACGCCTTACTCCGAGATCCTGGGTATTTCCCACCTCAACCCCGACCTGACCCGCTGGGAACTGCACCGGGTGCATGTGGTAGAAGCCACGCTCAAAGACGGAGCGCGACATATCTACGGCAAGCGCCGTTTCTACGTGGATGCCGACAGCTGGAACACTCTGCTGCTCGACCAGTACGATGGCCGGGGCGAGCTCTGGCGCGTAACCATGGGCATCGCGAAGAACTACTACGATATGCCGGGGGTGTGGACAGTACTTGATGTGTACCACGACCTCCAGGCCCGGCGTTACCACGTCCTGGGCCTGGACACCGAGGAGCCCAACACCCGGGTGTTTACCAACAACGTGCCCAGCAAGCGTTATTTCTCGCCAGCATCACTGCGCCGGCGGAGCGTGCGCTGAGGGCGGCGGTTTCCCGATCCAACAAACGTAAAGGCAATCTGAATGGCTAATAGGTTTTTATGCGCGACCCTCGGGGCCGTCGGTGCAGGGTTGTCCCTGACGCTGGCGGCGCCGGCAGCATATGCGCTGGCAGATATCATCGAAACGCCGGCTTTAGTGTCTGAGCTGGCGCCCCGGTCACTCCTGAATGACGTTACCCGTGCGGGCGATCGGATTGTGGCCGTAGGGGAACGAGGCCATGTGATTTACTCCGATGATGAAGGTCAGACCTGGACCCAGGCCGAAGTGCCGGTGGCGGTGACCCTCAACGCGGTGGACTTCGGCGACGAACGTTCCGGCTGGGTCGTCGGGCACAGCGGTGTGGTCTTGCACTCCTCCGATGCCGGTGCAACCTGGCAGCTGCAGTTTGACGGCCTGCAGGCCGCCGAGCTTGTGGTGATGAGCCGGGAGGATCAGATTGCAGAGATGGAAGAGCGCATCGAAGAGGCTCCGGATGCCGAGAGGGATGATCTGGAGTGGGCGCTGGATGATATGGTCTTCGCCCTTGAGAACGTTCAGGCTGATATGGATATCGGCCCGGTAAACCCGTTACTGGACGTCTGGTTTGAAGACGATCAGCACGGCTTTGTGGTGGGTGCATACGGTATGGTGCTGCGCACCCGGGACGGCGGCGACACCTGGGAAGACTGGGCTCCCCGGCTGGATAACGAACAGAATTTCCATCTCAACAGCATCGCTGCAATTACCGGTGGCGCACTTGTGATTGTCGGCGAGGCTGGCCAGGTACATGTGTCCGTTGATAACGGCGAGACCTGGGAGCTGCAGGAAAGCCCTTATGATGGCTCGCTCTTTGGTGTAATGGGCACAGGACAGGTGAATGAAATCCTCGCGTTCGGCCTGCGCGGCAACATGATGCTGTCGACCAGCCTGGGCCGCGACTGGACCCTGTTGCCTAACGAAGGCGGTACCACGCTCAACAATGGCGTAGTGGCAGAGGGTGGCCGGATCATACTGGTGGGCAACAGCGGTGTGGTGCTGACCAGCAGCAACAATGGTGAAAGTTTCCGCGCGCACTTCCGGAATGACCGGGAGGGTGTCATGGGCGTGGTTCCACTTGGTGGAACCAATCTCCTTCTGGTCGGTGAGGGCGGCGTGAAAACGACGGACGCCCGTGGCCGAAACCTGAATTAACGCCCTGGTGTGGCATCAACAGATTGAATGATAGAGGGGTTCTTTAATGTCTAACCCGATGCATGACAGGGGTGAGCATTACCTGACAACGCCCAAGGCCGAGCCGTTCCTTGAGCGATTGATCTTTAATAACCGCGTGGCCATCCTGATAGCGTTCTTTTTTCTGACGCTCTTTCTGGGTTACAACGCCATCAAGATCCAGCCGGATGCCAGCTTTGAACGGATGATTCCGCTGGAGCATCCGTACATTGTCAACATGATTGATCACCGGGATGACCTGGATAACCTGGGCAACTTTGTGCGTATCGCGGTGGCTACGGACAGCGGCGATATCTTTACCGCCGAGTATATGGAAACGCTCAGGCAGATTACCGATGAGCTGTTCTATCTCAGCGGCGTTGACCGCTCGGGGCTGAAGTCTCTGTGGACCTCTAACGTTCGCTGGGTGGAAGTCACCGAACAGGGTTTCCAGGGTGGCACGGTGATCCCGGACGGTTACGATGGTTCCCCCGAAAGCCTGGAAGAACTTCGCCAGAACGTGCTGCGTTCCAACGAAGTAGGGCGTCTGATTTCCGATAACTTCCAGTCTACCATCGTATACGCTCCGTTGTATGAAACCAGCTTGGAAACCGGCGAGCCGCTGGATTATGCCCAGTTCTCCCGAGAGCTTGAAGAGAAGATCCGGGCCAAGTACCAGCAGCAGAATCCGGACATCTCCATCCATATTGTCGGTTTTGCCAAGAAGGTGGGTGACCTGATCGAAGGGATCGGCTCTATCGCCTGGTTTGCCGGCATCACCATCGTACTGACCACACTGCTGTTATTCTGGTACTCCCGGAGCATTGCCGGCACCCTGGTTCCGGTAATGACCTCGATTATTGCCGTGTTCTTTCAGCTGGGTACCCTGCGGTTGCTGGGGTATGGGCTGGACCCTTACTCGGTGCTGGTGCCTTTTCTGGTCTTTGCGATCGGCATCAGCCACGGTGTGCAGATTGTCAATGCCATGGCTGTCGAAGCAGCCCGGGGATTTGATCCGGTAACCGCCGCGCGACTGGCGTTCCGCGCACTTTATATTCCGGGAATGCTGGCGCTGGTGTCGGATGCCATGGGTTTCATCACCCTGGTATTCATTGAGATCGACGTGATCCGGGATCTGGCGGTTGCCGCGGGTATTGGTGTGGCCTATGTCATCATCACCAACCTGGTGCTGCACGTTCTGATCATGTCCTACATCGGCATCTCTCCGAGTGGCATCCGTCACGTGCAGAGCCATGGTGAGAAGCAGGATCGCAAGTGGCGTCTGATGTCCTATTTCGCCCACCCTGGCGTGGCGCCTATTTCCCTGCTTATTGCCGTGGTTGGCCTGGGGCTGGGGTTGTACTACAAGCAGGACCTGAAAGTTGGTGACCTGGATCAGGGGGCGCCCGAGTTACGGGCGGATTCACGCTATAACCAGGATAACGCCTTCATCATCGACAACTATTCAAGCAGTGCGGATGTACTGGTGGTGATGGTCAGAACGCCTGAGGAGCAGTGTACGCAGTACAGTGTGCTGAGGGCCATGGATAACCTGCAGTGGGAGCTGCAGAACACGCCGGGAGTGCAGGGGTCAGCCTCCCTTGCGGATGTCTCCAAACTGGTTACCAAAGCCCTGAACGAAGGTAACTGGAAATGGTTT
>Ga0079223_10001302_pt1 | contig 14680 bp, 10 predicted proteins | sample Stecom2011_FD_75072 | JGI IMG/M metagenome (GOLD analysis project Ga0079223, IMG submission 75072) | Agricultural soil microbial communities from Utah to study Nitrogen management - Steer compost 2011 | ecosystem: Environmental > Terrestrial > Soil > Agricultural land | place: USA: Utah... | reverse complement strand
TTCCATTAATTTTAAACCTTCACCTGAACTGCCTCCCCACAGATCCATAGCATACATCAATCCGTTAAAGCATACGCCGCCCGCAGTCTGCTTCTCTCTGCTTGTAAGCAGATCAATTGCATGATACTGCATATCGCATGGCGGAACCCAGCTTGCATTTGTAGATGAACCATATACCCCAATAGCACCTTTTGGGTTTTCCATATTTCCTGCTCTTAACCATGCTTCTTCCATACATTCACCCATTGTAAAATTACCATTAAGGCAGGCAACATCAATTATGAAAGGATTTTTATAGCCATTATTAAGATTATGTATTTGAGAAACATTAAAACCCGTAGTCGACCAGGCTGAACCTGAACCATGACCAATATAATTAATAATGCTTCTTCCATCATTAACTGATGCAGTAACCTGCGAAGCTGATGCACCCGGATCATAAATTTCATCAACCTGGGTAAAATGCATTACATTTATTAACATTGCTTTAAGAAGATTCATCCTCTGCCAGTCGGGAATCCCTGTTCCACCTGTTTCATTGCTTGCAATGCCAACACCTTTAAGATACCAATCTGCATTCGGACCTGAATCCGGATATTTTTCATACCTGATTAATTTATGAAGTATATAATCTAAGTTTGCCGCAGAGGTTGGTGAAATTCTTGAAATGAATGCATCAGGGTAAGCATCTGTTCCTGCCAATTTTACATAACAAGGATCCGAAGGTGCACCTTCATATACTCCGTTTATTGTTGGTATCTGGTTTGATTCTCCAACAAGAATTATGAAAGTTAATCCTTCCGGGGAATCATAAAGATTCTGAATATAATTTTTCAAAGCTGTCGGGCCTGTACCGGTTTGTGTTGGATATTCGGCTAAGAGTGTGGTTATTCCCTTCTCTAACTTCCAGTTATAAAAAGGAATTATGTTTGAAGCATACGATGAATGATAAACAATTAATAATCTTCCGATTTCTTCAAGAGGTATATAATCGAATTCACCATAACCATAATTTATAAAAAGAGATTTATAGATATTATGAAATTCCTGGGAAACTTTCTCAAGTGGTCTGGTTCTGTATAAAGGGTTAACAGGTTGGGCGGTAATATCATTATAAATCTCTACAATAAGTTTTCTGCATAATTTTATTTTTCCCTCAGCAGGATTATACTGCATAGGATTAAATTGAATTGTTTGCCCTCTCAAATCCCTTACAATATAAGGTTCATCTAAAATAATATTTTCTTCAGGATACCATGCATTTGATTCATAAAACTTGTCAAATACATATGGAATTTTAGCAGGGTCAATATCTCTTGTAAAATGCCCTTTTGATGGCATGACCGGAAGTGTTTCAATTAATTCATATTCGGCAGATATTATATTAAAATTTGTTGCCGCTAAGTCGGGAATAACAATGCTCTTCCTGTCAGCCGGCAATTGAGGCAATCCCTTTTCCATTAGCCAGATGCTGCCGGGGATTGAATAGAAGATATAATCCTTATCATTAATTTCGATATTTATTTCATCATAATACTCCACAATATATTCAATAGTTGTACTTACAGAATTTGAACTAAGTATATTAGTTTTTATTCCCCTGTCATCAAGGTATTGTGCGAACATTAAAACAGGAATAAAAGTCAATAAGAGTAGCTTTGTTAGGAATGTTTTTTGTAAAATAGTTTTCATATATCTCCCTGATTTTTTTGAAGTCAGGAGATTCCATTAATAAGCTGAAACCTCCTGTTTTTATTAATTTATTTTAATAATAACATTTTTTTAATTGAAGAGAATTCAGATGTTTCCATCCTGTAATAATAAATTCCCGTAGCAAGTCCTGATGCATTAAATTCAACCTCGTGGTATCCTGCTTCAAGTTTGCTGTTAAGTAATGTTGTTACGCTTTCACCTAATGAATTGTAAATTACTATTTTTACATTACTTTCAACTGGTAAAGAAAACTTTATTATTGTTGATGGATTAAAGGGATTGGGATAATTTTGTTCCAAAGAGAATTCATATGGAATATTAATATTAACTTCAGTTTCATTGCTGTATTTATATGTACCGTCAAAATCAATTTGTTTTAACCTGTAAAGATATTTACCTGTTTTTAAATCTTTGGAATCATCTTTAAACAAATAAGAATTATTAGTCGTTGTAGTTCCCTTTCCTTCAACAAATCCTATTTTCTCCCAATCTTTTTTGTTATAATTTCTTCTTTCAATTTCAAATCCGTAGTTATTAGTTTCCGATGCTGTACTCCACTTCAGTATTACGCTACCGGATATATTCTCTGCAGTAAATGAAGAAAGTTCAACAGGTATAATAGTAACAAGCATCGAAACGGGAACAACCTTGAGAGGATTTTCAGGATCGTTCGTGGTAATTTCCATATCCATCGAATAATAACCTTCCTCTAGACCATCAGTATCAATCATTAAGGATATTTCAGCACTGCTACCGCTGTGAATAGTACCTGTTAAAGGTTCAACTGCAAGCCAATCAGGTTCTGCAGAAAATTGTAATGCCATTTCATTATGTATGTAAGATGAATTATAAGCTGTCTGTAGTCCTATACTACCATCACCATTCTCAATACCAATAGTTGAGCTTGAAAGATCTCCGGCCATATTATTGTAATAGATTAATATTTTACCGGAAGAATGAAGCACAACCTGAAATGTTAAGGAGCTTGAAGTTGAATAATATTTTCTCCAGTTGTTAAATTGAATTATAAACCTGTTACCATCTTGTTTATAATACACTTTACCAGTAGTACTTCCTTCAAGATCATCCCAAAAAGGTGCAATAAAATCATTTGGTGTACCTGATGAAGGTATGGAAGTATTTGAGTAAATATTTGAATTAATTTGACTAAAAGTTATAACACCATTTGAACTTACAAATAACTCATTCTTAATATTTCCATAAAATTTAAAATCAAATCCTATCGGTAACGGACCTGCATAACCTTCATCTCTCGGATCGTAAGTACCAGTAGGCAGCCAGTTTGTAATTTCTGCACCAGTAGTTGAAATGTCCTGCCAAATATATTCAGGTCCTCCCGGCTCATCACTGTCTATCCATTCATAACCAAATTCATCTGGACCACCGCTTCCTTTTATCGCGCTTCCCTTAAAAACTGGCTCTTTATTCTTATTGATATATGTACTAATATTCTCATCAGCAGCAGGTTTAATTACTAATCTTACATTGTCCGGAAAAGTATTATTGGTTAATTCAATAGAATAATCCAATGTTGAACTTTGTTGTGAAATATTTGATAAAGTTATAACTCTGTTTTCTAATGTATCGGGCTTAATAATGCAATGTAATGAGTCAGGAGTAACAAGAACTGATGGTGGTGCGAGTGTTAAACCCTGAGCTACATTGGATATGGGTGATTTGTTATTCCACATATCGAGTGCTTTTATTGCAAGATAATATGTTGTATTAAATTCCAACCCGGTGAGAGTAAAAGATTTTGGTGTACCTGCAGTATCCGATTGTCCGCCAAACATTACCTGGGGTGCATTATTAAAATCATAATCATTATTAATCATTGTAGTAGAATAACGAATATCATAAGATATAACTCCGCCAAAAGTTGAATCATACGGCGCTGTCCAGTTAAGTGTTAACCTGTTTGATTCGGGGTTTACAATTGTAAGATCTGTAACCGGGTCTGGTGGAGTTGTATCAGGCGGGATTTGCCTTACAGTAGGCATTGAAGGATCACCCATTAAATTATACATTTCAAAATAGCGGAGGATTGTCGACGTTATACTGCCATAATGATTTGCAAGATATATTTTTGCCATATCAAACATTGGGGTTACCCGGGTTATTTCATCATCAAACATAGCTTTAAATAATCTTCTCTCAAGTATATCATCTTCATCCCAGTAAGAATTAACAGATGAGCCGTAAAAAGTTGAGCCTCCGTTAGAGGTTCTTAACCAAGTTTCTCCAAAACATTCTGCTATATGATATGAACCAGTTACACATGCAAATGAATAAACAAAAGGATAAACACTGTTTGTTAAGCTTTGTACCTGCGACTGACTTAATGGTGGACCATCTGCCCATGAAGTTTCGCCACCATGACCTGAATAAATTGCAAACAACTGGTTATCATTTAAAGCATTAATTAATTGAGTTGTAGTTGCATTATATGTATAGGTGTATAATTTCAGATTAGTATAACCTTCCGGTTCAAACCAGGTATTAATAACATAGTTATGAGTTCCTTCGGTTATACTGTAATTATCTGTTGATGACATAAATACATTTTTCTTATTAAGAGTTGCAATATTGCTTTCCATAAAAATGGATTTATTTATTGCATTTGCTAACTGCTGTGCATTAGTAACAGAAAATCTTCCTATAAAAGCATCAGCATAGTAATCACTGCCTTCAAGCAGAACATAATTCATATCTGTATATGGTGAACCTGCACCTGACCCAACCCATGCCGGAATATGCTGAACATCTCCTACAAGAAGAACATACTCAGGTTTTGTTTGTGGATCATTATATCTTCCCTGGATAAAATTCTTTATTGCAGTATTTGATGTACCTGTAGTTGCAGTTGTAAAAAGATCAACATCAAAACCAAAATTTTCTTTGTGATTAATAAAACTTGTAAGTCCGGCTTCAAACTGAGGATCGGTTATAATCAAATATTTGGATAGTTTTTTCTCAACGGAGGCATCATAATTAATAAATATTTTTTTGAGAAATGAATTGTAATCTTTTGATTTTACAGTTGATGTATAAGGGACATCATTAAGGGTTATATCAATTACAGCATTTGTAGTTACGGTTAATTTATCCTCTGCAGGATTATAATTGAAAGGATAAATTGTTACCATAACTCCTTTAACACCACCGGTTATAAAAGGATCTGAAATTTTAATTAATGGATATTCTTTTCCAGCAGAGTTATAATAATTTCTGTTTATAGTGAAGGGACGATCATCCCTATGATAAATTTTTTCCCAGGGTGCCTGTGCAGGGAATAATTTATGAGTTAGTTTTTCTTCGGAATTTGATTGATTAACAATTTCAAACCGGGGATTTGTTTCTTTATCATTTACAAAAATATTAAATGATAAAAGAGGCAGTGCAGGTAAACCTACTTCAGGCGTAACTCCATAACCTTTTACAAAGAGCTTAAGATATTCTTCACTATTAACAACTGTGGGTTCAAATCCATAATCTTGCAAAGTAAATTCAATTCTTAAATTTTTCCCCGATTGATAAATACTAATTCCTTCCGGCAGGTCGGCAGCAAATAATGAATTAAGTGTAAATACTAAAAGAAAGAAAATTGAAGAGTAAAAGCTTTTCATATTATTCCCCTTCTCTCTGGAAATCGTTAAAGATTAATATCATATCTGAAGCATATAGGAGGACAGAATATGAAATGGATATAATTCCGGCGGGTTTAATTATAGTCCTTATGTTTCATTTCTCCCCTCACTATTAAAGAATAATTTCTCTTTCAGAATCTGATAATTCTATTTGACTAATCTGTATCAATCATCAATAAATTGCAAGTTTGGTTAATATTCATCATTTATTGCGTTCGGTTAAATATCGGAAGAGTTTTTTGGGTCGTATAAATACGACAAAGTTTTCCTTTTCTTAACTATAAATAAAATTAAAAGATTTACCAATTTTAATTAAATGGAATTGAAATGGATATGTCGGAGGTTAAATTAATATTCAGGAAGAAGGATGTTCGAAAATATTTTCGATGAATATTGCTTTTTGCTTATCAATCTTTATGAGAAGAATTTATCAATAAATAAAAAAACAAAAGATGAAAGGCTTTACAATTTGTTTGGTTATCTTATAAATAATGGTTATAAGGATGCAGCCGAAGACTTGTGGAAAAATGTGATCAGAAATCAGTTTATTGTAAAGCCCTTGTGAATTCTGATTTCAGTTAATGCCTACAGCATTATTGTTAACATTCTTTTTTGCTTTAAAGTATTTAGTTTTATTTGCTCCTTTAATGATCTGTAAGCTTCCCTGTATATTTCTTAAAACTATATAAACAGGATTATATGCAGGATTATTTTTAAAAGGCTGTTTCTGATATGTATCTTCAACTATGTATGTTTCACCTTTTATAAAATTTACCTGCCCGTCATCTTTTCTTTTTAAAGTTTTAATACAGATTAATTCCATTCCCTTATAATACTTCATACTTAATACCTCTATTTGATACTTTATAAAATTATTAAATAAGGAAAGAAAAAACAATTCACTCCATCTGAGTGTAAATTAGAAATTCTAAACCAGAAACTAAAAATTAGTTTATGAAAGTTAAAATAAAAATGCAGGATCATTTTGAGTCATCAGATCCTGCAAGTATATAGTAAATAGTTATTAAAGCTTCCTAATAATATAGTATTCGTTCTGAAAATCATGCTCAAAGGTTTTTATCTCTATATATTTAAATCCTGCTTCATTAAGCATCTCTATAGCTTTTTCCCTGCCCCACATTGTTCCTAGTCCTAATCCACCCTGGGCAAGTGAAACTGTCATACAATGCATTGTAGAAACTGTGTATAATAATGGTCCAATCGGATGATCCATATTATTCTGCAGTTCCTGTGATGCTGCTATATCCTGCATCAGGTAAATACCATCATCTTTCAAAGATTTGAAAATACCTTTGAGAAGATTATCCGGTCTTGCCTGATCGTGAACAGCATCAAAAGTTGTAATAAAATCATAAACCATTTCAGGTGCTGTTTCGTTGTAATAGGTTAGGTCCATTACATCAAATTTTATATTATTAAGATTTTTACTCCTTGCTTCATTTCTTGCATACTCAATTGCTTCTTTACTTAAATCAAGACCAGTAAAAGTACTGTTGGGAAATGTTTCAGCCATAAGTACTAAGGCTTTACCGCGTCCGCAGCCAAGATCCGCTACATTAATTCCTTTCTCGAGTTTTTCAACTATTCCCGGAACTGCCGGAAGTATAACATCAAGCAAAGCAGATACAACTGACTGACCGCTGTCTTCAGCCATCACTTCATGAAATCTCGGAAATTCAGAATAAGGTACACCACCTCCGTTTTTAAAACATTCAATAATTTTATCTTCAACAGTTCCAAACAGAGGAATATACTGAGCAAAAAATCCTATATTATCAGCACCTGCTTCTCTTGTAAGAAATGCAGAATATTCCGCAGGCATACTATAGGTTTTTGTAACAGGATCATATTCAAGAATTTTTCCTGTTGTTAAAGCCCCAAGCCATTCTCTAACATATCTTTCATTTAAGTTAGCTGCACTTGCAATTTGTTCGGAAGTTGAAGGCGGCAGTTTAGCTATAGTGTCAAGAAGACCGGTTCTGTATCCGATTGATAACATAACAGCTAATGCCCCTTCATTTAAAAGCCCCATTAGCCTTGCACCAAAAGCTTCAGATCTTTTTTGATCGACCTGATGAACAACACACATATATCCTCCTTTTTTTTTATAAAAAAAATTAATTGACAAATAATCTTAATTGAGGTGTGCAAATATTTTAATACTGAATACTATTTGCATTCAGATATTGATTAATGTGAAGATAATTTTATGAATGGAAAATTGTTTGGATAAATTATAAATGAAGATTAAAAATATAATTTGTAAGTAATTCTGAAATTCCTTCCTGCTTCAGGAAGAACAGATTTAATTCTGGATAGATGATTCCTGTATTCTGTATTAAAAATATTATCAACAGACAAAGAAAGATTATGTATTATGTCACCTGTAACAATTGAAAATTGAATAAACATATTTAATAGAGTATAACCTGCAGTTGGTTCTTCAAATTCATCTGTCTCTTTCTGACTTGCAGTTATTTCACTATTTACACCAATCAATAATTTTTCAAAACTATACTTTATTCCGATTATACTTTTCAGCGGAGGTATTTGAGGAAGATTATCATTGGTTTCAATAATTTCCCCTTTAGTATAACTCACATTTCCATTAAGTGATATGTTATTATTTATTTTGAAGTCAAATTGGGATTCGATTCCATACAATAAAGCATTTACTCCTGTTGTAGCATAAACAGGCAGAAATGTAGCATAGTTTATTCTTCCTGTATTCCTTGGAATGATATAATAATTAATATGATTTCTGAAAAGAGTAATGTTAAAATACAGGTTATCAAATTTATGATATAAAAATATTTCTGTACCGATACCAGTTTCTGATTTAAGATCAGGATTACCTGTCTCATAAGAATAAGCTGCAAGATGAGGTCCTTCAGAAAAGAGTTCCTCGATGGTAGGCACACGTGATGATTTACTTATAACCCCACCAATATAAACTGCATCGGTTAAACTATATAATGCTGAAAAAGCTAATGAATATGTATAGAATATTCTATCTCTTATGTAACCAATATTTGATTTCTTTTCTCTTGCAGGATTAATAAAATCATCGTTATACCTCGCACTAAATTCAAAATTGAAGTCCTTATAATTAACATTCTCTAAAAAGAATGCAGATATATTTAATGATTTTGATGGTGGAGTAAAAACAAATCCTCCTGCAGTAAAATCTCTGTATTCAAATGATGCACCGAAGGTTCCGTGATTAAAAATAAATAATTTTGAATGATTGAAATTTATTCTTCCAAGATGATTTATAATTCTGAATTCGCTTCCGATTCTTCCGCCGTGTTCAAATTCTTTATGCCTGTATAACACCCTGCTGTAATTTATTTCCATATCCTCCAATATTTCATTATTAAATTTAACTACAGATTTAACATTATATTGATCGCGGAACATTTCTATTCTTACACCATTTGGATGTGCACCAACAAACCCTCCCGGTACACCATACTTTAGTTCATATCTTCTCCAGGAAGCACCAGCAAATCCATAATCTGTAAAGAAAGAAGCACCTATACTTCCATTAATATTTTCTGCATCAGAATTTTTCAGAACTTCTTTAGAAGTTTTAAGATCATCAGATTTCCTGCTGCTTATTTCAATTCTTGTTGAGAAAGGAGCAATGGGAATTTCAGCAGTAAGTGATCCTAAATATCCTTTATTAGCTGATTCACCAAATATTCCTGCTGTACCATGAATTTTATGCTGCAATTGTACCGGTATCTCCTCTTTCACTGCATTTACAATTCCACCTGTCGTAGTAGGAGCATATAATAAAACTTTTGGTCCGCGTATAACTTCAACCTGGTTAACATTAAATGGCTCAACAGTAACAGCATGATCGGGAGAAGTTGAAGAAAGATCGGTTGTTGGATTCCCGTCTTCACTTATTAGAACTCTGTTTCCTCCCAAACCCCGGATAATTGGTCTTGCAGGCGCAGGACCCATTGATCTTATTGCTAATCCTGTTTCATTTTTTAAAGTGGCAGCTAAATTAAATCCTAATTCTCTTTCAAGCTCCTTTCCTTTTAGAGTTGATGATTCATTACTTATCTCTTCAAATTTTGAATGATGAAGTTTATCAGTTACAACAACAGGATTTATTTCAATTGACTTTGGGACAAGAAAAATTCTTAAAGCTTTTTCTGAATTCTCAGATATTTCAAGTTCAATAACATTTTCATTGTAAGCAATATGAGTAATTTTAAGTTTGTAAAAACCCTGTCTAAGGTTTTCAATTCTAAATTTTCCGTTTTTATCAGTTGTATAAAATAAATTATGATTTAATACTTCGATTACTGCACCGGGAACAGGTAATGAAGTTTCCCTGTCAAGCACAATTCCCGAAATATTACTTTTGTAAGCGGAATAGGTTATGGTATTGAAGGATATAAAAATGAAAATAATATTCTTAAATATTCTCATTGATTTTAAAATTCTTTTCATTGTTATTCAACTCTTACAGGAATTTTTCCTGAACGGAAATCAGCATGACCTTCATGCAGCAGGAATAATTCAAGATGAGTATTACCTTTTTGTTTCCCTGAAATTCTGAATTCAAAACTTCCCGCAGTTTCCTGATTTATTTCCGCAATAGTTGTGTTATCAATTTCAAAACCAAGAGCTTGTCCTGATGATGGAGGGTTGATTATCTCTTCATTGTCATTATAGAATAGAACCGAAAGCAAGTCGCTTTGATTGTTTACCTGAACAATAAGAGTATCATCAGTTTCCCCTCTTAATATTGAAACAACTTCAACACCGGCATTATGTATAAATACTCCTATTGCCTCAAAGTGTTCTTCCTGAGGTTGTAATGGTTCATCCTCATTACATCCTGTGAGAATACTAATTGAGAAAAGAAATAATATTACAAGATGATAAAAAATTCTTCCAAACATGGTACACCTCTTTTTGGATTTCCCAAACAGATAAAAATTTTTTTAATAAAGAACCGGAATGGAGTTATGACAAAGGAGGTCCGCGGTGTAAAAGAAATGATGTTTTACTTATGTTTTGTAGGTTAACATTTGATGGAGAAAGATGGTTTATTTCCGGAAGTATCAGCTTATAATCAGAATCGGTTGAACTAAAATTCTGATTTGATGCAAAATGAAATATAAGACAAAAGGTGCCTGAATGATTATTCTGAATTCCGGTTAATTGATTTTCAACGGCAATCTTTACTTCTTCAGAATATTTTATAGTATGATAATGAAACGAACCGTAGAATAATATTCCTGAATAGAATAAAAGATTTAATAAGGAAAATATTTTTTGATATTTGTATCTGAAATTCATTGAGGACAATCTTAATTAAGTTTGAATTATTTAGCAAGTCAATATAAAAAGCTTAGTTTAGCTTCAGGATTTCACATAAATAAAAAAACCCGGCCAGGAATGACCGGGTTTTAAATAATTTCTTATCTTAAAAGAATTATTTAGCTAACATCATTTTCTTTACTTCTTTAAATGATGTTCCGTCTACTCCAAGAGCTTCTAAAGAGTAGAAGTAAACACCACTGTTTAATCCCTGAGCATTAAAATCCAGGTTGTGTGTTCCTGCACTTAAAATACCTTTAGATATTGATTGAATTTCTTCACCAATAACATTGAATACTTTAAGAGTAACATCAGCATCAACAGGTAATGCAAAAGTGATTGTTGTGCTTGGGTTGAATGGGTTTGGATAGTTCTGGCTTAAAGAGAAGCTTGTTACAACATCATAATTAACTTCAATTTCATTTGAATATTCATATGCACCATTGAAGTCAACTTGTTTTAAACGATATGTATAAACACCTTTTGCAAGGTTTTTATCTGTATAAGAATATTGTTTTGCTTCAGTTGTAGTACCATGACCATTAACAAAACCAACAGTAACAAAAGTTTGTCCATCATTAGCTCTCTGAATTTCAAAACCATAATTATTGGTTTCAGAAGCTGTCTGCCAGTTTAATGTAACCTGTCCATTACCAACTGCAGCGGTGAAAGAAGTTAATTCAACAGGAACTACTTCTGATCCGTGAATGAGGAAGTTACATGATGGTTCCGTTAAACCAAGGCCTGTTAGGGGAGTCCAAACCAGACCACCAAACAAACCGCTAAGATCCTGTATGTGAGCAGTTAAACCAACATTTATAGTACCGGTATACCAGTTCCATCTGCCCTGTGCAACTGCTGTAGCAGTAGGATAAAAACCAAAAACGGATAACCAATATGTTCCTTCACCAAGAACCCAGGGTGTGTCAAAATAAAAGTTGATATATGAAGCGTTTACACCGGCAGCAGGAACTAAAGTATCACCCATAACTAAACTTCCTGGTTTTCCATTATCGTTACTGTAAATATACACACCGTATTGAGGTGCAATTGGTGTAGGTGAATTTGTAAAACCAAAAGCAACGATACTATCAATGTGCCAGAATTTACCAGATGGAACAACAAAATCATCTGCAGTATTAACAATCTGCTGTCCAACCGGAAGCCCGCCATAAAGTGTCGAAACTATACCATTATTAGTAGTTCCAATAATAGTATTATCCCAAAGGATAGCTCTGTTATCAGTGTTGTAGCTGAAATTAGTTTGGCTTCTTTCATCAAGTGTTTGTGCATTTAAGAATGAAGCGAAAAGAAAAAGAACGAAAAGAGACAGAGTAAATTTTTTCATATCAGTCCTTTATTTATTAAAGATATTAATTTAGCAGTTAGCTTTTGCAAGATTAAAAAAAATTAATATTTAAAACAAGATTTACAATAAATATATCTTTTGCCCCTCTACTATAATTTTCTTTGAGAAAATTGTTGATAAGGGGAAATCTATACTGAAATGAAATTTAAAATGAAGAGGCTGTTTCCCCATTCCAATTTTTCTGAAGTTGCTGAAACGAATTCAGCATAAATAATTTCTGATTTTTAACAGCCTCTTTTAATAAAGAATTATTGTACTATTACTTGGTTAGTATCATCTTTTTAACTTCTGAAAATACTGAACCATCAATTCCAAGAGCTTCAATCTGGTAGAAGTATATTCCACTGTTCAATGTGGAAGCATCAAAATCTATATTATGATATCCTTCATTTATCATATCATCGATAAGTGTTCTGACTTCTTCACCGAGCAGGTTATATACCTTCAGAATTAAACGAGACTCAACGGGCAAAGTAAATGATATTCTTGTTACGGGGTTAAACGGGTTGGGATAATTTTGCATTAAAGAAAATTCAGATGGAACTGCAAAATCAACTTCAACTTCATTTGAATATTCAAATGTTCCGTCCAAATCAATTTGCTTTAATTTGTATGTATATGAGCCCGGCTGAAGATTTTTATCTGTGTATGAATAGCTTTGTGAATTTGTTGTAGTACCAAAACCTTCAACAAATGAAATGGTTTGGTATTCACCATCAGATTTTCTCTGAACTTCAAATCCCCTATTATTGGTTTCAGAAGCTGTAAGCCAGGTAAGTACAACTTCATTACCTGAAACCGAAGCATTGAATGATACAAGTTCAACAGGTATAAACATACTTGCGGAAACTAAATCAAGAAGGACTGCAGCACCTTCATTAAAGTTATCAGATACCCATTCTCTGAATGCAACATAAATATCTGACCCTGCAGGAACATAATCCGTAAGATTATAAGCATAACGTGTCCACAAAGAATCTACTGAAGTTTCCGACCACCTTAATGTATCAACTATAACATTAAAATCACCTACTGCTGTTCCGGTAGTTGAAATTAAAATATCCAAGTTTTCTGCATAACCAAGTGTATATCCAGGGACTTGTACCCAGAAAACAATTGAGTCACCGGATTGAACATTTTGAATCTGAGGTGTTACAAGGTATTGGTCGTTGGAAGTTGCACCACCGGTATTCCATGTACAAAAAGCTACAGCCTGCCCACCTCCCGGAGGAGTAGTAACTTCACCGCCAAGCCACCCCGGTATAGGGGTAGTGCCAGCTTCCACTCTTGTCCATCCCGTACCGCCATCAGGACTTAATTTTGTCCAGCCGGCTGGTGGGAATGTAGTATCTTCAAATGATTCTTCAAAATACCCGAAATTATCACCGGGTGTATAGACTACAGAAGGATTGGAAAACGTGATTGACTTTTTGCTCCAGTCTTTTGCATTCTGGGCAAAAGTAAGGGAAAGAGGAATTAAAAAAAGAAAAACAGATAATCGAAGACTTCTCATCGTACCTCCTAATTATAATTAATGAAATGGGTTAGTTGCTGCAGATAAGTTAAAAGAATTTATTTGCCCCACAACAAAAATTTAGTCTTCGTTTTGAAGATCACATCAGGAAAAAATCAGTTATTAATTTTTTCGTTTTTCTTTTTAGATTCCTCTTCAATTCTTTTTTTATAAGAAAGCATTTTGTTAAGAAGTTGTTCATCAGAAGCAGCGAGTATTTGTACAGCAAGCAGACCTGCATTTTTTGCCTGGTTAATTCCAACTGTTGCAACTGGTACACCACCGGGCATTTGTACAATTGAAAGAAGCGAATCCAGTCCATCTAATGATTTTGATTTAACCGGAACACCAATAACAGGAAAAGGTGAATGAGCAGCAGTCATTCCCGGCAAATGTGCAGCACCACCTGCACCGGCAATAATTATTTTAATTCCTCTTTTGTATGCTGTTGAACCATATTCAGCCATGAGGTTTGGCGTGCGGTGTGCGGATACTATCCTCATTTCATATTTAACTCCGAATTCATCGAGCACATTTGCAGCTTCTTTCATTACAGGTAAGTCTGAATCACTCCCCATTATTATTCCAACCAAAGGATTTTCAGAAGACATATATTATTCCTTAATTTTTTTGAATTTAAATTTTTATTATTGCTTCTAATTTTTTCACTTTTCTGTAAATAGAATTTAAGTTATTTCCTGTTAAAGTTATATGTCCCATTTTCCTTCCTATTCTTGATTTTTCTTTTCCGTAAATATGAAGATGAACATCTGGTTCAGAAAGAACTTCAGAATAATTTTCAACAACACCAGGTCCATCTTTTTTTCCTAAAAGATTTATCATCACAGAATAAGGTTTTACCATTTCAGTCGACCCCAGCGGAAGGTTTAGAACAGACCTTATATGATTTTCAAATTGCGAAGTTATGCATGCTTCAATTGTATAATGACCTGAGTTATGCGGTCTGGGTGCCATTTCATTTACAAGTATATTTTTTCCTTCTATAAACAGTTCTATTCCAAAAATACCAAAACCTTTTACGGCTTTAAC
>Ga0079223_10001301_pt1 | contig 14690 bp, 8 predicted proteins | sample Stecom2011_FD_75072 | JGI IMG/M metagenome (GOLD analysis project Ga0079223, IMG submission 75072) | Agricultural soil microbial communities from Utah to study Nitrogen management - Steer compost 2011 | ecosystem: Environmental > Terrestrial > Soil > Agricultural land | place: USA: Utah... | reverse complement strand
GCTATTCTGTATTGAATGTTTGGGCGGTCGAACCCACTGACGAAATGACGGGCGTTGGTGAGGGACAGCCGTTCGGCAATCTCTTTTCGAGTGCGCTCATCGGCCGTGGCGGTCAGTGCAATGCGGGGAATATTGGGAAATTCTGCCGCGAGCATACCAAGCTGCAAATAATCTGACCGGAAATCATGCCCCCACTGCGATACGCAGTGGGCCTCATCAATGGCAAACAGCGATATCGAGGCACTGTGCATCAGTTCAATAGTGCGGGGCTGAATAAGCCGTTCCGGTGCGCAGTAGAGCAGATCTAATTCGCCGGTGGTTAAGGCATATTCTGTGGCCCGGGCCTGTTCATAATCCATCGTTGAATTCAAAAATGCAGCTTTCACACCCAGTTGCTTGAGCGCAGAAACCTGATCCTGCATCAGTGCAATCAGTGGTGATATAACAATGGCTGTACCGGGCCGCACCAGTGCCGGAACCTGATAGCACAGTGACTTGCCGCCGCCGGTTGGCATTAGCACCAGCGCGTCGCCACCGTTGATTACCTCATGAATAATCTCTCCCTGGAGTGGGCGAAAGGATTCATAGCCGAATACGTCGTGGAGTACCTGCTCAGGACTTTTAAGTGAGGAGTTCGGGCGTTCCCGGGAAAGTTGTTCAAAATCCTGTTCAAGATACATAGGTGACCGATTATCTGTAGGTGGTACTGAAATGATCGTAAAAATAATAGTTGTGCGGGTAATAGTGGCCAATCATATCAGATTGAGCCATGGCAATGCGTAAATGGCTATGGGGTGGAGGTATTTCGATTGCAGAAACGCTACAATACCGCCGCTTTCTGAACCACCGATTTAGGGTAGTCTGTGAATAACACCGATAAAAACAGCGCTTCCATGCAACAATTTGACGGCATTCGTCCCTATTCAGATGAAGAGACGGGCCCAACTATTCATCGCTTGGTTAACGACACCGGTTTTCTGGATATGGTTGGCCGCTTTAAGTCGCCTATGCTGGCACGCTTTGCACCGGCTGTGTTGCGCGTATTCATACGGCGCTGGCTGGTCAGGCACTTTGGCCACTACAACCAGATTGACGATCTTCAGGCAGGGCTTTCTTCGTATGTTGGCGACCTGATTGACAGCACCACAAGCCGGGTAACAACAAGCGGTCTGGAAAATCTTGATAAAACACGGGCGCATCTGTTTATATCCAACCATCGGGACATCGTTTTTGACCCGATGGTGGTGAATTATCTGTTGTTCCAGAATGGCTTTCATACCACCCGCATTGCCATTGGTGACAACCTGCTGGCCAATCGCGTCTTTGCTGAAATGATGCGATTGAACAAGAGCTTCATCGTACGCCGGAATATGACCAGTCCACGGGAGATGCGGGATGCGTACGTTACGCTGTCGGCTTTTATCAATCACAGCATTGAAACCAATCACAGTATCTGGATAGCCCACCGGGAAGGCCGCGCCAAAGATGGAGTGGATCGTACCGACCCGGCTATCGTCAAAATGTTTTATATGAGCCGCAAAAAAAGCGGACTGAGTTTTGCCGAGGCCACTAACAAGCTGAATATTGTGCCTGTCTCCATCGCTTATGAGTATGATCCCTGCGACATAGATAAAGCCAGGGAGCTTGAAATGAAAGCCAGAACCGGCAGTTATATAAAAGCTGAAGGGGAAGATACCGAACAGATAATGCGAGGGCTGACTGGATTCAAAGGCCATGTGCACGTGCATTTTGGTGCGCCGATAGTGGATTCACCAGAGGACCCCAAAGAGCTGGCCGCTCGTATTGATCGGGAAATGCACATTAACTACCACTTGCATCCGTCTAATCTTATAGCCTGGCAATTGCGTAACAAAAACCAGGTAGTGGCTGAGCATTCAGAACTGGAACAAAAGAAACTTGAAAGTGAGATCGGAAGGGTTATCGATAATCGTCCGAAGAGTGACCTGAATGCTGCAAAGGTTGAAATAGAACAACGGCTGAGTGCTTGTGATCCGGCTATGCGCCCATATCTATTAAACATGTATGCAAATCCGGTGGTAACCGCTTGCCAGGCAAGCGTCGAACAACCTAGAACCGCCTGAACAATTCGCTGCCAATTCAGAATTTAACGAGGTAACGAGTGCTAAATCTTCAATACATAGAACTGGAAACCGCATCAAACCCCACCGGAGCCGTTATCTGGCTGCATGGTCTTGGGGCCAATGGGCATGATTTTGAATCTGTTGTGCCAGAGTTAGGCCTACCGGATGGCGCTGCCGTCAGGTTCATTTTTCCGCACGCCCCCGAGCTGGCAGTTACCATTAACGGCGGCATGAGAATGCCTGCATGGTATGACATCAAAGCCATGGATATTGACCGGGTTGTCGACACTGAACAACTAATGGCATCAGCCGATGCCGTTGGCCGGTTAATAGACCGTGAGGTTGAACGGGGCATTCCTGCGAACAAAATTATAATTGCCGGATTCTCTCAGGGTGGGGCAGTTGCCTATGAGTTGGGGCTTACCTATCCAGAACGCCTGGCTGGCATTTTGGCTCTGTCTACGTATTTTGCTACCGCTGAGACGGTTAAACCGTCGGAAGCCAATAAAGATATACCGATCAACATTTACCACGGAACGTATGATCCGATGGTACCCGAGGTATTAGGCGTGCGTAGCAGAGAAACACTGAAAGAGATGGGGTACGATCCTGCGTATCAAACCTACCCGATGGAGCACAGTGTGTGTTTGGAGGAAATTCAGCACATAGGTTTATTTATTCGCAAGCACCTGCTCTGACCATAAGAAATCATCAATAAACCTTGGATAAAGACAGAATGTCGCCGGCGATCAGGCTCTCCAGAACGCCGGCGACAATACCACTACAACACTGAGTATTTCCAGCCGCCCCATCAGCATACCAATAGCCAGAACCCATTTGGCGCCGTCGGGCAATGTGCCAAAGTTACCTGCTGGCCCAATGATATCCCCAAGACCCGGCCCTACGTTGGCGAGAGCGGCTAATGCGCCGGAAATAGAGGTGATAAAGTCCAGCTCCATTGCTGCCAGTGCCACCGTTATCACCAGCAGGCTCAGAAAGAACATAAACGCATAGGCAATCATTGATGCGATAATTTCATCACTCACTGCACGGCCGTTGTAATTCCTTGAAAGGACAGCACGGGGGTGCAACAAGCGTATTAACTGCTCCTTCAGAACGATCAGTGATAACTGGAAGCGGAAAATCTTCATACCGCCAGACGTAGAGCCTGAGCAACCACCGATAAACATCAAAAAGAAAAACAGCACAAAGGCCAGAGGCCCCCAGGCGGAATAATCTTCAGAGGCATAGCCGGTTGTTGTTACCACCGATGTAACGTTAAACAGCGTACTTATGTAGTTATCTACCGGGTCTAAAGGGATAGATGACACGTACCAGCGGTATAGCGTCAGAAAGATGGGAACCAATAGCAGTATGGCGAGAAACATTCGTACTTGCTGATCATTAAACAAAGCGCCTCGCTGGCCGTGCATTTCACGTACAAACAGGAAGAACGGAATGCTGCCAATGGTCATAAATAACGTGGCTTCAAGCAGAATCAGGTTATTGAACTTCCCCATAGACAGGTCTGAAGTGGAGTAGCCACCGGTAGCAATGCTGGTCAGCCCGTGGTTGAAAGCATCAAAAAGGCTCATGCCAGACAGCCAGTAGGTCAATACGGCGGTTACAGAAAAGGTTACGTAAACAATCAGCAACCCCCGGCTAAGGGTTTTCATCCTGGGCAGAGCTTTATCTGTCCACTCTGAGGATTCCGTTGCAAACAGCCGCATACCACCTACACGCAAAAAAGGCAGAACGGCAACGAACATTCCGATAATGCCAATCCCGCCGATCCACTGCAGAATTGAGCGCCAAAGGAGAAGATCGCGGTCCATGGTGTCCAGGCCACTGAATACGGTTGCACCGGTGGTGGTAATACCGGATGCGCCTTCAAAGAAGGCGTTCGCTGCAGAAATATTGTTATCGCTGAGATAAAACGGAAGAGCAGAGAGCAGGGCAATGATAAACCAACTGGAAACAGTAAGTACAAACATGAACCGGGGTTTTAAATCTCTGGATTGCCGGTATGTTAATATAAGCCCGAAAACTCCCAGCCCACAGACAATAGCAGACGACTTCGCAAACGCCATGGCATTCGGCGCCTGAGAGTCAAATAGAAGTACAACCGGTAACGTCATGAAAATACTCAGAAGTATAAACATAACGCTAACGATGAAAATAACGGGATAAAGGTTTCTCAAAGAGTGCCCAAGCCAGCCGAAACAGAGAACGGCGTCAGAATACCTTTGAGAGTCAGCTTCCGCAAGAAAGCGCCCAGTGGCTTGGTGGTTTTTCTTTGCGTCATGGCTCGCCCCGCTTCTATACTCTCTTGTTGTTGGTCGTACCCGGTTCACTAGTATGGGTATCATCAACATCAGCCCTGAACATACCATGTAGCGGGGCGGTGGTAGAGGTGAAAATAGCGGTATGAATCATTTGGCCCACGTGTTCCTTGCCCCAGACTCTCCAGAAGCCCGAATTGGCAGCATTCTTGGGGACTTTACCCGAGGGGTTGATGTTTCGGCACTGCCTGGCAGAGTGCGTAATGGTGTCCGGCATCATCTGGCGGTTGATGGCTTTACCGACAGACACCCGGATGTCCTTGCCAGCAAGGCTTTGTTTTCAAGCCAGCGCCGCCGATTTTCTGGTGTTGCTCTTGATGTTTTGTATGATCACTATCTGTTAAGACATTGGCAAGGTTTCAGTCACCAGAATCGTGATACGTTTGTGCGCAGAATCTACCGTGAGCTTCAGGCTCATGAGCACCTAATGCCTCCCCGGATGACGGTCGTCATGCGGAAGATGGTTCATAACGACTGGTTCGGCGCCTATGAAGACTTGGACACAGTGGGCTATGCCCTGGATCGAATAGCAGAGCGTATTCGTTTTCCGAACCAATTCGGCGGGATAATTGAAGAAATCCGCGCTAATGATGCCGAGCTTGAGGCACGGTTTCTGACATTTTTTCCTGATCTACAGTATTTTGCCAGAGAGATTTAATGAGACTATTAATGACAGCCGTCGTCGCTGCCGGGGTGATTTCTCAGTCAGCTAACGCCTATTCCGCAACAACCTTTCCAGCACAATCTGACAGCAAACCGGTACAGGTTCCTGAAACCCTTGGATTTGTTGAGTGGGTTGTGCTGAAGGACACGGGTTTAAGGCTGAAAGCGCGCCTGGATACCGGTGCCAAGACTTCGTCACTTCACGCGGTGAACATCAAAGAATTTGAGCGCAATAACGAAAATTGGATCAGTTTTCAGATTCCGCTCCGGGATCATTTAAATAAGTCTGGTGAAGGCGAAACTGAATACCGGGATGCAATTCTGACACTCGAACGGCCAATTTACCGAACGGTCCTCATCAAGCGTAAGGGGGCGGATTCCCAAAGAAGACATGTGGTTAAGATGAAATTCTGCATCGCTGGGACAACCCACGAAACCCAGTTTTCGCTGGCAGACCGGCATAATTTTGTATACCCGGTTTTGCTGGGCCGGCGCTTTATGAGGGACGACAATATTCTTGTCGACTCTGCGAACAGCTTTATCGCCCCGAACGAATGTGAATACAGCCCGCTCGATACACTCGCAAAGCAAATTCTCTAAAAGAACGGCGTTCTTACAGGTACCCAAACTGATGACAAGTGTTACTGCAACTCACCAGACCCGACAGGCCGTAATGGCGTTTGTCGGGCTGATGCTGGTAGCCCTGAATTTACGCCCTGTATTAACCAGTGTTGGTCCTGTGCTGCGAGTTATAGGGGACAGTCTTTCACTATCTCCCACCGGGCAGGGTGTACTCACCACTTTACCAGTTTTGTTTCTTGGTATCGCTGCACCTCTTGCACCCTGGATTGCCCGTCGTCTTGGTCTTGAAAGAGCGGTGCTGGCTCTGATGATGGTGTTGGCGCTGGCGTTTTCTGTCCGACCATATTGGGGTGTTACCGGCTTGTTTATGGGTACCGCGATTGCTGGGGGCTGTACTGGTATAGTGGGCGTTCTGTTGCCGGGTATTGTTAAGCGGGATTTCCCCGATCATGCCAGTTTATTAACCGGTATATACACAGCCATGCTGTGTTTTGGTGCGTCATTAGCAGCGGGTATTACCGAGCCACTCCGGCAAATTCTCAACAATGATTGGCGCGCCTCCTTGGCATTTTGGCTGGTACCGGCCGTTGTCGCGGCGGTTGCCTGGTGGGTGCAACTTAAAGGAAAGCAACTTCCGGTTGAACCAGCCGTTGCTTCAGAAAAATCACTTTTTCGTGACCGACTGGCCTGGCAAATTGCCTTTTATATGGGGCTGCAATCTTCCCTTGCGTACACCGTGTTTGGCTGGCTGCCAACTATTCTTCAGGATCGGGGAACGGATGCCGTTGTTGCCGGGCTGGCTGTATCTGTATCGATTATGGTGCAGGTTATTACCGCTATTCTTGCCCCTTGGATAGGCAGCCATATGCGTGATCAGCGTGCGATGATATTTTTGGTTATGACACTGACAATGGCGGGAATTGCCGGCTGTATTTATGATGACATGAGTCGCATGTGGTTGTGGATAGTTGTGCTTGGCCTCGGCCAGGGTGGTACGTTCAGCATGGCACTGACTCTGCTGGCTGTGCGAGCCCGAACTCCAACCATCGCCGCCCGCCTGTCAGGTATGGCCCAGGGGCTGGGATATACATTGGCAGCGCTGGGCCCATTATTTGTGGGGGTACTTCACGACATAACAGGGGGGTGGGAGATTGCTGGCCTGTTTTTGTTACTGATTGGTACAGGCGCTACCATTGCAGGGCTTGGGGCGGGGCGCAGTTTGTACGTACTTGATAACTGACTGTGCTACTGCTTTAGCCAGCTTTCAATTTTTTGGTATACAGCGTACCTGCCCAATAATCCAAAGTGGCTGGTGCCATAGGCCACCCACTGATGTGTTAAGGGAATCGGCAGTTGTAGCTCCGGCACTTTATGGTGCCCCAACGCACTGCTAACCGGAACCAGGCCATCCCCAAGACGATTTTCAGCGATACCACCGGGCTCTTTTGCGGTCGTTGCTGCAACAGCATAGCAACGCACACCTGCTGGCAAATGAAGCAGTTGGCGATGGTCTTTAATGTGCTTAAACCGATCGCGTCCCTGCCAGTCTTCGTCCAACAGATAGCCATAACGCAGATCAGTAATGCCAGCACTTCGAATTTTCCCAAGGCGTGCAAACGGCTCAGTGTAAGTGTTCGCACCGAGTGCCCTGTCAATCCAGTTACCACCGCGCTCAAGGGGCGACCCGTGATGAGGGGTGCCGAGAAAAACAATTGTTTTTAAAAGAGTTAGCCAATGGCTTTGCGCTTGAGCGCCGTAATAGCAGGCACTGCGCGTTATCAACCCGCCCATACTATGCCCGACGACCACTAATTCTGTTATCGGCACGGGCCACTGTTGAACCAGAGTATCAAGCAGTGAGGAAAATTCACGGCCGTTAGTGGAAATGTGCCGGCCAGAGTTGTAGTGGAGAAAAAGTGGGGTATAACCCAGTGCTTCTGCCATGCGGGCATAGCGTATCGCTTCTTCAGTGCCCTGGGTCCCGGTCTCGGATTCTGTTTGTGTTTCGTCGCGACCCCATTGCAGGTCACTCATGCAAAGGCCATGAGCGAGTACCATCACTTTTTGGGTAGCCCGAGGGTAGGCAGCGGCCAGTGACGTTTGTTTCAGTTCCACAGGTTGGCCGTGTTTTCGAAAAGTCATGGGAATGGCCAAAGGGCTGCCGGATGATTCCAGATAATCACCAAGAACACCATTAATGGCAGCCAGAACAGTGTCTCGTGCAAAAGACGACTTACCCGACTCTACCAAAGGTACCAATGCCTCAAGCAGGGTATCCAGCACAACACCCGTCACCCGGGTAACCTGAGTAATGCTCCGATAGATAAATCTTAAGCCACCACCAGGCAACACCGGGGTTTTTGATGTCACCTGCATGTGCAAAACGGTGTAATGTACCGACTCAACCACTCCGGTCACACCAGTAATGGCGTCTATCACCAACCGGCTCAGCCCTTGTAAATCCGACGGGCGCACAGCGCTGGTTTTGATGCGCTCAGGTAGCGACTTCATTTGTAAAAATGCCTCATTCAAATACCTCTGGTGGCTCATCCACTCTAGCGCGAATAGCGAACGGACCCTAATATTATCAACCTTGCGGCAAACGCTAGTGCGTGGAAATTAGCGGCAACCAGAGCGCCAGCGCTACCAATGTGGCCAGTAGCACTGGTGGTGTGATCACCAGCCCCACCTTCATATACTGGCCCCATGAGATACGATGGCCTTTACCAGCAAGTACATGCAGCCACAATAAAGTGGCAAGGCTGCCAATTGGGGTGAATTTTGGACCAAGATCGTTACCAATAACATTGGCGTAAATCATAAGTTGTTGCGTCAGGCTGGACACCTGCGCCTGATCAATCGCTAATGCACCCACCAGTGTTGATGGCATGTTGTTCATTAACGAGGCCAGAATGGCGGAGGCAAACCCGGTGCCAATGGTGGCGACAATGTCCCCTTGATGTGCCAGCCACATCAGCACGCCTGACGACCAGGCGGTAAGCCAGGCGTTACCCATACCGTAAACGACCAAATACATACCCAGCGAAAACAGTACGATCTGCCAGGGTGCGTTCATTATGACGTGTTGAAGCGAAACAACCTGGCCTTCACCTGGTGAAAACCATCGCCCGGCAATTGCCACAAGAATCAGCGCTGCAGTGCCCATAATCATGGAAAACGGAATCGCCCGGTGGGCGGTAACAAACAGCGCAATCAGCAAAACGATCAGCAAGGGAAACGCAGCACGGAAAATCTGATGATCGCGAATAGCAGACGAGGGTGCTTCCAACTGCTCAACCCGATACTCAAGCGGTATTTCTTTTCGAAAATAAAGCCAAAGAACCACCAAAGTGGCCGCCAGTGAAACCAGATTTACAGGCACCATTACCTGAGCGTACCGATTAAAGCTGATGTCAAAATAATTGGCGCTAACGATATTGACCAGATTAGAAATAACCAGAGGCAAGCTGGTGGAATCGGCAACAAACCCTGTTGCAATGATGAAGGCGAGGGCAGCATTGGGGCTGAATTCGAGGCGAACCATGATCGCCAGCACAATAGGCGTCAAGAGCAGGGCGGTTCCATCATTGGCAAATAGCGCCGTAATTACAGCTCCAAGAATAATAATTAACGGAAACAGTCTTCTCCCCCGGCCGTTACCCCATCGGGCAATATGCAGCGCAGCCCAGGTAAAGAACCCGGCTTCATCCAGAATTAACGAAATAATAATCAGCGCAACAAATGTAAAAGTGGCATCCCAGACGATGTGCCAAACGACACCAATATCATCCCAGCCAACGACACCTGTTGCCAGGGCAACACTCGCGCCTGCGAGTGCGCTCCAGCCAATTCCCAATCCTCGTGGCTGCCATATCACCAGAATGAGTGTTGTCAGAAATATCAAAAACGCCAGCATAGTGCTTCAACTTAATTCAGTGATAATCCTTAAGAGCCTGGCCAGAGGCGCTTCGTGAGCAAAGTTTCACCTGTTCCAGCTAACCTTCTGTCTCATACCCTTCTATAGTTTATAGAAGGGGCCGCGCCTGAGTAATCCCCGTCCACTATTTATCCAGGCCCCCTCAATGTTCGCTGCCAGACAGACGAAGTTGATGTTGATGTGTATTCATGCCTGATCGATGCGGCGTTTTGCCAACAGGGATTGTCTTGGCTTCGGTGCCACAAAAGGTGATGTTCATGAATACCAGCAAACTATTGCTCCCCGACGGGCCGGATATCTTATGATTCGCCGTCGCGACTTTACACTCAAAGGATTATTTAAACCCTCAGGCCAGGGTAGTGAGTGGAATGCCGACGAGGGTTCGGATATAGATGCTCTGCCATTACGCGCCGAACTGTTCAGTATTGAGCAAATGGCGCAGCACGGCAGGGAGCTGGCGCAGGCACATGTGCTTGGTAAAGGACGCACAAAAAACCCCCTATTACGTTGTTTGGATGATAATGAACAGGTACTGCTGAAGGCCTGCATATTGTTGGCTGAGGCGACGGCCTCGCGTCTTAAAATCGCTCCGGCGGGTGAATGGTTGCTCGATAACCTATACCTGATTGAGGAGCAGATTCGCACGGCCCGCAAGCATTTGCCGAACAATTATTGCCGGGAATTGCCATTGTTGATAGAAGGCAACTCGAAAGGGCTACCGCGAGTTTATGACTTGGCACTGGAAGTCATTGCCCATGGTGATGGAGCCGTAGATGCTGACATTCTTAGTGGTTTCGTTGCCGCTTATCAGTCTGTAACCCCGCTCACACTCGGCGAGCTATGGGCAATTCCGATCATGCTGCGACTTGCGTTGATCGAAAATCTGCGCCGGGTTGGCGTGCGGATCATGACGGCGCATCGTCATCTCGATCTGGCCCGCACCTGGGCAGATCAGATGAAAGATATTGCTGAACGTGACCCCAAAAGTCTGGTGTTGCTCATTGCTGATATGGCACGTTCGAACCCGCCCGTCACCAGCCCATTTGTAGCTGAACTTGTGCGTTGCCTCCAGGGCCATGGCTCTGCGCTGGCACTGCCCCTTACCTGGATTGAGCAGCGTTTGGCGGAATCCAACCTGACTATCGACCGCTTGGTGCGCGCCGAGAATCAACAGCGGGCAAGCAACCAGGTCTCTATCAGCAATACTATTAGCAGCCTGCGGTATCTCGGCGCTCAGGATTGGCGAATATTTGTCGAGGCGCATAGCGTTGTGGAAGGTGTGCTTATCGAAGACCCTGCCGAGTGTTATCGGGATATGGATTTTGCTACCCGTGACCGGTATCGTCAGGTGATTGATCGCCTGGCAAAACGGAGCGATGTATCTGAGGCTGAAATTGCGCGGGTCGCCATCGATATGGCAACCGAAAGGGCCAGCCAGCCCGACGCAGACCCGGTGACCACACATGTGGGTTTTTTTCTCATTGACCGCGGCGTTGCGCTGCTTGAGAAGGCAATCAATATCAAGCGTACAGGGCTGCACGGGATTCCTGTCTGGCTAGCGCGCGCCGCTCTGCCGCTGTATCTGGGCTCCATTGCTCTGATGACATTTCTGTTCACCGCCGGACTCATCACACTGGCTACTTACGAGCAGGCCGGAACTGGTTTGCTGGTATTAACTGGTGCTTTCGCATTATTGGCTTTCAGCCATCTGGCTACAGCGCTCACCAATTGGGTGGCAACCACATGGGTCACACCGCAACGTTTACCCCGAATGGATTTTTCTGCCGGGCTTCCCGGTAACGTTAAAACACTTGTTGTGGTGCCAAGTATGCTGACCAGTGCCGAGGGTATCGCGGCACAGCTGGAATCACTCGAGGTATGCTTTTTGGGTAATCGTGACCCAAGGCTACTCTTTGGTTTATTGACCGACTTGCGTGACGCCAGCACCGAACACTGTGATGAAGATAGTACCTTGCTTGCGCAGGCCACTGCCGGAATAGAGATGTTAAATGCCAGATACCCGGGCAGTAAGGGAAATCTTTTCTTTCTGCTGCATCGTCCCCGACTCTGGAATTCAGCAGAACGCTGTTGGATGGGACGTGAACGCAAACGGGGCAAACTGGAAGACCTCAATGCTGCGCTGCGGGGTAGTGGCTGGCATGAGTTTTCACATATTTCAGGTGATGTTACTACGCTGGAAGATGTTCAGTACGTGATCACCCTGGATAGCGATACCTACCTGCCACGGGATTCAGCCCGCAAACTGGTTGGCACTATGGCTCATCCGTTGAACCGGCCACGGCTCGACACCACTGGCCAGCGTGTTTGCGCGGGCTACGGTATTTTGCAGCCACGAATTGCGTCAACGCTTTCCGGCACGATGCGTTCGCGCTATTCGCAGCTTTTCGGCAGCGAACGAGGCATCGACCCCTATACGCGCTCAGTGTCCGACGTCTATCAGGATTTGTTTGGGGAAGGTTCATTCATTGGTAAAGGTATCTATGAGGTTGATACCTTTGAAGCAACACTCAAAGACCGTTTTCCGCCCAACCGTATATTAAGTCACGACTTGCTGGAGGGCTGTCATGCACGTTCAGGGTTGATTAGCGATGTGCACTTTTACGAGGGCTACCCAACCACTTATATCGCCGATGTGCGCCGTCGCGCCCGCTGGATTCGGGGTGACTGGCAGATTTCCCAGTGGCTTCTACCGTTTGTGCCAAAATCAACCGGTGGCTTCCAGCGAAATCCATTGGTTTCGCTGGCGCGCTGGAAAATCGCCATCATTCTGCTTCCACCAATGATGGTCAGTGGCGTGAGCGTTCTGCGCCGCCCGGTAAACGTGTCCTGGTATCAGCACCTGAGAACCGCTCTGGTTTCAGCCGGACACAGTCTGGCGCAAGCCGGATTCACCATCGCGTGTTTGCCGCACGAAGCTTGGTACAGTCTGGGGGCCATTGCCCGTGGTCTCTGGCGGATGACCATAAGCCATAAAGGATTGCTGGAATGGCAAATCTCAAGTGAATTCCCGAGTACTCTTCATGAAGGGATATGGGCACATTATAGGCGCATGTGGGCCGGGCCGGCAGTTTGTCTTATTTCGGTGTCTGGCATTTTGGTACTGCAACCGGCGGCGCTGTGCGCAGCGATACCGGTGTTACTGCTATGGGCTTTCGGGCCGGTTCTGGCATGGTGGGTCAGCCAGCCACTTCGGGCAACTGAACCGCAACTGAGTGAGGAACAGTTGTTGTTTCTCCGCCTGACATCCCGCAAAACCTGGTCTTTTTTTGAACAATTCGTGACTGCTGAAAATAACTGGCTGCCACCCGATAATTTTCAGGAGGCGCCAGGCCCGGTGCTTGCTCACCGGACATCGCCCACCAATATCGGGTTGGCCCTCCTGGCCAATTTATCAGCGTGTGATTTTGGCTTCATCCCGGTGGGGCAGTGTCTTGAGCGCACCGCCCATACTTTTAACACCATGGCCTCACTTGAACGTTACCTAAGGCATTTTTATAACTGGTACAACACACAGTCACTGCAACCACTGCCACCGCGCTATGTGTCTTCGGTCGATAGCGGCAATCTGGCAGGGCATTTATTAACACTGCGTGCGGGTCTTCTGGATCTGGTGAATACGCCGGTGCTCGGCCCGCGTTTTTGGGACGGCCTGGTCGATACCCTGGCCATGCTGGCGGCTGTTGCTCCTCAGGAGCTACAAAAAAAAGTTGCTCGGTTGGAAGAACTTCTGAATCCGACCGGTAGCCCACGCTCCCTGAATCTCGTCCATATCCGTAACCGGTTGGAGTCGCTGGTTGAAGCGGCCACTGCGCTGCAGACTGAAATTACCGTTACCGCAACGGAGGAGGTATGTACGACTCTGGCGGCATTTAAGGAGCAAGCCCGTTCCATGCTGCTCGAGCTTAACCATTTTTCACCGTGGCTGAGTCTTCCGGTGATGGCTGATGTACTGGCCGAGCTCCATGAGTTAGACCATGTACTGAGCCTGGCCGAACTAGTCACCCGTTGTGCCTCGCTGACTGAAATTATCAATACCCGGCTGGCTGATCTCAGAGGTATCACTGGTTCGATAGATGTCCAGCAGCGACTGAGCCAACTGCGGATTGCACTCAAAACCGCCGAAGACCGTGCGCTCGAGCGCGCCGCGCTCTGCAAGCGACTGGCACAACAAGCAGCAGGCTTTGCGGCCATGCAATACAATTTTCTCTACGACCCTATTCGCAACCTGATAACCATTGGCTACAACGTTGATGAGTTCCGCCGCGATGCTGGCGTTTATGATTTACTCGCCTCGGAAGCTCGCCTGTGTTGTTTTGTTGCGATTGCCCAGGGTCAGGTGCCCCAGGAGGCTTGGTTTGCCTTGGGCCGACGGTTGACGATTGCAGCTGGTGAGCCGGTTCTGCTGTCTTGGTCGGGTTCGATGTTCGAATACCTGATGCCAATGCTGGTTATGCCAACGTATGCCGGTTCGTTACTCGATCAGACGTGTCGGGCCGCTGTTGCAACGCAGATCGCCTATGGTAAACAACGGGCAATCCCCTGGGGGATTTCTGAATCCGGTTACGATCGACTCGATGCTGCCCAGAACTATTGTTATCAGGCTTTCGGGGTGCCAGACCTGGGACTGAAGCGTGGCCTGGCTGAAGACGCGGTGGTTGCCCCCTATGCATCAGCATTGGCATTAATGGTTGACCCAGAGGCTGCCTGCGCCAATCTGCAGCGGCTTTCCGCTGATGGTGTGGAGGGGCGTTACGGATTTTATGAGGCAGTAGATTACACCCCAACCCGTCTTATTGTTGGGCAATCCCGCGTTATCGTGCGCTCCTTCATGGCTCATCATCAGGCTATGAGTCTGTTAGCGTTAGGTTCCCTGCTGCTCGGGCAGCATATGCAAAAACGATTTGAATCAGACCCATTGTGCCAGGCAACTCTCTTGCTGTTACAGGAGCGCATTCCTAAAACGCCACTGGTGCATACTCACGTTGCAGAGCTGGCGCGTCCAAGCCTGCTTGATGATGCATCGAGTTCACTTTTTGTGCCAAT
>Ga0079223_10001300_pt1 | contig 14693 bp, 12 predicted proteins | sample Stecom2011_FD_75072 | JGI IMG/M metagenome (GOLD analysis project Ga0079223, IMG submission 75072) | Agricultural soil microbial communities from Utah to study Nitrogen management - Steer compost 2011 | ecosystem: Environmental > Terrestrial > Soil > Agricultural land | place: USA: Utah... | reverse complement strand
TAGTCAAAAGCTGCAATACTGCCACCCGCTCTGTCTAAAAGATGCCCTGATCTGCGCGATCTCTCAATCGCATTGGGGAGAATACCAGCTTTTTCAAAAATCTGTTTTGTCAGAACAGCGTCTTTGAGGTTATATGAAGCCAATGATAATTTATCATGCTCAAACAGACGATTGATTTCTTCAATTTTTTCTTTACCGGTCAATTCGATCTCTTTGGTTTCATTAAGCATGGAAGATGCTACAAAGTTCAATGAATACTCTTCGAATGTTTTGTAGTAAGCCCTGAGCATAAGGGGTACATCCATGACAAGACGTCCCGCAATACGGCAGATCGTCTTGTTATTACGTGTTACAATTATGCGTGCTCCTTTTTCACGACCGATATCAAAAGGAACACAAAGAGCTTCACAACGAAGTTGAACCATTTTAAGGTCAAACTCTACAACATTCCAGCCTATCAGTATATCCGGATCTGCAATACGAATATATTCAAGTGACCGGGAAAGAAGTTCCGATTCATTTCTACAAAAACTTATTCCAGGTTTGTCTGGTTCGTTTCCTGTTATAAAGACCTGATTTTTTTCGCCACAAAATGCTACGCTGTACAGATGTCCATTTGAAGCATTCGTTTCGATATCCAGTGAAATAATAGAAAACGAAGGGGTCATTTCACAGCCGCGTATCTGGGGATCATAAAACAACGGTTTCCCATTCTTTTGTACCGCGTTACCAGTTACCCTGAAACCGCCTTTTACATACCTTTCCATCAGATATCTTTCAACCGGATGAATATCAGATTCATAAACTATCCTGTTTGCATTGCGCAGTTGTCTTGCACATTCCTGCATGGATGAATATGTCCTGAAATACAGACAATCGACATCTGTTCCATTCATCGATTTAAGAGGAAGCTGTTTTCTGGAAACTGCACTCCTGACAAGATCTGGCGGTGTATGTCTGGGAATGAAAAAAAGCGGCTGAAATTTGTCAATTATGATTTGTATAGGTGTGTGATTGTTCGTAATCGCATACAGAATAATCTGGAAATGATTTTTTATGTCCCGGTAATCGTAATTCAGCAGAAAACAGATTGTTTCAGATTGTTTGCTCATCAAATAAAAATAACATAAAGGCACATTATGCCAAAGTTATGAATTGGTTACTGTTGCCGATCAGAGATGATCTTACGAAATGTTACTTGTACAATATTACAAAATACAGTAAATTTTATTTAATCTGAAAGGAAAAAAGATCAGTTTTGATTAACGAAAACAGGTTTGAACAGTAGTACGTTTACTATGATAAAAGTGATTTCAACAGAAAAGATCCAGATTAAACTGTGGCTGGATGATATTGATGAAGGTGCACTAACGCAGGCTAAAAATCTTGCCAATCTTCCTTTCGCGTTTAAATGGATTGCAATTATGCCCGATGCTCATCAGGGGTTTGGTATGCCAATCGGTGCCGTCCTGGCAACAAAAGATACCATAATACCAAATGCTGTCGGTGTTGATATCGGTTGTGGTATGTGTGCTGTAAAAACATCACTGCGGGGTATTGAATATGAACTGCTAAAAAAAATACTCGGAAGTATCCGTAAATCTGTTCCTGTCGGTTTTAAACACCACAAAGAGAAAATGATCTGGAAAGGTTTTAATGATGCACCGGATTTACCTGTAATTCAGCAGGAATTGCACAGTGCACATTACCAGCTTGGTACTCTTGGTAGTGGAAACCATTTTATTGAGATTCAGAAAGGAACGGAAGGGATCATCTGGATAATGGTTCACTCCGGATCGCGAAATTTTGGTCTGAAAATAGCACATGATTTCCATAAAAAAGCAGTTGAAATGTGCTGTAAATGGCATTCAAAGATTCCCGACAAAGATCTGTCTTTTCTTCCCGCAGACAGAATAGAAGCCGGAATGTATCTTGATGCAATGAATTTTGCCATGCAATTTGCCCGTGAAAATCGTTTCAGAATTATCGAATCTGTAAAAAAAGCCTTTTCAGCTCATATACCTGAAATAACTTTTGATAAACCTGTCGACATTCATCATAATTATGCTGCTATAGAGAAACACTATGGGAGGGAAGTAATAGTTCATCGCAAGGGTGCAATATCAGCCAGAGAAGGACAGATTGGTCTGATTCCGGGATCCCAGGGGACAAGAAGTTACATTGTAAAAGGAAAAGGCAATCCACAGTCTTTTATGTCCTGTTCTCATGGTGCAGGACGGAAACTGGGTAGAAAGCAGGCTCAAAGAGAACTTGATCTCAAAGACCAGAAACAGACACTTGAGAAGCTCGGTATAATCCATGCTCTGAGAAATGTTCGTGATCTTGATGAAGCTCCAGGGGCGTATAAAGATATTTCTGTTGTGATGAAAAATCAGAGTGATCTTGTGGGTATTGTTGAAGAGTTATCACCGGTGGCGGTTATTAAGGGATGAAGATGCCGACTGTAATATTTAAACCTGTATAAAGAGGTATGATTAAATTCTGGTATGACAAAACCGGGAGCATGTGACTGCTGACAATGTTATCTGTTGTATATGTCATGGTTTATGCTATTTTTAATAAATATTTCTGTAATCGGGTAGAGATCATTTTTGTCTATCTCCAGTGCCATGCCGCACTCTGAAGAAATGTCACGAGGAACCGGAATTACTTTGCACGATATATCATTCCTTTTACATAAACGTTGTGCCCTGACAGCATCACGGGTTGTCTTGAATAGAATAACAGGTTTCATAAACTTCTCAGTGCACTTAAAAGGTAATCAAAATCATCCTTTGTGTGATAAACAGATAAAGCAAAACGAACTGTTCCTGAGGGAAATGTTCCAAGAGTTTTGTGTGCAAGCGGAGCGCAGTGAAGACCGGATCTGGTTTCTATCATGTATTTGTCGTAAAGAATCTGTGCCATTTCACTGCAACTGTAATCACAATGATTAATTGAGAATACCGGTCCCTGATTGTTACTGTTTTTTGCTTTGAAAATGGTTAATTGCGGTATTGATGAAATCTTGTCAAGGAGCTCAATGAAATCTTCATGCGTGTGTAAGGGAACCGGCCGGTTTTCCAATGCTCCAAGTAAACCTGTCAATCCAGCCACGTTGGGTGTACCAGCTTCATACTTGTCCGGTATGAATGAAGGCATTTCAAAACTATCTGAATTACTTCCGGTACCCCCATAGATTAACGGTTCAATTTTGTCGGGATCTTTTATGTATATACCCCCAGTTCCTGTAGGTCCCAATAATCCTTTATGCCCGGTAAATGCAGCAAAATCAATATCCCAGTTATCCAGTTCAATATCGCAATGGCCGGCAGATTGAGCCAGATCCAGAAGAACAGGTATCCTACCAGATGCAGCTTTAATTTTTTGAACCGGCTGTATGACTCCGTTAATATTACTTTGATGATTAATTATTATTAATCGGGTCGAAGATTTTAAAACCGAATCAATTTTTGAAGCATCTATTTTACCATCACTTCCATGTGGCAAATAATCAAAAGTAATATTTTTTTCTTTTGCAAGTTTTGACAGAGGGCGCATGGTTGCATTATGTTCAAGAGGAGAAGTCAATATGTGACAATCATGAAGATCCATTCCGAAAAGAAGTGTGTTAAGTCCAACTGTGGCGTTAAATGTGAAAAATATCTGGCTGGAATTTTTGGTGCCCAAAAACGACATCAGCTCCTCACGAAGTGATTCAACTTTGACAGATGCTTCAAAAGCCCTTGGATAGGCACTGCGGCCGTATGTTCCACCCTGCTTGGCAATATAATCCGACATATACAGGGAAACTTCTTTGGGTTTTGGAAAAGATGTGGCTGCGTTATCAAAATAATGATTCATGAATAATATTATTTGCTTATATGGTTTTTGAAATAACCTGGTCCATTGATATTACAACATAAATATAATCGAATCGGTTTACCCTCTTTTGATTCATTGTCCGTCTTTTGTTAAAATAAGTTATTTTTGCATACCAATACCAGTAATGTCAATTATATGTTCTTTAACATTACCTTAATAGTAACGATCCCTTTATTCTGTTTTTTTTGAGTGGACTGTTTAGAATTACCATCAATAGATAGAAAGGCCCACTACGCGTATGTTGCAGCAATTTTGTATATCTCGACTATGCCCGGCAACCATGTCTTGTGCAGGTATGGTTTTTCGTTTGTCTCCAGAGCTTTCTTCATTTCTGTTTTGAATTTCGAGTTTAATAATTCCCAATCGAAGTCGGGACTCGATTCTGAAATCATCCTTCTCAACCAGATTTCAATTTAATGGTCCGATTTAGGTATTAATTATTCGACTTGTTTTTACTCCCTAATGAAAACCCTAATGTATAGCCGAAATGATTTGCAGTAAAGGAGCCTGAAAAAGAACAACAAGCCTGTACTTTAAAAGAAAGTACAGGCTTGTTTTAATATTATTGTTGACTGACTATTGATTTAACTGTCGGATTTTGTTGTATCAGAATCCTCAGTTTTTTCTGCTTTGAGGTCTTGAAAATCAATGTCAAACTTATTGATTACACTTTCATTAACAAGGAATACAGTTTTCTTGTTATCGGTTTTTACCCGGTATTGATTGGAATCAGTTTTGTTTCCAACAATGATTTTTTTGGACCCGCTGCTTAGTGATACCACAACCACATACTCCGGATTATCAAAACCAGCTTCAGTATCGGAAATCGTATCATTCTCGAAATCTGTTGCACTCAAATCAAAAAGAGAATTGATGATTTCTTCAACCTTTTCTTTTTTTGCAGGATACTGTTCCGGAGCGGCCATGTTCCATAGAGTATCAGATTTCTCGAGTATGACAGGAGCAGCATCTTTTTTGGCAATAGAGATGCCTTTGGCACCAGTTTTTTCAAAATTTATTATTGATTTGTCCCGCCAGCGTTTTAAATCTGTAAAAAATGAGTGTTTAATTGAACCTTTGACCATATAGACTGAATTAGATCCAATCAAGCGAACATAGTTGCTGTTCCAGTTAGGACCGCTTTTTCCAATCCGGAACTGCCCATGGGATTTTCTTGAATTATCCTGCACTTCAACAAGAACACCGCTGGAACTGTCAACTTCAAAGATTGCCTGTTTTTGGGGATTATTTGAAATAAGCTCATCTTTTTTCATGTTTGCAATCTTTTCGAGCAGAGTTCTGACTGATGCACTGTCTGCCGGATACTCTTTTATGGCAGAACCAATATCTGAGTCGGCCCCGGAATCAGAAGATTCTTTGGAAATGACTGGCTCAAGTGTTTCACCACTGCTTTTAACATCTTTTCCCGTCATGACAAACCAGATATCACCTTTTCGTTTGAGTCGTATTGAATCGTTGTTATCTACAATAAGGACAGAAGAGATTGTATTTTCTGTCAGTTCGGGAAAAAAACGTTTTTCACTTTCAGAAGGTGCTTTGTTGCTTAATTTATTTCCGATAACAATCGCGAGAATCGATATTATCAATGCACAGACAATATAGAGGAGTTTTTTTCCGTTCATTTGCTTTTATCCTCCGTTTTAGTTGCAGGTGTAACAGTAACAGGTTCTCTGCGTTTCAAGAAAATTACAAGTCCGAAAATTATTGCAAGTAATGGCATTACCACAATATTGACCAGACGGATAATATTCGGTTTTGAAGAACCTTCTTTCAAAAGATCTGTTTCAATTGTACGGTCCTTGATAGCCCGGGTACGAATCGAAATCAGATTGTCGTCAAGAGTAAGCCAGTCAACAGTGTTTACAAGCATCATGACATTCTCCTGAGTTGCATTTTGACCACCGGCAAAATCTGCATCACCAAAAACTACAAGGTGTCCATTGCTGGTTTCAGCTATAATATCTGAATCGTCAGTTTTTGGTTGGAGATTTATCTGGCTGATCGTATCATTTTCAGCCGCCTTTGAAGGAGCTCCTTTTTCTTTATAAAAACTGCTGAATTTACCTGTAAGATGGGCTGCCACGGTATACTGTTTAAGGTCGCTTTCTGCAGGTGGAGCCCACTTTTGTTGTGGATTGAGATTAAATTGGTCACTTATAAGCCAGCTTTTCTGACTTGAATGAACCAGGGGGGTTGCTATAACTGATCCATTATCCGTATCTGATACAGCATTTTCGGATGTATCAACAAGAAATGTTAAAGAATGGACCCAGGGGAAGATTGCCCCACTGAGTGCTGAAACCGCTGGATTGTTACTATTAAAACCATCCTGTCCTATTCTGACAAAAAATGGGTAGGGGACAGGTACGTTCATTTGAAATGGTCCATATTTTTGTGGTACTGCAACCTGGCCGCATGAAGCATCAAGGACCATGTCTTTCTCAACCCGTACACCATAATGCTCAAGTATTTCAAGAACTTTGGAATCCAGTGGCTTTGCATTCAGTCCGTATTGAAAATCAACCTTTACAGCGTCTGCAAGTACAATTAAATTACCACCACGCATGAAATACTGGTCGATTTCAAATGCTCCCTGCTCTGTAATATTATCCAGTCCTGGAACAACAAGTGTCTTTATTGTACTGTCGACAGGAGTTCCCTTTGATAAATCAACAGTCGATACTTCATAATTCATACGAAGATTCTCGTATAAGTTTTTGAACATATCTTCAGTTGTTTCCGGCAAGTTTTGCATCTGCATACGCATTTGTGGTGGAATCGGCGGCACTGTATCTATTTTGACAATACCGACTTTGGGTGTAGTTTTACGGGAAGCCTTCATAATGGCCATGGTGAGATCATATTCCAGATTCTGCAGATTCTGAACAACCGGAATAGTTTCTTTCTTGTCTTCAAAAAGTATGGCTATTCCAAGAAACCCGTTAACTACCTGTGCCTTATCCTTTTCTATTGTCTGCATCTGAACTTCCGGAATACCAAGAGAACGTGCCATCTCTTTAGCATCTTCATCTGTTGAAGGATCTTCCCAGGAGATTTGAAGTTTTTTTCCGCCGTATGCCTGATATTCTGAGAGAACATCATTTACGTCTGTTACTGTTTTTCTGATATGAGGCGGTAGGTCCTTTGAAAAGTACACCTTGACTGTGATAATATCATCAAGTCCTTTAAGTACCTTTTTTGTGGCATCAGAAATACTGTATTCTTTGCTTTCAGTCATATCGATCCGTTTGAACCAGCGGGTTCCCAGGTAATTTACAACTCCCACCAGTCCCAGGACCGCCAGAATGTAAATTATAAGCTCTGTACGATTTTTAATTTTTTTTGCTTCCATTTTCAATTCCATTCCAGAATAGGTTTATTCCCATTTCCTGCTTCCGAGTGATTGTACATTGAGAAAAAGAAAAAATCCAACAACCGAGATATAGTAAAGTATGTCTCTGCTGTCTATAACTCCCCGTTCAATGCTTTCAAAATGATTACCAAGGCCAAGATAGGTTAAAGCAGGTACCATCCACGACGGAGCCGCCATAGTTACAAATGGACTACCAATAATAAAAATCAGGAATGTAACTACAACACCTACGATAAATGCAATAATCTGGTTTTCTGTATATGAAGAAACCCATAATCCAATGGCAAGATAGGCAGCGCCCATCAATATTGCTCCAATATATCCACCCCAGATAGGACCAGGATCAGGAGAACCAAGTATGGAGATTGTAACAGGAATGGTAAATGAAAGTAAAATAGCAATTGTAACAAAACTGAGAGCAGCCAGAAATTTGCCTAATACAACCTGCATGTCACTTACAGGCCAGGTTTGCAATAGCTCAAGAGTTTTGACCTTTTTTTCTTCTGCCCAGCTGCGCATTGTGACAGCAGGCACAAACAACAGAAAAATCCAGGGCAGAAGACCAAAATACCCTCTCATATCTGCCTGGTTAATTAGAAAAAAACTCTGGAAAAACAGAAAATTTGTAACCACCAGATACACGGTAATAAATACATACGCTATCGGTGATATAAAAAATGATTTGAACTCTTTTTTAAAGATCGCAACGATATTATTCATGATTAACCCCTTGTCAGCTGAGTAAATACATCTTCAAGGCTTGCAGATTCATGCTTAAGTTCAGAAAGACTCCAACCGTTATCAACAACACAACGGAAAAGAGATTCTCCGATATCATCCTGTGATGCATCTATTTCTGCACTGACCCAATCCGAATCAACTTTAAGAAAATTGATTCGTGAAACACCTGCAATTGATAAAACCTTATTTTCAATATCAGAACGATCACCTCTGATTTTAGCCATGTATCGGTTCCCTTTACTGGATTTTTGAGTCAACTCATCAGGAGTACCGCTGGCAACGATCTCTCCATCATTGATAATCAAGATCCGGTCACAGGTCGCACTTACCTCTGAAAGTATGTGTGAACAGTAGATCACAGTTTTTTCACGTCCCAGATTCTTTATCAGATTTCTAATTTCTATAATCTGATTTGGATCAAGACCCGACATCGGTTCATCAAGAATCAGTAGATCCGGGTTGTGTATCATCGCCTGTGCAAGTCCTACCCGTTGACGATAACCTTTGGAAAGTTTTCCAATCTGTCGATAAGCCATTTTATTCAAACCACAGATCGAGAACATCTCCTCAATACGTGACAGCAGTTTTGAACCACTTATACCTCTTATCTCACCAACAAATTTTAAATACTCCTGCACTGTCATGTCACTGTACAAAGGGTTGCTTTCCGCAAGGTATCCGATTTTCTTGCGTACTGCAAGGCTTTGAAGCGACGTATCCAACCCTTCTACCTGTATTGATCCGGATGAGGGTGGTATATAGCAGGTTACCATCCTCATGGTAGTGGTTTTTCCCGCACCATTGGGGCCAAGAAAACCAAAGATTTCACCTTTACGGATCTGAAAGTTGAGATTCTTCACCGCGTGGAAATCACCAAACTTCTTGTTGAGGTTTTTTACCTCTAACATAAAAGTACTGTTTGTTAGGCTCATAGATTACCACCATTTTGTTAAGGAGTATATGTATTGTTTAGAATTGTTAACAGCTCAGGGCTAAAAATATGATATCCTGAACAGCTTATTGTCAATAAAAGCTGAATTACAGATATTATTTAACAAGGAATAAATTACGATTGTGAGCACATTTTATTGTTAAAAAAAAGCAGAGAGAATGGAATTCCCTCTGCTTTTAATTCAATAAAGCAAAAAAATGTAGAACTACTCGGCTTTAGTTTTTTTGGATTCCTGAATCTCTACCCGCAAATCCTGAGCAATTTTCTTTATAGTTTGAAGACTTTTTCTGGCTCTGGTTCCAGCAGATTTGTTACCACGTTCAAACTTTTCGTACTCTTGTTTAAAAATTTCAACTTCATCAACCAGACTTTGAATACTCATGATTCCTCCTTACAGAAAAGAGATGCAATACTTTGAAATTTAAAATCTCATCAACTCAAATAAATCAATTGTCCTTTAATATGCTTCCTGACATCACATTTGCGCCAGTAATTTGTTCTTTTTTTTCAAAAAATCGCCATTATTAACCAAATTTGTATTGCTGGCAGGCCGGTTATCACCTTTTAAGAACAGCTGGGATCTTGCTATCCACTACAAAAACGCATAGGGCCTCAAACTAAAACATCCTATCCATTACCTGCCGCATGGTTGCCCATTTAGAGGTGCTTCCTGGCTTAATGGTAAACAGTGATTATGGCATGGTTGTGATTAACTCAAATTTGAGCCCCCAGGTTTTCACTCTTTTTTTCATTAACTATAGCTGATTTTCTCCAGATCAACTGATACTTTGTTTATACAACAAAGTCTGGCTTGAACTGGGATCTATGAAATCAGTAACAGTGTATTTTTTTAATATCGATTGCTGCATACCCAAAAACTATACCGGTGATACAGCAGTTCTGATATCTTTTAAAGTGAAAAAAGATAATGAAAACTGGAATTTGAAAAGAGTGTATAGGTCTGAGGAAAAATATTGATAATCTCTTCCACGAGCCATTCTCTGAATGCAGTAGATCTTCTATGCCTCTCAACAACTTTTGCTGACGGCCCTGCTCCTGAAATTTTGCGTAAATAATCAAGCGCATCATCATAACTTCCAAGAGTATCGACAAGATTGATTGAAACTGCCTTTTTACCTGTAATTATGCTCCCATCAGCTATCAATGCAACTGAATCTCTTGAAAGATCGCGACCTTTCGCTACATCATCAATAAACTGATTATGTATGTCCTTAAGAAGTGAATCAAAAATATGATGTTCCTGATCAGATATGGTACGATAAGGACTACCCATATCTTTTAACTCTCCTGCCTTTAAAACCCTCATTTGAATGCCAATCTTTTGAGCAAGATCTTTGTAGAGGGGAACTGTAAAAATTACACCAATACTGCCCGTTATTGTCCCAGGAGTTGCAAATATTTTTCGGGCCGGGCAGGAAACGTAATAACCACCCGATGCAGCGGTGTTGCCCATACTGACAACAAGCGGCTTTTTAATGCTTTTATATCGGTATACTTCATTAAAAATTTCTTGTGAAGGAGCAGTACCACCACCAGGGCTGTCTACACGAAGAAGAACGCCGGAAATCGTTTTGTCCTGACGAAAACTTCGCAGTTGCTCAATAATAGAATGGGACTGATATATCGGGCCTTCAATTCTGACTAAACCTATTTTTTTAAAACTGGAAGATAAATATTTTGAATTTCCACTGCTTTTTATACTTAAAAGTACAATGCCTGTAAATACAGGCAATAAAATTATAAGAATAATAATTAAACGTTGCACGGTTTTCACATCTGACCCGTTCTAATTACTTTTATAGTATCTCCAGGCATAAGAATTGAGCCGGGATTTAAATTGTTCAAATCATAAAGCTTATTAACTGGTACACCAAATATTGATGCAATATTCCACAGATTATCGCCCTGTTTTATCTCATAATATACTATAGAATTAATGTCCGATACAGTTTGATTATAATTTTTGGCAGCTTTTCCAGAATATGGTATTAAAAGTGTATCACCCGGCTTTAATATTGAGCTTTCTGTAATATCATTAAATGTTAATAGCTCTTTTAACGGCACCGAAAAATTTTGCGATATTCTGAACAGATTATCTCCAGGCGCAACAAGATATCTGATTGTTTTCGAGTCTTCTGTTGATTTAATCCGGGAAACAATTTTTTCATCAGTGTTTGGTACAGTATTCTTGACTTGAATTACATCACCTGTGTATATGACAGGCTTAATTTTATTTAGTCTGTTTATTTTAATCAGATCATTAATATCCATACTGAATTTACGGGCTATTGAAATTGGTGTATCACCGGAAACTACCTTGTAATGGCGATATCCATTAGGCAGGTTATCCTCTTGTAAAAAGTTCGGTTTTTTTGATTTTTGATCCGGAATGTGTGCACCTGATTTTGATGAATCCTGATAAATTTCAAGAATCTGGCCGACCTTGATTCTTGCATCTTTCAGATTGTTCCAAAAATAAATCTGATCTGATGTAACATTAAAAATTTCGGAAAGTCGCCATACGGTATCACCCTCCTTGACTTTGTACCTGATTTTTTCACCTTTTTTTTCTACAGATTCCGGTGTTTTAAACTTTTCTGTTATTGCCTCTTTCTGTACCGGAAATGAACTGTTTACCGGTATCGGTATAAAAAGATGCTTCCCTGCAACGATCCTGTTTCCGGATAATCTGTTAACACTTTTAATTGCACTTACAGGTAGTTTGAAACTTCTGGCTATTGATATGAGATTATCGCCCCTGCGGATTTTGTACCGATACCATTTTACCTTCTTTTCATCAGGAAAACTGGAATAGAAGGAAATAAAATCGTCTGCTTTTCCGGAAGGGAGATAAAAATTTACTTCAGATATATCTGGTGGTGTACACCAGTGAAGTATATGGGGGTTTAATTTCCGTAATGTGTCCTGATCCAGGTTAATACCTTTTGCGATCTCGGCAATATCTAAACATTCACTTATCGAAACTGTATCTAATGAGAGCATATCTGTTTTCATGCCAGTATATCCAAAACATTGCGGATTTTTTGCGATAATCAGTGATGCCAGGTACAGCGGGACATAATTCATGGTTTCTTTCGGGAGTTTAAGCTCCCAGTAATTCTGGGAATCACAACGATTTATGGTTCTTGAAACACGTCCCTCACCGCAATTGTATGCTGCAAGCGCAAGGTGCCAGTCATTGAAATCATTGTAAAGCTTTTTTAGATAACTAATTGCTGCTGCAGTGGATTTTACAGGATCTCGCCGTTCATCCATCCAGTAATTTTGTCTTAATCCGTAAACTTTTCCAGTTGAAGGAATAAACTGCCAGATTCCACTTGCATGCGCACGAGAATAAGCTTTTGGATTAAACGCACTTTCAATTAATGGTAAATAAGCAAGATCAAGAGGAATGCCACTGTCTGCGAACATTTTTTTAAAAACAGGAAGATACAGGTTGGCCCGGGATAACCAGTTGTTTATTGTTGAATTCCTGTTTTTTAAATAGTAATGTAATGCCCTTTTTACCCGGTCATTCCACACAACAGGTATATCATAAGTAACATTTTTTCGGCAATGAATTAATTCCAGATCAGAACTGTCATCCAGGGAGTATTGAGATGAATCTAACGATTCAAACATCTGATGCTGAAAGATCAATACGGCAATATCCTCTTTAATCAGCTCTGAGGGCATCTGTTCGATATAGATGTTCAGAACTCTTTCAAAATGGTCGCTAATGGAGGGTAAATCCGATTCTGGAATGCTGCCTGTTAATTGCAGGATTTCTCTGAGAATTGAATCAGCTGAATTATAGGTGCTGTCAGTAATAAATCGCTGAACTTCAGTAAACATTTCAATAATACAAACCGAGTCCTGCTGTGTCTCATAAATACTGTCTGAAATTTCAGTGAGTATCTCAATTTCTTCTGAAAATTGCAGAGAATCATCTCCTGATTGTATTCGCTGTACATTAAGGGTTTTCTTTGGCGAACACCCCAAATATATCAGAAGCCCTGCAACAAGAAATGAAAATAATAAAACTCTATAAAAACTGTCTGAAAATCTTTTCACGAATTAAACCCTGTAAGATATATTCTTTAGAATCGCAATGCAATTCTCTTACCAAGTTCCTCACAGTGGTTTAAAATTATATCATGGAGAATAGTTTTATACAAGAAATCAGGAAGAAAAATTAACAGCCGTTGCTTTATCAGGTGAAAAAATGTTCGGGTCAGAAATAAAAAAACGCTGAAAAAGATACCCATGACGCATTTTGCACTCTTTAATAGCTTTTTTAACCTTTTTTTCAATAACTTTCTGCGATGTACCACAATAATTCACATACAGTCGCGTCTCTTGTGAGCACTCATTGTAGTGCTCACAGCTGTTGCAGGAAATTTTCAGTAATTGCATACCATACCCCTCTCACCACAGAAAATTATTCACTGAATGTCAGTTTAGTTTCAGGCGCGCCACAATATTATATCCACCAATGGGTTGTATGTCAACGGTCTATTTTATCCCATACTTTGTGGTTCATCTTAATAAATTGGATTAACAATGACTTATGAAGCAAAAAAAGAATCAAATTACTGGATTAACTTTACATAAATACAAAATCAGCTTTTAACTGATCCGGTCCCCCAAAGTGAAATCGCATGTACATGACAGCTGTTCAGGCAAATGCCACACCCTATACAGCGGTCTTTTTTGATGACATGACGAGTCCCTTTTTCCCCTTCTATTGCATCTTTTACCGGGCAAACAGCCACACATTCTCCACAACCATCACATTTAGTGTCAATATTGGCTTTTGGGCGGAATTTCACCAGATCACTAAAACAGTTTGAAGGACATTTGTATGCTGCTGTAATAAAGTTCTCTTCCCTGGAGTAATCAAGTACAGGAAGATTATTTTCCATTGAAATAGCACCGGAAGGAGTAGCTTTTACACAAAGGGTACATGCAGTACAACCAACATTGCAATATTTTTTTACTTTGGCACCACGGTCGTGATTAGAACATGCTATAAAAATTTTATGCACCCTGGGAATTAATGAGATGATATTACGAGGACAGGCTTTAACGCATTTGCCACATCCAGTACACTTTTGAGGATCAACTTCAGCTATGCCGTTATTATTAATAAAGATAGCATTGAACGGACAGACATTTACACATGTACCTAATCCCAGACAACCGCTTTGACATACTTTCGGTCCATTTCCAATAAGAACCGCAGCATTACAATCCGTGATACCTTCGTAATCCGAGTATTCCAAAGCTTCTTTTTTCCCACCTTTACAATGCACAACAGCCATCATCGGTTCATTCGATGAAGTGGTTACACCCAGGATATCTGCAATCGCATTTGCAACTTTCGAACCGCCAGGAATACATCCGGTTGGTTCTGCTTTCCCTTCAACAACTGCTTTCGCAAAACCACTGCAGCCAGGATATCCACAAGCACCACAATTGGCATTTGGCAGTATGTTCAAAATTTCAGATATTCTCGGATCTGTAAATACATGAAGTTTTTTGGATGCAATAGCCAATCCTATTCCAAAAAATAAACCCACAGATCCAACTATTAAAACAGGTAATGTTATTTCCATAATGAAATATCCTCAAACTTAAGCAAAGAAATTAAGTCCTGCAAATCCCAAGAAAGCAAGTGCCATAAGACCGGCTGTAATG
>Ga0079223_10001298_pt1 | contig 14694 bp, 20 predicted proteins | sample Stecom2011_FD_75072 | JGI IMG/M metagenome (GOLD analysis project Ga0079223, IMG submission 75072) | Agricultural soil microbial communities from Utah to study Nitrogen management - Steer compost 2011 | ecosystem: Environmental > Terrestrial > Soil > Agricultural land | place: USA: Utah... | reverse complement strand
TGCAAGGCACAATACAGTTTTTATCCCCCAAAACAGGCAAACTCCCACCCCACGGGAGTTTGCCTGTTTCGGCAATCCACCGGCTCTGTTCAAATCCGCTGGATTAACTCCCAAATAATTGGCAGTACATAGCGCCCCAAAAACCAAAGTATGGCAACTAGGGCTAATAAGTATGCTCCGTGCTTAATTAAGGCTGTAACTGGCTGCCGGGTTTCGTTGCGACTCATGTGCCCACCCCTCTTTTTGTCTAGCTTCCCACTTATAGGGCCAGGCTATTCCGGAGAGGCCAATGCAGATCTCAGTCCAGGGCGGCAGATAATTTTTGAAAGAATTCCCTCACCGTCTTGAGGACCTCGGGGCAGAATTCTCGATTCAGCCTAATTGCATTGCCCTGGCCCAAATCGAAACCGGGGATTTTTTTGACTGCTTTATCCAGGTGATTGCCGATCACAATTCCGTTATTGTGCACTACATCGTTGCGTAGCTGATTATATTGGCGCAGCAGCTTCCACTCTGGACTATCCTCGGGAAAATCCACTCGGCACACCTTGATTAGAAAGGTGCTGGCCCTAATAATACCGTTGCCTCTCAAATCATCCACCGTCAAACCATCCCTTTTGGACAATTTATAGCAGAGACGGTTGAGCTCATTTTCCAGCATGGAATATATTGTTACAAACAGAGAGCTGCGCAGCAAATTGGGGAAGTATTCCTCCATTTTTATTTGCTCTTCCTTGGTCTCGGCTCGTTGGGCTTGGTGTGTCAAAAAATCTTCCACATTCTCTAAGTATAATTTTAGCTCATCCAGCTGTCTTTCGATTTGCACTCTACTCCTCCTCAGCAGTAATTCCAATATATTTTCTCCCGGGCCAGACAGATTATGCCCGGCAAAAAGAAACGCCAGCAGTAAACTGGCGTTAGCTGTTCTCACCGGTGCAGCGCACGGAAAATCCCCCGATGCTGCGCCAACCCTTCCTGATAAAGTAAAAATCATCCCCATCTCCCATTTATTTAGGAAGAAACGCGTTCAGTTCCTCTATTTCTCCCAATACTTTGAACCCCTGCTTTTGATACAAGCCCATGACGGCGTCCCCCGCCAATAAGTACAGCCCTTCCCCACCACGGGAAGTATACTGGGCTTGAATATGCTTAATCAACGCAGCGGCACAACCCTGGCCCCGAAATTGCGGTAGGGTGCGCACATTTTCCACCCGAGCCCGGGAACCCTGGTAGAAGAGATATCCAATGGCCGCCGGTTCCTCATCTTTGCGGACCATGTAGTACTGAACGTCGGGGTGGGCGAATTCCCGGGCAAATATCACCTTCAGCATTTCCGGGGTGCCCCAGGATCTCTCACCTAAAAGTATGCGGAGGGTTTCCGCCCGGTTATGGGCTCCCACCTCCTCCACCGTTATACCCGGCCGCATTACCGGTTGGGTGGAAATGCAGTCCCAGAGCAGGATTCGGTATGATGCCGGTCGTACTGTGTACCCCCGCTGAAGCAAAGCCTCCTCAATCCCCTGGGGCTGGTCAAACTGGTTAAGTTTTACCCGAGGCACCAAACCACGCTCCCGGTAAAACTCTTCTACTTCGTCCAGCACTTTGGGCAAATCCCGCCGGTTGGTTCTTAGACACTGGACATGGTTAGAATCCTGGTGTTGGGGGATATCCAAATTATAAAATATCTTTCCCCAGGGTCTTTGTTCCAAATTGCTGATGATGCTGAAATACCCTGTGTTGTGTTCCAGTAAGCTCTCTAACATAGTTCTTCCCCCTTAGTTCTGTGATTGTTGACCAATGCGACCCGTAGCCAGGAAAAGAACCCCAAAGTCAGAGTGAGAAAACTCCAGACCAAGGGAAAAAAGGCACCCGTTCTGCCCCAACCATATAGGCCTGCGCCGCCGCTCAGAAAGAACATAATTCCCCAAGCGAACACCCGCATTCGGCTAGCCCGCACTCTAGAGGGCAGGATGATGGCCAGGGCGCAGGAACGTAGCAGGTTAGGAACACAGCTACCAGCAACACAAACCAAGATTGTCGCTGCAGCGACAATTGTTATTACTACCCATAAACACAGAATGCCGGTGAAGGCAAAAACCATCCCCTCAATCCCAGACAGCCAATGCACAGCTAATCCGCCCAGCAATCCTGCCCCGACCCAGTCCTTGACCTCCCATAGCAGCCACTGACGCCAAGTGGAGCCATCTGCCTTGAGGCGAGTCAACTTTGGGTGGGTGATTCCGCCCTGACAATGCCAGTAGTCCAACAAATACAGCTTGCTGGCATCCATGGCCAGCAGAAGTATATATAAGACGATTAAGATTTGGGCGCTCATCGTCTCCCCCCTTTTTGCCATCTGGTCAAAAGAACGGGAGGTTACCCCCGTCCTTAAGTATATGCTCAAGCATTGTCTATAATGGCCTGGCGAGCCAATTCATCACAACGATTATTATACTCATTGTCGGCATGCCCCTTTACCCAAACCCATTTCACTGTATGGGGCCTAATCACATCCAGCATCTCTTTCCACAGGTCGATATTCTTAACCTTGCCCTGCTTGAAATCATTTTTCAACCAGTTGGATAACCAGGCATCGTTGAAAGCCTGTACCACCAGCTTGGAATCACTGTACACCGTTACCTGACAGGGCTCTTTCAGGGCCTGAAAACCCTTGATTACAGCCATCATCTCCATGCGGTTGTTGGTGGTGTCGGGGACAAAGCCATTGATTTCCTTGACATGGGCCCCGTAGATAAGAACAGCACCCCAACCACCGGGGCCGGGGTTACCAGAGCATGCACCATCGGTATATAATTTTATACTTTTTATTTCCGCCATGACAACTCTCCATTCTCAATCCAATACATAGGATGTCCAGTACTCCCAGCTCCTGTAACTGGGATGCTCTGCCATCTGCAGGGAACCGGGGAGCCCCAACTGCTGGCAAGCCAATTCCAAGTGACACTTGGCAATGCCCATGTCCACAGGGACATAGCCACGCAGCGTACGCCGATGAACACTATATAGATGAATGCCCTGGGGGGTGAAGGACAGGCGCCAAGGCTGCCGATTAGCCGCAGAGGGCGCCCAACGCACGGCCTCCAAGACCGTCCGCCAGGGGTATTGAACATGCTCATGGGGACCGGGAGAAATCTTGTCCGGGGACAGCCTTTTTCCCATCCTTCCGGCAAATTTTAGGGTTTTACTCCAGGTCTCATTTCTACGATGGCCCCAGGCAATTAGTGCCCGGACGCCCCAATTCTCATCCAGATTCAAGCTGGTATCCATGGCTTTCTTTTTGTAGAAGCCTCCTATCCAGCAGGTCCCCAAGCCCAAAGCAGTTAGTTCTAAAACAACCCTCTGTACCCGGTACCCCAAACACTCCAAGGAATCTTTATCCTCCGGAGCCAGGGCTGCGACATACCACGGTGCCAAGATCCGTCCATACCTGCCCACAAATCCCATGAGCAGCGGGTGAACTTTAGAGCCAGGCAACAACTCTAACTTAAGGGTATCCTCCCCGACGGAAGCACAAATATCCCGAGCCTGGGCCCAGGAGGCGTCATCAAGTTGGGATGAGAACTGACGAACAGAATTGCGTCTAGAAATTAATTGCAACCAGTTCATCAAAGTCCCCCCAGACTGTACTTCTCCGGCAACCCAAATTTCTTTCTGGCCTGCTCATAAGTGGCCAAAAAATTACTGGGCTGCTGGAACAGTTGCACCAAATGGCTACGGTTATGGGCGCTTTCAATCACTTGACACATCCATGTTGCCAAGGGGTACTTGGCCCCTAGGGCCGCTTTCCCCTTTAATGAAAAGTCGTCTTCCATTTGCCGAAGCAGGGCCAGGGGAGAATCCCCATCGTCAGCCTGCAGATAGCGACGCAACTTCTCTATCGCAGAATCCCGGCTTTTCTCAGCCTGTTGCCAGAGGTTGTACACTGGTCCCGAGACAGGCATGGTAAAAAACAGAGTAGCGCTGCCTTGCAGCAAAAAACTATGTAGTAAACTCTTTACTGCTACAGCCGAGGTGCTGGGAGGCACCACCGGTACCAAGGCCTTGGTGCAAAGTTGATGAACTCGATTGGCCAAAAGGGAAAGCAGAGGAAAATCGCCGATGAAAAGCTTGGTTCCTCGCTGCTCCAAGGCAAAGGCATTGACTGCCACCGTAGTACCCTGGTCCACCAAAGGCGCGTCGGCACCGGGCAAAAATACTACCTGGGTCTGGACGAAGGAACCCTCAGGCAAATGCCTTAACACTTGCTGTTCCAGCGAAACTCCAGATATACGATTCAACCCGTCCAAAACAGTTTTTTTGCTGGGACCAGGCTGCTTCAAAACTGCTACCCGGTCACCACCAGTTGAGGCCAGTTCAGTCGCCACCTGTTCCGGATTTCTACCCTGCTGGCGCCAATACAAGCTAAAACCCGGATTCTCGCTTACCTGCAGGTATGATTCCGGTTGTGCAATTAAAGACTGGATAGGCTCAATATCAATTTTAATGGGCATTTAAGCACCCCCATAAGCTAACAATGCACTGGGTATCAACTAAATTAGATTTGGACATATTAAAAATGAATTTTAATCCAGTGAGGAGGCATTGAATGAGTACCAGTTGGATTGTTGCCGGAGTTGGTGTAGTTGTATCTCTAATAGGCTGGTTTCTCGGAGGCAACTGGGGAGCCGGAATCCTGGGATTTGGCTTGGCGCATATAGTCCTGGGCTTGCTGGACACCGCCCGCCCAACAGTTAGACACTAGACAAAGGGCACCTTACGGTGTCCCTTTTAGTCAAATAACAGATTGTCACCCTTTTGCAAACCCGCAGGAGTCTTAACCAAGTAATCCTTGGCTCCCAAATTGAGGGCATGTTCGATGATTTCCCTGCGTCGGTAAGAAGTTACCATGGTGATATCGGGATTGTAGTCCTTGTAATTGGCTAATTCCTCCAGGACCCCCAGTCCATCTAATTTAGGCATAATGACGTCCAGAAAGATTTTATCAGGCCGGTATTGAAGGATTCTCTGCACAGCATCAGCACCATTATTTACCGAAGCAATAATTTTATAGTTCTGTTGTTTCGCAAACTCTTCCACTCTGGCTCGGGAAATTGGATCATCGTCTGCGATAATTGCTGTCTTCAGCACGGGCTCCACCTCCTGCCATTTTTTAATTTATTCCACAAAACTCTCCAAAATCCCTGCTCCCAGGGAAAAAATTTCTATTTCCTTACCCGATTGTCATATAATATAGTGCGTAGTTGCAATAACTGGTTAACAAAGAGTATCATAATTATATACTAGATGAATTGAGGGATTAACGTGAGATACCCGATTACCCAACTGGATTTCGGCAAGGACTTCGCCAGCTTTGTAGACCTGAGCCGGGCCATTTATGGAAATAGGGCCGTCACCGATGAGGCCATGTATCGCTGGTTGTTTGAAGATAATATTTATAACCCCCAGGGACAGCACTTTTTTCATGTGGCCAAGGATGGCGACAAAGTGGTTGCTTCAGACTGCCTGATGCCTGTTCCAATAGTAATTCAGGGGCATAAATACTTAGCCGCCTGGTCTATAAAGACCATGACCCATCCCGATTACCAACGCCAAGGTATCTTTAAAGCCATGACAGAGAACAACATCGCCCGGGCCAAGGAGCTGGGCATCGATTTGATCTTGGGTTTCGCCAATGCCAACTCGTTCCCGGGCTACAAAAAATTCGGTTGGGACATCTTGGTGGAACGCAAGGCCGTCCTGCGTCCCCTGGACATCAAAGCCAGTCTGGCCAAACGCAAACTTCTCAAGCCCCTAGCGGGACTTTGCAACAGCCTATACCGCTTTCTCGATGGCAGGCGAATTTCGGCCCTGGGCAAAGGAGTCAATTACTCAACGGATATATACAATGAAGCACCGGAATCAAGCCAATCCATCTGGCGCCGAATGGAACCGACCTTTTCCGTCTTGGTGCAACGTGATCACCAATACCTTAGCTGGCGCTACAATCAGCGCCCGAGACAAGATTACAAATTTGTTCTGGCCCGGGGAAAAGAGCAGCCAGAGGCAATGCTTATTTTTAGAATTTCTCATAAAAACAATTCCTGTATCGTCATCGATTATGTAGGAACACCCAAGTCCCAAGCTCTACCAGCCTTATTATATAAGACAATTCGCTACTGTCTGGACAACAACGCCCGCTATATAATTAACAGCTCAGGCTCGGTCTTCGACGATTACCTCACCCAACACTTTGGCTTTCGCTACTTAACTACCCCGGTAGAAAATAACATGTTCATAGCTTGTCGTCTCAATCAGTCCATCCCGCTGGAAGCTCTGAAAGCAGAAACAAACTGGTTCTACAGTTACGGTGACAGCGAACTAGATATTGACCTAACACCCCGGTAAACCGGGGTTATTTTTCTGATAAAAAAGGCTGCACACTAGCAGCCACTGATCTCGGTTATCTAAGTTCAAGATTTCCCCACAGCAAAAATGATTATTCCAGCAATCAGCAATAGCACAACTAATCCTCCTAGCAGCAAAGAAAAGATCCCCAAACTTATTCTCCTTCCTTCAATAAATATCCAATATACGCAGAGTTAAGGAACCTCCTGAGGGAGTGTTGGTTAGCAACAGGCGAACGTAACAGGATTTCCCTGCTACAGTATGGGTATACACCCCATCATGGACTTTGTTTTTATCGGCGGCAGCTATGCCGGCCAAAACCTTGTAACGAGAAAGCAGCTTGAACCCAGTCTCCCACTTGAGGACAGCCAATTGGGAAAACTCTCCGCCAATCTCAATTTCAATTGTAAATCTGGATTCACCAGCCTCTATTCGTATCCCACTGGCCCCTTTCAGGACCGCCAGGGTCATAACTCGGTCAGCTATGTAGGGAGCAGGCTCCTTTTCAAAAAGCATGCCGATGTTGCCTGGATCGGTTATGGCAATATTGTCCAAAAGCGGCTGATCCAGAACGGCACTAAGGGAATCCTGCAGCATCATATCAAAGGGGTCGCTGAGAACCAGGGTATCAGTTCCCTGCCAATGGATAACCACAACATTGTTGGCCTTGGAGAAGGGAGCAGGAAGCGCACCCAACTGGATGGAGTTGGGATCGATGAACTCGATGAAGGGGACATCTTTGTAAGTCGCCACGGCCTGGGCGATCTGAATATCCTCCAAACCATTTTCGGCTGCAACACTATAAATATCTTTATCCGGGGCGGTCTGCATTTTACGGCATAGTTCCCCAGTCAAGTTTAACTGTTCACAGATAAACTCCTGAATCGACCCGGAAAGGTCTTTCTTGGCTCTAGGCTGTCTGGCATATATTTCCTTGGTCTTTTTCCAGCGCTGACCGGTGTGCTGGTGCCTATCCACCAGTTCCCGCACAGTTTGCCGGTTTACCGGCTTGACCAAGTAGTCCACGGCTCCAGCAGCAAATGCCCTAGCCCGGTCCTGCTCTTCTCCCAATGCAGAAATAAATACCACTGGAATCCAGGCAGTTTCGGGATTCTCTTGCAAACGTGAACACAGTTCGTAGCCATCCATCTCAGGCATCATTACATCCAGTAGGATTATACTAGGCTTAATCCGGTCCAGAACCTGCAATGCTTCGCCACCAGTGGTGGCAGTGGCGATATTGTATTTGTCCTCTAGAAACCGATTTAGTTGAATTAGAATATCTGAATCATCATCCACACACAGCAAAAACGGTTTACCTAAATCAAACATAAACAACTTCCACTCCTGTCAGGTAGTCTTGCAGTATCCGCACCTGTTCCTCGATACCATTGGCATCCCGGGCCAGAGCGGCCTGTTCCATGGCAGCTCCAATATCGGTGATGCCGTCAAATCCATATCCGCCCCCAGATCCCTTCATTCGGTGGGCCAGGCGGCGAATTGTATCATAGTCACCAGCTTGCATACAATTGACAATCTTATTGATATCCTTACTGCGGTTTTCTAGATAGCCGGGAATTAGATCCTCTAAATCCGCATCGACCTTCACAACTATATCCATTATACACCATCTCCCAAGTAGTAAGTAGTTTTCTGCGCCCCATTATCTAAAATTTCCCTCCCCTCCAATTAATTTTGAGGGGGAATATGCTTCAGGCAAGTGCACCCAGCCCACAACACACAGAAAATGCTACATGGTTCGGATTGATCTGCGCCCTCGGCAAACAGCGACGGCAGCCAGAGTATTAAGCTCTAACCCTCGCTGACGCAAGCGAAGAATATCTAATAGCATTCTCAAGTTAACTCCGCAGACAAATTTTATGTCTGGCCGCCAACAATATCTCCGGTAAAGGGAGGGGTGGGGGCCACGGTCAGCGTCCAGCAGCACCAGCTTGTCCCCTTGCAAATTATCGAGAAGGAATTCAAACTCCCTGGCAAATATAACCCCGGAATCACCGGGCTTTGCATCCAAGGGATACACGCCGGTCTGGCGTCCACTGTGCTTTTCAGCGCACTCCAGCAGACTCTCGGCCAGCCTGTCCCTACCCACAATGATAAGCTTTGTCATATTAATACTATCTCCCCCTGTATATATCCAACGATTGCTAAAACGGGGGTAGTCGGCTTGATAATGCTTAAATATCATATGTATAATGTTCCGCTCATTTCCTTCAACCATGACCGATGCAGACGGTAATCTGGACACGCCTGAGCCACCGCTTTCCAAAATCGTTGAGAATGATTCATTTCTTTCATATGGGCCAGCTCGTGAATTATGACATAGTCTACCACCTCCGCCGGGGCCAACACCAATCTCCAATTAAAGTTCAAGTTACCCAGATCTGAACAACTGCCTAACACCCGGGTCAAGTTCTTTACGCGTATGTTTCCCAAATTGTATCCAAAGTGCCGGGCGTTAAGCTGCTGCACTCGGGTAGGGAACCAGGAACTGGCTTGAGCCTTATATGCTCTTTGCAAAAAGTCCCGGACCTGATCCCGGTCTTGGCCCAACTCTGGCGCCAAATATAAATAGATTTCTTGATCCAGCCACTGTGCATGGGGCCGGCCTTGACTCGCAAAAATCCTAAGGCTAAGCTCACGCCCCAAGTAAGGGACACTGCTGCCATCGGCATATTCCCGACGAGGGCAACGGAGAGCCGTTTCCTCTATGAGGGATGATAGCCACTGCTGCCGAGCAGCTAGAATGCCCATAATTCTGGACCGGGAAACACCCTGGGGGGCCCGGACAACTATACCTTCCTGAGGATGGACTTGAACATAAATTTTCTTTAGCCGCTTGTCCCTCTCCAAACGCCAAGACAACACCTGCCCTGTCAACACATCCTGATTTCTCATCCCCTACCCCCCATACCTAAAAGGAGTTTATCAAACTATCTGGTCAATGCATAGTATGTTTGGCCCACAATCTTTATTCCTGACAAAAAAAAGAGGGATTTCATCCCTCACCTTGCTCGCCACGGGTTGACCAACCCATGTAATCGTACACAGCTCAGTAACCATGCAGACCTTCCATGGTCATGGCCACCCCACTGACAAACAACAAGTCGGTGACCCCAGGCCTTCCCCTGCGGGCCAAGGCATATCCAGCCAGCATACCGCCGCCAACCATGCGCAGCACTCGGTCCCGATAACCCAGGTTGCGTCGAAATTTCATCTTCCCATCCTCCTCATTTTTCTGTCCTTAGTGTGTACCAAATGGGCTCGGTTTATAGACAGCCAAACACGAATTGCCTAAGCATAGGATTACAGAGATCTTCACCGGAAAATTCACCTCCGACCCTACTATCCCCGGGCAATGCATAGCTTAGCAAATAGTTGCCACACTATTAATGAAAACCTTAGATGGAGGGATTCAATGCATCTAATTCCCCATGAATGGAGATACTTAGATAATTGGCGTCGAGAAATGGAGCGGTTCATCGAACCCCTATCCCAGCAATTCAACTCACCCAGGGTGGATATCTTCGAGACAGAAACAGAGTTGGTGGCAGAGTGCGAGATTCCCGGCGTCAGAAGCAAAGAGGACATTCACATCGATGTGGCGAATAACGTCCTCAATATCAGCGGGACTATCCGGCGCCAGCAGGAGGTTGACAGCGATTCAGTCCACCGACGGGAGCGGTATACCGGGCATTTTTCCCGGTCGGTGAGTCTACCGGTGGCTGTGAAGGCAGACGCAATCCGCGCATCCTACCGCAATGGCCTGCTGGAAGTGCATATGCCCAAGGCCCAGGAAAGTAAGGGCAGACAAATCGATATAGATTTTAAATAAGCGAGGGCATGCCCTCGCTTATCTCTTTAGGCCTCCATCCAAGCACTCTCGGGCCAGAGCAGCGGCCTGAGTGCTACTGATGGAACTGTCCCCTTCCAGGGTCACAGTCAAAATGTAATTGTCGAAGTAGCAGACATACCAAGCAATTTGTCTGTCCCTGCTTATTTCTGACGTCCCAGTCTTACCCCGAACCGTCTCCTGGCCAACCCAGGCCAAGGCCTCGCTATCGGAAGCGGAAAAGGCCAGGACCTGGTCCACTAGCTCAAATTTTTCGGTGCTAAACCCGGTCTCTAACCAGGATTCAGCTTCCCCGGGCGTCAAGCGCGCCACCGGCATTATACCATCCTGCCGGGCCAGGGCAGCGTACATCAGGCTGAGATGCAGAGGCGTTGTCAGCATCTCCCCCTGGCCGAAGCTGGATTCCGCCAACAAAGTATCTCCCCCGCCATCACCACGGAGCTGGGAGCTGTTATGGTTTAATGCCAAAGGTAACTTAGCTCCAAAGCCCAAAGCGGCGGCATAGGATTCAAAATTCGACCAACCCAACTTGAGCCCCAAATCAGCAAAATACACATTGTCGGACCATTTCATGGCCTCCCATAGATTCACTTCTCCCATTGGCCTAGTGACCCGGGTTACATGGTAATCGCCCCAGCCGGAAGAGGGCTGCCATTGTCGTGGTGTATCCCAAGCATATTCAGGGTCAACAATCCCTTCCTCCAGAGCCATCAGGGCGGTAAAGGGCTTGAAAGCGGATCCCGGTGGATATAAGCCGTTGATGGCCCGATTGACAAAGGGAGCATCCAACTCCTGTAGTTCATTATATTGTTGGGAAGTGATGCCCAATGCAAAGGCATTACTATCAAAGCCAGGTTTGGAAACTGCACTAATTATTTCTCCATTGTTGAAATCCATCAACAATATGCTACCTTTGTTATCGCCCAATACAGAATCCAGCAGCCGAGTTTTCTCCAAATCTAAGGTAGTGGTGACATCGCTGCCCTCAACCAACTCTCGTTGGGCCAACACCGATACAATATTGTTGTCTTCATCCCGAATGGTGATGGTAAATCCGGGACGCCCTGCCAACTCACCGTCGTGCACCAGTTCCAAGCCGGCCTGCCCCACGATATCTCCAGTTCGAAAGCCCATTTCCTCCAATTTCTCCAAGCGTTTGGCCGGCACCTCACCCACATAGCCCACAGTCTGGGCAAGGGATTGGGGAATATCATAGACGCGGCTATTCTCCTCTCGCACCATTACTCCCCTAATCTGTAATAAGGAGTCCTCAAGTTTGGTCCAGGCATCCTTGCCGATACTCTGGATTGGCACGAAGGTGTCCTCACGAACCCAAGCCTGGTCCAACAAGTCCACTATTTTCCCTGTGGGTATGCCAAGGACCTCGCTCAGGGCCGGCGTGGTGTAAGTATCCATCTTACCAGGCACCAGCCCGACATTATACACATTACCTACGCCGGCCAGGGGACGATTCTCCCTGTCCAAAATACTACCGCGCTGGGGAAGTTGGCGGGACACCCGCACAACTAAGTCCTCCTCCAACTCGGGAAAGATGTGACAATGGTCCCAAACTAAATGCCATCCCTCCTCTTGTTCCACCACTTCCATGGTATATTCCCGGCGAAACTCACCCACAGTGTGAGTGGTAAAATCCAGGACGTATTGAAGCCGGGCTTCAGACTCAATGTACTCAGCTTCCACTAAGTCAATTTTTCCCAAGCCAATTCCAGAGGAAATATTTTCATAACGTGTCACAAACACCTCCTCTTCCCATCGCTCCTGGGCCTCGGCACTGAGCAATTCGTACATCCCAGAATAATCCTCTTGCTGCCAGAGTTGAATAAAATTGCCCAGTACAACATCCGGCTCCTCCTGCTGTCCCGAACTGCAGGCCCAAATGCCCAGTCCAACACCAACAACCAGCAAAACAAAAAGCAATCCTTTTTTAAACATCCTCGACCTCCCTTTGGCAGTTAATGTTTGTATAAGACAAAACCAGCATGTTTAAAATATGTATGGCGAATTTGTAGCACCACAACAAAGGAGGTTCAAAATGTCCCAGCTCAATCAAATGGAACTTCAAAACATCAGACACCTAGTGGGATGCCATGAGGTTGCCGCACAAAAACTAGATACCTACGCTCAATCCGTCAACGATCCCCAAATCAGACAGATGTTCCAACAGTCCGCCCAATCCGCCCGGGACGGAAAACAAAAACTCATGTCATTTCTAAATTAGGAGGAGAACTATGCTGCAAGAAAAAGACATGGTAAATGATATCCTTTCCACCATAAACAGTAGCCTTACCAGCTATGCCAGCGCCATAGCTGAAACAGAAAATCAGCAGCTGCGACAAACTTTACAGCAGATGCGCAACGGCGATGAGCAATTCCAATACCAGCTTTACCAGACTGCCAAGCAGAAGGGCTACTACCAGCCGGCTCAGCCCGCCAACCAACAAGACATTCAGCAAACCAAGTCCCAACTGGGCAGTTAACTCACTACTTATCTAAACCAAAAAAGCGCGATTTATTCGCGCTTTTTCATTTTGCGCCACCCGGGGACGGACCCTGGGTGGCTCATTTTTCCTGGGTCAATTGCAAAAATTCTCGGGCATCGGCTACGGCCATGTCTACGGCCTGTTGCCAAAAGTCGCCTTTGGTCAAGTCCACCTTGAGGTGCCGGGCGGCCAAGTCTTCCACCTTCATGCTGCCGGTATCCCGCAGCAAGTTGACATATTTCTCCTCGAAATCGGCTCCGCCCTCCTTGGACATGGCATAGATGCCAGAACTAAAGAGATAGCCAAAGGTGTAGGGGAAGTTGTAAAAGGGCACGCCGGTGTTGTAGAAATGGAGCTTAGAACACCAGAACCGGGGGTGCCACACATCCAAAGCGTCGCGGTAGGCCTCCTTCTGGGCCGCCAGCATCAGTCCATTCAGCTGATCGGGACCCAGGGGACCTTGGCGACGTTGGGCGTAGAAATTTGTCTCAAAGATGAAGCGGGCGTGGATGTTCATAAACATAGAGATACTGTTGTCTATTTTCTCCGCCAGCAGGGAAATGCGCTCATCTTTGTCCGTTGCTTTAGCTAAAGCAGCATCGGCAACCACCATTTCATTGAAAGTTGATGCCGTCTCCGCCACATTCATGGCATAGCGTTGGGCCAATATAGGCAGATCGGTCATCACATGCTGGTGGAAGGCGTGGCCCAGCTCATGGGCCAGGGTGGAGACATTGCTTTGGGTGCCGGTGAAGGTGGTGAAAACCCGGGTCTCCTTACTGGCAGGCAAACTGGTGCAAAAGGCGCCGGCCCGCTTGTTGCCTCGGTTTTCCGCTTCCACCCAACGCTTGTTGAAGGCCGAGGTGACAAAGTCCGCCATGGTGGGGCTGACCTTATAAAGTTGTTCCACCACAAAATTGGCAGCCTCATCAAAACTATATGTTTTGCTTACCGAGCCCACGGGAGCAGAAACATCGTACCAGGTCATTTTATCTAAGCCCAATAGTTTCTTTTTGCGCTGGAGAAACTCAACAAAGATGTCCTTGTTGTCATCGATAGTCCCCCACATGGCGTCCAGGGTAGCTTGGGTCATGCGATTGTATTCCAAGGGCTCCTTGTGTACCGAGTCCCAGCCCCGGTGCTTGTAGAGATTGAGGCGGAATCCAGCCAAACTGTTCAGGGCGCTGGCACAGAGCTCTTCCTCCTCCTGCCAAGCCTTCTCCCACATTTCTCCCGCCTGAGTGCGGAGGTCAGGGTCGGAATCGGAAAACAAATTGGAGAACTGCCCCACCGAGAGGCGCTCTTCCTTGCCGTCCTTGGTCCAGGGAATCTCCATGCGCCCGGTAATGACGTTGTAGAGACTGGACCAACCATGGTAGCCGTCCACTGCCAAGTCATTGGCCAGGTTCTCCTGCTCCGCTGGCAGCTTTTCCTTGGCCTTCTGACGCCGTTCATCCAAGCCAAAGGAAATGGGCTGGAATTCAGGGGTTTGCAACAACTTCGCCCAGGTCCCATCATCCAGGGTCAGGATCTTCTCATCCACCGCCGTCATGACGGTATTAAAGCCAGCATACAGCTGACGCATACGGCCGCTGAGCAACTTAGCCTGATTATCCTTGGTGTTCTGAGCATTGAGGCATCCGATAAAGGCCCCAGCCTGGCGCATCCGGGCGGTAATATCCTGAATTTTTTCCACCAGTTGCTGCCACTGGCCCTTGTCATCGCCGCTGGGAATAAGTTTTTGTAGTTCTTTTATATCTGTTTGCACTTGCTGGACATGGGCTTTCAATTCAGAGGACTCACTTCCGCCGGGGAAAATAGAGTCCAAATCCCATACCGGGTTAAGATTTTTTAACATTTACATCCCTCCTGGAATAATGTTTCGACACTCGACAGAAAATCCCCTGCTGAACACCG